>Ga0307472_100000471_pt1 | contig 14202 bp, 1 predicted proteins | sample atmos_gasesAM5C__2_FD_204582 | JGI IMG/M metagenome (GOLD analysis project Ga0307472, IMG submission 204582) | Hardwood forest soil microbial communities from Morgan-Monroe State Forest, Indiana, United States - atmos_gasesAM5C_05 | ecosystem: Environmental > Terrestrial > Soil > Temperate...
AAGCCGTCGGGCTTTTCGCCAGCTACCTACCGCTCAGCTTTAACTTCAAAGAGAGTTTCCGTTTCAGCAATATCCTGCCGCTGCTGGATGAAGCTATCCTCGGCAATTACAAACGACAGGAATACTTTACCTGGGGAACAGGCAGAGGGGTTTCGCAAACTGGCGCGAGTGGGCCGCTTTTACCATTCAAGTTCGATTATCAACAATGGCCTGAGGTGCAACAGCCTGGTTCACTGCGATTCTCGCTACTAAACCTCTTCAGCTCAGTCGATAGTTCTAAGCTCCGTTTATCGGCGTCCCGGCGGGCTGCGAAACTCGTTTTAGAGTTTCACTACGACCCGGCGATCTATCAAGCCGCAGACATTCAACGTCTGCTGGGCCAATTCGAGGCGTTGCTGCATAGCATCATCGAAAACCTGGATACGCCGGTCAATCAACTGAATATTCTAAGCGAGGCCGAACGGCGTCAACTCCTTGCCGAGTGGAACAACACGAAGGTCTCGTACCCGGAGGAAGTGTGCGTTCACGAGTTGTTTGAGGAACAGGTTCAACGAACTCCAGGCGCCGCTGCCGTCGCCTTTGAGTCCGAGTCGCTGAGCTTTCGCGAGCTCAATAACCGCGCAAATCAACTGGCCCATTACTTGCGCCAACTCGGTGCCGGTCCGGAACAATTGGTCGGTCTCTGTCTGCCCCGCTCCCTGGAAATGATTACCGCGCTCCTGGCCGTCTGGAAAGCCGGTGCTGCTTACGTCCCATTAGATCCGGCGCTTCCCAAGCAGCGGCTCGCATACATGCTCGCCGACGCGCAGATGGCAATCCTGCTCACCAGTCAGTCTTTGCTGGGCTCTTTGCCGGAGCACGCCGCGCTTTGCGTTTGCCTCGACGCCGACGCCGAAACCATAGCGCTCGAAAGCGCGGCCAATCCGCCGCTCAATGCGCGACCGGAGAATCTGGCCTACGTCATTTATACGTCAGGTTCGACCGGCCAACCGAAGGGCGTCATGATTCAACACCGTTCGGTCGTCAACCTCGCCGAAGCATTGCGCCGTACCGTTTATGCCGGACAGGACGCGCCAATGCGAGTGAGCGTTAACGCGCCCCTGGCCTTTGATGCATCCGTCAAACAGGTCATCCAATTGATCCACGGACACACACTCGACGTCGTGCCTGAAGACGTGCGCATTGATGGGGCAGAGTTGGTGGCATTAATCAACAGGCGGCGGATTGACGTGATGGACTGTACCCCGTCGCAGTTGAAACTTTTGCTCGCCGGCGAAACCGCGGCCCAGGCGGAGGCTGAACTAAGGCTGATGCTGATTGGCGGAGAGGAGCTGGATGAGGGAACCTGGCAAGCCCTGGCCGGCCACGGCGGGACATGTTTCTACAATGTTTACGGGCCCACCGAATGCACGGTTGACGCCACAGTGTGTCGTGTTGATGAAGCACATGCAGCGCCGGCGATTGGAAAACCCATTGCCAATACTGAAGCGTACATTTTAGACAAGCGGCAGGCGTTGGTGCCGGTGGGAGTGGCCGGTGAACTGCACATCGGCGGGGCCGGTGTCTCGCGCGGATATTTCCGGCGCCCGGATTTCACGGCCGAGCGGTTTATCCCACATCCGTTCGGGCACGAGCCGGGCGCGCGCCTCTATCGCACCGGTGACCTCGCGCGCCTGTTACCCGACGGCAACCTCGAATTTCTTGGAAGACTTGATCATCAGGTGAAGATTCGCGGCTATCGCACTGAACTGGGAGAGATAGAGGCCGGCTTGTGTGCGCACGGGGCAGTGCGTGAAGCAGTAGTGCTGGCGCGGGAAGACGAACCAGGCGCCACTCGTTTGGTGGCCTACGTGGTTCCGCACCGCCGGCACATGACTGAGATCGACGGTCGCACGCGCTATCAGTTGCCCAACGGAATGGCCATTGTTCACCAGAACAGGCACGAGACTGATTACCTTTACGAAGAAATTTTTGAGAAGCACATCTACCTGAAACACGGACTCAGCTTGCCCGCGGATGCCTTCGTATTTGATGTGGGAGCGAACATCGGCATCTTCACACTTTTCGTTACTCAACACTGCCCAAGCGCACACATTTACGCGTTCGAGCCGATTGAACCCATCTACCAGAGCTTGAGCCTCAACACCGAACTCTATGGCGCCAACGTCAAGACGTTTCCGTTCGGGCTGTCGGACGAAATAAAGAATGAGGCGTTCACGTTTTACCCACAGTATTCGATGATGTCCGGCCTCCGTGCCTATGCCGATACCGACGGCGATGTGCAAGTGGTCAAAGAGTATATGCGGAACCAGGAGCAGGGCGGCGTGACCGAGATGTCTGCGTTGCTCGAACACGCGGACAGTCTGCTGGCCGAACGCTTCGAAGTACAGACGTACCAATCTCAACTAAAGACGCTCTCGGAAGTCATTCGGGCCGAGCAGGTGGAACGCATCGACTTGCTGAAAATTGACGTGCAGAGAGCCGAGCTTGACGTACTCCGCGGAATTGAGCTGCCACACTGGGAGAAGATCAGGCAAGTTGTCATGGAGGTGCATGACGGCAAGGGGACGCCGAATGAAGGACACCTCGGCGAGATCATCGCCTTGTTGGAGAGTCAGGGGTTCGCGGCGGTCGCGGAACAAGAGGAAGAACTTAAAGGGACCGATCGTTACAACCTTTACGCCGTCCGGCAGGAGCAAACCTCTCCGGCTGCAGATGAGCTGCGAAGAGAGACCCGGGCCACATTGCAACCCGAGCTTAGTTCCGCCGCCTTGTTGACGGAAGGCGAGTTGCGTCGATTCTTACAAGAGAAGCTGCCGTCATACATGATTCCGGCTGCGTTCGTGCTGCTCGATAAGCTGCCCCTCACCCGCAACGGCAAAGTCGATCGTAGCGCTCTGCCGGCGCCAGAGAGCGTGCGGCCTGATTTGAAGGCGAGCTATGTGGCCCCGCACACACAGGCTGAACGAACTCTCGCGGCCATTTGGCAACAGGCGCTCCATGTTGAGAGCGTCGGCGTAAACGACAACTTCTTCGAATTGGGTGGGCACTCGCTGTTGATGGTGCAGGTTCACAGCAAGCTGCGAGCAACCTTCGCAAGGGAAGTCTCGATGGTTCAGATGTTCCAGCACCCGACCATCAAATCGCTGGCGAAATATTTGAGCAAGACAGACGGTGAGCAGCCCTCTTACCAAAAGGTACGTGACCGTGCTGAGAGGCAGAAAGACGTACTGAAGAAGAAAAAACTGAGCAATAAAAGAGTCGGAGCCAGCGCATGATTGAGACGAATGCAAAAGACGGCGTCGAGAGCGTTGCCATCATCGGCATGGCCGGTCGGTTTCCTTCTGCCAGAAATCTCGCGGAGTTTTGGGAGAAGCTGCGGGGGGGCGTCGAATGCGTCTCCTTTTTCGCGGATGAGGAGTTAGCGAGGCAGGGCATCGATCCGGTTTTGCTCGCTGATGCGAATTACATAAAAGCCAAAGCGGTGCTTGCTGATGTTGACCTCTTCGACGCTTCTTTCTTTGGGCTCAGTCCCAAAGAGGCTGAGACCATGGATCCGCAACAGCGCTTCTTTCTCGAATGCGCCTGGGAGGCTCTAGAGAATGCGGGCTATGACTCTGAGCGATACCCGGATGCGATTGCCGTCTATGCTGGTGGCAGCCTCAACAGCTACCTGATGCTCAACCTTCTTTCCAATCCGGGTCTGCTGGATTCCATCGGTATCCTGCAAGCTTCGATACGTAATAGAACCGATCATCTGGCAACGCGCGTCGCTTACAAACTAAACCTAAAGGGGGCGGCAGTCACGGTCCAGACGGCCTGTTCGACCTCACTGGTGGCCGTCCACCTGGCCTGTCAAAGTTTGCTCACTTATCAGTCGGACATGGTCCTGGCAGGCGGAGTCTCCATAGGCGTACCCAGTAAAACCGGTTACCTGTTTCAAGAGGGTGGCATCTTTTCTGCGGACGGACATTGCCGCGCCTTCGACGAGCACGCGTCGGGAACCGTGGTCGGCAACGGGGTCGGCGTGGTGGTGTTGAAGAGGCTGTCGGACGCTCTCGCCGACGGCGATTTGATTCGCGCCGTGATCAAGGGTTCGGCCATCAATAATGACGGCTCGTCGAAGGTCGGCTATACGGCTCCCAGCGTCGACGGCCAGTCGGAAGTCATCGCGATGGCCCAGTCGATTGCCGCGGTCGAGCCGGAATCCATCTCTTATATCGAGACACACGGAACGGGTACTCCCTTGGGAGACCCGGTGGAGATAGCCGCTTTGACCCAGGTCTTTCGCGCCAGCACGAGCAAGAAAAATTTCTGCGCCATCGGGTCGGTCAAATCGAACATCGGACACCTTGACACCGCTGCCGGAGTGGCCGGACTGATCAAGACCGTTCTTGCCCTGGAACACGGGATGATACCGGCGAGCCTTCATTTTGAGCGCCCCAACCCGCAGATTGACTTCGCTAACAGCCCCTTCTACGTAAACAGCAGCTTGTCGGAATGGGAGAAGAATGGCGGACCGCGTCGTGCCGGGGTCAGTTCTTTCGGCATCGGCGGTACAAACGCGCACGTCATTCTCGAAGAAGCTCCCGCACAAAAACATTCGGGCCCGTCAAGGCCGAGCCATCTGCTGCTGCTTTCCGCCAAATCGAGCGCGGCGCTCGAGACAGCGACCTCGAGCCTTAGCGCTTACCTCAGGCAGCACCCGGACGTTAGTTTGGCAGACATCGCCTTCACGCTTCAGGTTGGTCGCAGAGCTTTCAGCCATCGTCGCATGGTCGTAAGTCGTGACGCCGAGGATGCGGCGCAAGCTCTTGACACGCTCGACCCGCGGCGCGTCGTCGCCGGCTTGCAAGAGCCGAGGGAACGACCAGTGGTGTTCATGTTTCCCGGACAGGGCGCGCAGTACGCCAACATGGGTCGGGAGCTATACGAGGTAGAAGAGATTTTTCGCCAGGAGGTCGATTTCTGCGCCGCACTTCTTAACCCACATCTGGAACTTGATCTTCGGGACGTGCTCTTTTCATCTGCGGAACAACTTGCGGAAGGCGATGAGAAACTCAGGCAAACCTCAATCACGCAGCCAGCTCTGTTCGTCGTCGAGTACGCTCTGGCTCGTCTGCTATCGCATTGGGGAGTGCAGCCGCAGGCGATGATCGGCCACAGCATCGGCGAATATGTTGCGGCGTGCCTGGCTGGAGTGCTTTCGTTGAAGGATGCACTGGGTCTAGTGGCCGCGCGGGGGCGGTTGATGGGAGGACTGACTGCCGGCTCGATGTTGATGGTACCGCTTCCGGAAAAGGACGTGCGGCCGCTGCTTGGTCGCCTCTCGCTGGCCGCCATTAATGCTCCCTCGATGTGCGTAGTGTCGGGAACGACCGACGCGGTGGCCGAACTTACCACGCTGCTTAGCGCCCGCGACGTGGTGTGTCATCCCCTTCACACTTCGCATGCTTTCCATTCCTGGATGATGGAACCGGCCCTGGAAGAATTCACAGCAGTGCTGAGCAAGATCAAGCTGCGGCCCCCATCCATCCCGTTCATTTCAAATCTGACGGGCACGTGGATCACAGATGCGCAAGCAACTGACCCCACCTACTGGGCGCAGCAATTGCGACAGACCGTACGTTTGAGCGAAGGAATCGAGGAGTTGTTCAAAGAACCGGATTCGATTCTCCTGGAAGTCGGCCCGGGTCGCACGTTAATGAACATCACCCGCTGGCATCCGCGGAAGGCCGCCGGTCAGATTGTGCTGCACTCATTACCCCATCAGGACGAAAGAGGCGCCGACCTCTCGTCCTTGCTACACAATCTCGGGCGCATGTGGTTGGCCGGTGTGGAAGTGGACTGGACGCGTTTCTACTCGGGCGAGGGGCGCCGGCGGATACCCTTGCCGACCTATCCCTTCGAGCGCCAAAGCTATTGGATTGAAGCGCCAAAACATCAACTGGCTGCCGGCGCGAACGGTCAAAGGTCCCTGCGCAAGAAGTCGAATGTGGCGGACTGGTTCTACGTCCCTTCATGGCGAAGGTCTGTGCCGCTGGTTTTTAGCGACGCAGCAGAGAGTGTCAAGCCGAATTGTTGCTGGCTGATGTTTATTGATGACTGCGGCTTTGGCGCCCGGATGGCCGAACGCCTGGCGAAAACGGGATGTGACGTTGTGACGGTCAGGGCAGGCGAAGCATTCAGCGAATCCACCACCGGTGGTTTCATCATCAATCCGCAACAGCGAAGCGATTACACCACGCTGCTGGATCTGTTGGCGGCGCGCGGCAAGAGGCCGACCACCATCGTTCACATGTGGAACGTGACGCGCGAATGCGACGCCGAAACCCACCTCGATTCGGCGGCGGAAATCCTGGCAAGCAGCTTCTACAGCCTGCTTTGGTTGACACAGACAATTGGACAGCTCAGTTCTGATGAATCGCTGCGAATGATCGTGGTCACTAACAATATGCAGCAGGTGACAGGGGATGAAACTTTGCACCCGAAGAAAGCGACTGTGTTAGGGCCCTGCAAGGTTGTCCCGCAGGAGTATCGTCACATCACTTGCCGCAGTGTGGACATCACGATCCCGGCAACGGGACACAAGCAAGAGGAAAGGTTGGTCGAACTGTTGCTCGGAGAGTTCGCGGCCGAGACATCAGACTCAATCGTGGCTTACCGCCACAATCAACGCTGGACGCAGGCGTTCGAGCCTCTCAAGCTCGAAAAGCCGGCGGCTGAAAGCGCTCGTTTACGGGAGAACGGAGTCTATCTGATCACAGGCGGCTTGGGAGGCATAGGTCTGGTACTCGCTGAACACCTGGCGCGCACAGTGCGGGCAAAACTTGTGCTGGTGCAACGCTCAACGCTGCCGCCGCCCAAACAATGGGCGCAGTGGATCGACGAGCACGACGAGCGCGACGCGACGAGTCACCGGTTAAGAAAGCTGCAGGAACTTGAATCGCTCGGGTCGGAGGTACTGGTTCTCAGTGCCGACGTGACGAGTCGCGGCCAAATGCGCCGGGCTGTCGAAAAGGAACAGCACCGGTTTGGGCGGATATACGGCCTGATTCTTGCAGACGGGGTACCTGGCTGCGGAATGATTCAACTAAAAACAGCGGATTACGCAGCCGCCATCCTTGCGCCGAAGGTGCAAGGAACGAGAGTGCTCGGTCATCTGTTCAAGGATGTGGCGCTTGATTTCATGTTGTTTTGTTCGTCCAGAAGCGCGCTGCTTGGAGGCTTTGGTCAGGTGGATTACTGTGCCGGCAATGCGTTCCTCGATGCCTTTGCTCATTACTACCACGCCAAGTATGGAACCTTCACTGTCTCCGTTGATTGGGACGGGTGGCAGGACGTCGGGATGCTCGTCAACACGGCGGCGCAATACGTGATTAACGAAACGCCGCAAACTCCTCTGCTCTCCGCTGGCCACCCCTGGCTGGGGCGTCGTCTGCAAAATACGGACGGACAGGAGGTGTACGTTACACCATTCAGCGTCAATAAACAGTGGATTCTCGAGGAGCACCGTATTGGCGGGACGGCAGTTGTGCCAGGTGTTACTTACCTTGAAATGGCGCGCGCGGCTTTTGAGAAGCATGCCAACGGTGGGCCAATAGAAATCAACGATGTTTTCTTCATGGCGCCGATGAGCATTAAGGACGACGAGCAAAGGGAAGTGCGGTTCGTGCTTCAGACCAATGGCGACGGATTCAAGTTTCAAGTATCCAGCAGGTCGTCGCTGGACATGGGCGCGCAACCGAGCTGGCAGGAACACGCCATCGGGCAACTTGCGCGTGCGCCTGAGCGGTTGCCAAAGCAGTATGACATTGAAGCGCTCATCAAAAGATGTAACCTCAAAGAAGCAATCGTCACCGAGCACGAGCGCGACCCTGACCTCGGTCCCCGTTGGCAGAACATCCAGAAAGTCTACATCGGCAAGGGTGAGATTCTGGTGCTGTTCGAACTCGACGAAGTGTTCGCCGGCGACCTTGAACACTTCAAACTCCATCCCTCGCTGCTCGATCGGGCGGTGGGCACGGGAATGAGCTATTTCGAAAACATTGAAGGGTTGTATTTGCCGCTCTCTTACAAACGGCTGACCATGAGGCAGCCGCTTACGTCCAGGATCTACGCGCTCATCAGGTACAACGAAGACGACAACTCAAAGAGAGAAACCGTGACCTTCAATGTGACGATCATGGATGCCGAAGGCCATGAGTTGGTTGAGGTTGACGAGTTTAGCGAAAAGAGAATCAATGACCTGAGCGAGCGGATCAGAGCAAGGGCCGCAGAATTGGCGTCAGGCCGCAACAACGAGTCCCAGGTACCGGCTCAGGAGAAAAGCTTCTACCAGGAGAGCCTCGAACAGGGGATCTCGCCGCAGGAAGGAGCAGATGCGTTCGGACGCATTCTCGAGGGAAGCACGGTAGCGCAAGTGATCGTCTCAACAAAAGACCTGCAGGCATCAATCGAGCAGGCGAATGCTTTCACCGAAACGCGCATCAGCGAAGAGATTGAAAAACTCAAGCCGGCCTTGCTGATGCATCCGCGTCCAGTGCTGGCGACTGAATACGTTTCTCCTCGAAATGACGACGAACGAGTTCTCGCAGACATTCTGCAAGAGATGCTTGGTGTCGAAGCAGTTGGAGTCGACGACAACTTCTTCGAACTGGGCGGAGACTCAGTTCTCGCCATTCAGATTATCGCCAGAGCGAACCGCGCCGGGCTGCATTTGACTCCGCAACAGATCTTTCAGCATCAGACGGTGGCAGAGTTGGCGATCGCCGCCAAGAAGACCAAGCCGGTTGAAGCTGAACAGGAAACGGTCACCGGCGCTGTGCCACTGACGCCGATTCAGCACTGGTTCTTCGAACCAAGGGGGCCGCAGCCAGACGTTTGCAGTCTGGCGGTGATGCTTGAGACGCGCAAGATTCTCGACGACGAGCTGTTAGGCAAGGCGATGGGCCAACTGCTGGCCCAGCACGACGCCTTGCGTCTGCGCTTCAGTCGCGATGATTCGGGCTGGCGCCAATGGAGCGCTCCGGCTGAAGAAGCTGAAATCTTCACTCACCTGAACTTGTCAGCACTACCAGAGGCCGAGCAGATTGCGCGCATCGAGGCGACGCAAAGAATGCTCCAAGAGAGCCTCGATATTTCACAGGGGCCGTTAATCAGGTTCGCTTACTTCAACCTCGGACCTGGCAGGCCAGGTCGCCTGTTAGCGGTCGTCCATCGCCTGGCGGTCGATAGTCTCTCCTGGCAAATCCTGCTGGAAGATTTGGAGACCGTTTACCACCAACTCGAAAGCAAACAACCTGTGCGGCTTCCGCGCAAGACGAGTTCCTTCAAACAGTGGGCGGAGCGGCTTCAGGCGGACGCGCGCTCGCAGGCCTCAATCCCGGAGGCAGAATACTGGACGGACAAACGTTACGCGCAGTCCTGCTTGCTTCCGGTAGATTACCCCGGTGGTGAAAACACCGAAGCCTCGGCGGCGCGCCTCATCGTCTCGCTCCGCAAAGAAGAGTCCCTGGCTCTGCGCCAAAGCGTTCCGCAGGCATACCATGTCCAGGTCACTGACCTCTTAATAGCCTCGCTGGCACAGAACTTTACGAAGTGGAGCGGCACTAGTGCTTTTCTGGCCCATGCGGAAGGCCCCGGACGCGAGACGCACTTCGAAGGCATCGATCTGACGCGCAGTATCGGTTGGTTTGCTCAATTGTTTCCCATGCTCTTGGAACTGAAGTCATCAGAGACCCCGGGTCAGACTCTGCGGACCGTCAAGGAACAATTGCGACAAGTACCCGACTGGGGACTGGGATACGGGCCGCTCAGATATCTCAGTGATGACGCCGACGTGCGTGAAGCGCTGGGCGGTCTTCCTCAACCCGAGGTCTTGATCAGTTTCCAGCCGCTGCCGGACATCGTCGCTTCCAACTCAACTCTGTTCCAACCAGCGGACCGCGCAGACAGCAGGGGTGTACTTCATCACACTTTGCCGGCTCGGCGTTACGTGTTGGAAGTTCGCGTTTTCGAGAACGACGGCGCGCTGCAGGCCGAGTGGGTGTACAGCGAGAATCTACACAGTCGCGCGACTATCGAGCGTCTGGCGCAAGGATTCCTGGCAGCGTTACGCGAACTGATAGCTCACTCCGAGACTGCCGATGCGGGCGCTTATACACCTTCAGATTTTCCGCTCGCGTCGTTGAATGAAAAGAGTCTCAAGAAGCTGGAAATGCTTATTGAACATTCCCAGGAATGAAGTAGTCCACGAAGCAAAGAACCCCTCAAGCGACGGCAAGCGATGGCGTAGCCGGCCTACCTAAAGAAACGAGATTGAGTCCGGAGGTTTGCATGTCAATCGAAGATATCTACACCCAGCGGGAAAACCTCACGCCGGCAAAAATGGGACTACTGGAACAGCGTTTGGAGCGTGCGCGTAAGCAGCGCGCGCAGGCAAGGGCTGCCGCGCCGCCCACCGTCCCACGGCGTCAGGATCAAGGTCCGGCCCCGCTTTCGTTTGCGCAACAGAGGCTCTGGTTCATAGACCAGCTTGAGCCCGGCACGACTATTTACAACAAACCCAACGCTGTGCGACTAACAGGGCAACTCAATGTTACTGCCCTTGAAGAGACGTTCTCGGAAATCATCCGCCGACATGAAATATTCCGCACGGTTTTCGTCAACACCGGTGGCAAACCGATGCAGGTTGTGAACCCTGCACAGCCGGTAAAGCTCTCTCCTATCGATTTCAGCGGCCGGAATAAGAGTGACCGCGAGATGTTCGTGCAACACCTGATCAATGAAGAAGGGGCGCAGCCTTTCGACCTCTTGCACGGACCGGTCGTTCGCGTGACTCTGTTCAAATTGGCTGAAGATGATCATGTCGCGATCTTTACCATGCACCACATCGTCAGCGACGGCTGGTCGATAGGTGTCTTTGTGAGGGAAGTTGTCGCGCTTTACTCAGCGTTCTCAGCAGAAAAGCCGTCGCCTCTGCCTGAACTGCCAGTTCAGTATGCCGACTTCGCTGTGTGGCAGCGGGAATGGCTCCAGGGAGAGGTGCTGGAGGAACAGATCGAATATTGGAAGCGGCAGTTGCAGGGGGTACCAGCCATGCTGGAGCTGCCTACCGATCGACCGCGATCCAGCATGATGTCGCATCGTGGAACGCGGCACTTCATGACATTCCCAGATGGCCTGGCAAAGTCGCTCAATGAGTTGAGCCGTCGCGAAGGGGTGACGCTCTTTATGACTCTCCTTGCGGCCTGGCAGGTGTTGCTGTCGCGTTACAGCCGGCAGACGGATATCGTCGTCGGCACGACCGTCGCCAATCGTACCCGCAGCGAACTTGAGAAGCTGATCGGTTTCTTCGTCAACACTTTGGTACTGCGCACGGACGTGAGCGGCGATCCGAGCTTCCGAGAGTTATTGGCGCGCGTTAAAGAGGTAGCCCTGGGAGCTTATGCGCATCAGGACCTCCCTTTCTCAAAGCTGGTGGAAGAGTTGCAGCCCGAGCGGAGCATGAACCATACGCCGTTCTTCCAGGTGACGTTCGGAGTCGAAAACACGCCCGCCAGTGACTTGAGTCTACCGGGCCTGAAGTTGAGTGCCGTCCAGCAAAAGAACGAGACGGCCATTTTCGATCTGTCCCTTGGTTTCTTTGAAAAAGGTGAGACCCTGCACGGGCTGCTGGAATACAGCACGGACCTTTTCGACGCGGCCACGATCGAGCGCATGGCGCGCCACTTGACGATGTTGCTGGAGGGAGTGGTTGCCGACGTCACGCAACCCATCTCGACGCTCTCGCTTTTGACTGCCGCCGAGCAGCAGCAGGTGCTCGTAGAGTGGAACCGCACGACCACAGCCTACCCGCGGGAACTCTGCATTCAGGAGCTGTTCGAGCAACAGGCCGCGCGAGCGCCGGAGGCGGTGGCGCTGGTCTTCGGGCAAGAGCAGATGAGTTATGGAGAGTTGAATGCCCGGGCTAACCAGTTGGCGCACTACCTGCGGGGGCTGGGTGTTGGCCCTGAGGTGCTGGTAGGGCTGATGGTCGAGCGCAGTTTGGACATGATCGTGGGGCTGCTCGGAATCCTGAAGGCGGGAGGCGCCTATCTTCCTCTGGATCCCCAATACCCGATGGAACGTCTCGCCTTTATGATTGAAGACGCACAAGTGCCAGTGTTACTGACGCAGGAACGACTGCTCGACAACCTGCCTTCACACTGGGGGACGGTCGTTTGTCTCGACACCGAATGGGACGTGATTCGAAATGAGAGTGACAACAATCCCGCCCAGCGCGTGGCGCCTGACAATCTTGCTTACGTCATCTATACCTCTGGCTCGACGGGTAAACCCAAAGGCGTCTGCGTCTCACATCGCGGCGTAGTGCGAGTAGTTAAAGAAACTAATTATGCCCGGCTGGACAGCAGCGAGGTTTTTCTCCAGATGGCGCCAATTTCGTTTGACGCCTCGACATTTGAAATCTGGGGCGCCCTACTTAACGAGGCGCGCCTGGTCATCTTCCCACCCGATCGTCCTTCGCTCGAAGAACTGGCTGCCACGGTACGCCGTTACCAGATAACCACGCTGTGGCTAACGACCGGATTGTTTCATCTGATGGTAGAACGTCAGATTGAGGCGCTCCAGGGTCTAAGGCAGCTAATTACCGGCGGCGACGTGATGATGCCTGCCGCGGCAGAGAAAGTGTTGCGCGAAGCAGTCGAGTGTCGTGTGAATAACATGTACGGACCGACTGAGGCCACGACATTCACGACTTATTACCCAATGGATGCAAGCGAGGTGGGAACAAACGTATCAATCGGCCGCCCAATTGCGAATACGGAAGTCTACGTGCTTGATGAAACGATGAAGCCGGTAGGGATCGGCATGGCCGGAGAACTGTTCATCGGCGGCGACGGGCTCGCGCGCGGATACCTGAGACGTGCGGCATTGACGGCTGAGAGATTCGTGCCCCATCCGTTTAGTGTTGTGGGTTCAGCGCGGTTGTATCGTACTGGTGACATTGTTCGCTACCTGGAAGACGGCCGGATCGAGTTTCTGGGACGGGCGGACGGGCAGGTAAAGGTGCGGGGCTACCGGGTGGAGTTGGGAGAGATCGAAGCCGCCTTGTGCGAGCACCCCGCCTTGCGCACCGCCGTCGTGATCGCGCGCCGCGAGGCTGACGGTGAAAGGCAACTGGTGGCTTACGTGGTGAGCTCGGACGGCGACGCAGTGACTGGGGCGCAGTTGCGAGAGTGGCTGCGGCAGCGAGTGCCGGACTATATGGTGCCCAGCGTGTTCGTGAATCTGGCGGAGCTGCCGCTGACGGCCAACGGCAAAGTAGATCGGCAGGCGTTGCCTGATCCCTCACACTCGCGTCAGGAAGAGTTGCGTGCCTACGTAGGGCCGCGGACGGCGGTGGAGGAAGTACTGTGCGGCATCTGGGGCGATATTTTGAAGTTAGAGCAGATGGGCATTCATGACGACTTTTTCGAGCTGGGCGGGCACTCGCTTTTGGCCACGCAACTGATCTCGCATGTTCGTGAAGCTTTCAATGTTGAGTTGCCGCTGATGAAACTCTTCGAGCAACCGACTGTCGCCGGTTTCTCCACTTGCGTCGAAGTGGAACTCAGTAAGGCAGTGGGGTTGGATGCCCCGCCGGTGGTGCCAGTGCCGAGAGATGAGCCGCTGCCGCTGTCGTTTGCGCAGCAACGGCTGTGGTTCATCGACCAGCTGCAGCCGCTGAGCGCGGCCTACAACATCCCGACAGCCATGCGCCTGACCGGGCGCCTCAACTTTGAGGTGACCCAGCGCACCTTTGACGAGGTGGTGCGGCGGCATGAGTCGTTGCGGACGACCTTCATCTCGACGGACGGCCACCCGGTGCAAGTGGTGCAGGAGCCGGCGGCAGTGGAGATCCCGATTACGGATCTGAGCGAACTGGGTGAGAGTGAGCGCGAGCCGCGGGTGCGCGAGTTGGTGATGGCGGAAGCACGGCGGCCGTTCGACCTGAGGGCAGGGCCGCTGTTGCGAGTGAGCTTGTTGAAGCTGGCGGCAGAGGAGCATGTGGCACTGTTTACGATGCACCACATCGTCAGCGACGGCTGGAGTCTGGGGATCCTGGTGCGCGAGGTAGCCGCGCTATACGGAGCCTATGTGCGCGGGGAAGAGTCGCCGCTGCCGGAGTTGGCGGTGCAGTACGGAGACTATGCGAAG
>Ga0307472_100000473_pt1 | contig 14183 bp, 11 predicted proteins | sample atmos_gasesAM5C__2_FD_204582 | JGI IMG/M metagenome (GOLD analysis project Ga0307472, IMG submission 204582) | Hardwood forest soil microbial communities from Morgan-Monroe State Forest, Indiana, United States - atmos_gasesAM5C_05 | ecosystem: Environmental > Terrestrial > Soil > Temperate...
CATGGGGTTCAGCGCTCGGGTCCGGCGGCCCCGCCGGCGCGCGCCGCGTGGCGCTGCAGGATGGTGGAGAACTCCTCGATAAAGGCATCGAAGCGCATCTCGAGGCGCGTCACCTGATCGGCGAAGCGGTTGTAGGCAACCACCGCCGGGATGGCGGCGAACAGGCCGATGGCGGTCGCCACCAGCGCCTCGGAAATTCCCGGCGCAACCATCGCGAGCGTCGCCTGCTGCACGTTACCGAGCGAGGAGAAGGCGCTCATGATGCCCCACACGGTGCCGAAGAGCCCCACATACGGGCTCGTGCTGCCGACGGTGGCGAGCGTCGCCAGGCTGTGCTCGAGCCGGTCAATCTCCTTCAGCTGGGCGACGCGCATGGCGCGGCGCGAGCCCTCGAGCAGCTGCTCGCTGCCGGCCGCACTCTGGCGCAGGCGCGCGAACTCGCGGAAGCCGAACTCGAAGATGCCGGCCATGCCGGTGGCGCCGCCCTTCGATTCGATCGCCCGGTACAAGGTCGCGAGATCGTCCCCCGACCAGAAGCGCCCCTCGAAGCGGTCGGCCTCGCGGCGTGCACGGCCGATGATGCGCCGCTTGCGAAAGATGATGGCCCAGGAAGTTAGCGATGCGAGCAGCAGCAGTGCGATGACGATCTGCACCGGCACGCTCGCCTGCACGATGAGTTTGATGATCGAGAGCGGCTCAGCCATGGGCGATCGCCTCCGTGGCGAGGGCGTCGCGCAGGAACTGCGGCAGACGGCGCGGACGGAATGTCGCGGCATCGACGCAGGCGACGCGCACCTGCGCCTCCACGAGCAGCGCCGCGCGCCGCGCCTCGCCGGTGCGGTAGATGCGCTGCGTAAAACGCAGTGTCGCGGCACCCTCGGCGCGTGGCTCGCAGGTGATCTCGAGCTCGTCATCGAGCCGTGCCGGTGCGCGGTAGTCGACCTGCACGCTGACCACCGTGAAGAGAATCCCCGGCTCGCGTGAGAGCGCGAGCTGCGAGTGCCCCTGCGCGCGCAGCCACTCGGTGCGCGCCCGCTCGAAAAAGCGCAGGTAGTTGGCGTAGTAAACGATGGCGCCGCCGTCGGTGTCTTCCCAGTACACCCGTGCCGGCCAGGAGAACGCGCTCACCGCTCGCCCTCGAACAGCGGCAGCGTGGTAGCACGCTCGGGCGGCTTTATGCCGAAGTGCAGGTACGAGGCGCGCGTCACCATGCGGCCGCGCGCGGTGCGCACCAGGAATCCCTGCTGGATGAGGAACGGCTCGGTCACATCCTCGAGCGTGTCGCGCTCCTCGCCGAGGGCCGCGGCGAGGCTGTCGATCCCGACGGGGCCCCCGTCGAAGCGCTCGATGATGGCGGTGAGGAGCTTGCGGTCGAGCGTGTCGAATCCTTCGCGGTCCACCTCGAGCAGATCGAGCGCGGCATCGGCGATCGCCTCGCGGATGCGGCCGTCGGCTCGCACCTGTGCATAGTCGCGCACCCGCCGCAGCAGGCGGTTGGCGATCCGCGGGGTGCCGCGCGAGCGTTGCGCGATGCGCCGCGCCCCGGCTTCATCGATGCTCACCTCGAGAATCGCTGCGGAGCGCTTGACGATGCGCTCGAGGTCCTCGACGCCGTAGAACTCGAGCCGCTGGACGATGCCGAAGCGATCGCGCAGCGGCGAGGTGAGCAGGCCCGCGCGAGTCGTCGCGCCCACCAGCGTGAAGGGCGGCAGGCTGAGCTTGATCGAGCGCGCCGCCGGCCCCTCGCCGATCATGATGTCGAGCTGGTAGTCCTCCATCGCCGGATACAACACCTCCTCGACCACCGGCGCGAGGCGGTGGATCTCATCGACGAACAGCACGTCGCGTGGCTGCAGGTTGGTGAGCAGCGCCGCCAGGTCCCCGGCGCGCTCGAGCACCGGGCCCGATGTCTGCCGCAGGTTCGCGCCGAGCTCGGCCGCCACGATGTGCGCGAGCGTGGTCTTGCCGAGACCGGGCGGCCCGAAGATCAGCACGTGATCGAGCGCCTCGCCCCGCGCACGCGCCGCGCTGATGAAAATCTCCAGCTGCGTCTTGACGGGCGCCTGGCCGATGTACTCCTGGAGGCGGCGCGGGCGGATGGCGCGCTCGACGGCCTCCTCCTCCGCGCTCGCCCCGCCGCTGATGATGCGCTCTGCGGTCACTTACGTGCTCGACTCCCGTGCCGCCCCCTGCAGGGCCCGGCGAATCAGTTCCTCCGTCGAATGTGTACCGGGACCGGCCGCTTTGAGCAAGCGCGTGGCCTCCGCCGGCCGGTAACCGAGCGCCACCAGCGCACCGAACGCCTCGCTTTCGGCACTGGTACCCGCAGCAATCGCCGCGGCGCCGCTGCCCGCCGGCGGGGCGGCAAGCCGATCGCGCATCTCGACGATCAGCCGCTCGGCGGTCTTGCGGCCGACCCCCGGGATGCGTGTCAGGGCGGCGATATCCTCGCGCTGCACGCACTCGGCAAACGCCGCGACGCTGATGCCCGAGAGCAACGCCAGCGCGATCTTCGGCCCCACTCCGGACACCTTGATGAGGCTGCGAAACAGCCGCCGCTCCTCCTCGGTGGCAAATGCGTACAGCACGTGCGCGTCCTCTCGCACCACGAGGTGTGTCAGGAGCCGGACCTCCTCGCCAACCGCCGGCAGGTGAAAGTAGGTCGACATCGGCGCCTCGAGCTCGTAGCCGAGCCCGCCGACATCGACGGTGAGTTGCGGGGGTGTCTTCGAGGCGATCCTGCCGCGCACCGAGCCGATCATTACTTACGCCCGCGACCAGTGCGGGCCGCTGCCGCACTGGATGCGCGCGTGCAGCTGCCGCTGGTGCGCGTGGCAGACGGCCACGGCGAGCGCATCGGCCGCGTCGGCCGCCGGCCGCTCGGCGAGCGAGAGGAGCGCACGGATCATCTGGGCCACCTGAAACTTCTCGGCGCCTCCGGAACCGACGATGGCCAGCTTGATGGCGCGCGGCGCGTACTCGAATACCGGCACCTCGGCGGGAATCGCGCACAGCGCCGCGCCGCGTGCCTGCCCGAGCTTCAATGCGCTGTCGACGTTGCGGCTCACGAATACGCGCTCGACCGCAACCTCGGATGGGCCGTGCTCGGAGAGCAGCGCACGCAATCCCTCGAAGATCAGTCGCAGCCGCGCCGCGGGCGCCGCAGAGGCCACATTGAGGCAGCCGTGCGCCACCGGCCGCAGCTCGCTGCCGTGGCATTCGATGACGCCGAACCCCGTACGCCGCGAGCCCGGATCGAGGCCGAGAATGCGCACGCGCAGCGCCGCCGCGAGCGGGGTCGCCGCCGCGGGATCAAAGGCGCGCCAGGACCTCGTCCGATATCTCGACATTCGAGTACACGTCCCGTACGCCCTCCAGCCCCTCGAGCGCCTCGAGCAGCTGCACCATCGACTCCGCGTCCTCACCCGAGAGCGCGAGCGAGGTGGCCGCGCGCCGTGTGACTTCCGCGGTGACCGGTGCGAAGCCCCGATGAGTCAGCACCGCGCGCACCGTGGCGAATTCGGCCGGGTCCGCCAGCACCTCGACCGAGGTGTCGGCGTTCGGCACCACGTCCTCGGCGCCCGCCTCCAGCGCCACCTCCATGAGCCGCTCCTCGTCGGTGCCCGGCGGGTAGGTGAGCAGTCCCACCGTGTTGAACAGGTAGCTCACCGAGCCGTCGGCGCCGAGCCGGCCCCCGTGCTTGATGAAGACGTGGCGCACCTCCGCACCCATGCGCTTACGGTCCGCGGTGAGGCACTCGACCATCACCACCGCGCCACCGGGCCCGTAGCCCTCGTACTGCACCCTCTCCCTGCCTTCGCAGGGCTCGCCGAGGGCGTGCCGGCAGCGCGTGGCGGCCCGGGCACGTCGCTGGAGGTTGGCCCACTTGCTGTGCCCCGTCATGGGGAGTGCTCCACGCCTGAAAAAAGCCGGCGGTATGATAACGGCAAAGGCTCGTCATCGCACACCGCCTGCCCCGGCACAGGCCACCGCTACCGTGGAAACCAGTCAACTCTGCCCCCCGCGCGTCCGCGACGCCATCATCGGCGCGCGCACCGCGTTCGAGCGCGCCGGCGCATCGCTCGCACAGGATCTCGGCTTCGCCACCGAGGCCGCCGAGATCATGGGCGGCCTCACCGAGAACACCGAGCTTGCGCACGCGCTGCTCGCACGGCCAGTGCTGGCGAGCGCGCGCCTCACCTCCGAGCAGGCCGCGGACATCGTCGGACAGGGCGCCACCGACATCGCGGTCGCCCTGCAGCGGCTCGGCACGCTCGGCTTGCCGCGCGACTGGTCTCCCGCGCACGGGCTCGACACCCGCCAGACCGAGACGCTCCGCAAGATGCTGCTTGCGGTGGTAAGCGATCCGCGTCTCGTCCTCGCACGTCTCGCCGAGGAGCTGGTCGCCCTGCGGCATGCGCGCGCGCTGCCGGAAGCCGAACGCACACGGCGTGCGCTCGAGGCCCGCGCGGTGTACGCGCCGCTCGCGAACCGGCTTGGCGTGTGGCAGCTCAAGTGGGAGCTCGAGGACCTCGCCTTCCGCTACCTCGAGCCCGAGGAATACCGGCGCGTGGCGGCGGCGCTGAATGAGCGCCGCGCCGACCGCGAGCGCTACATCGATGCGCTGTGCGGGGAGTTGCTGGGGGAGCTGCGCACGACGGGCATCGCCGCCGAGGTGTACGGCCGCCCCAAACATATCTACAGCATTTACCGCAAGATGCGGCGCAAGCAGCTCGCGTTCGAGCAGCTCTTCGACGTGCGCGCCGTGCGCATCGTGGTGGGCTCGGTTCCGGAGTGCTACGCGGCGCTCGGCGTGGTCCACGGCCGCTGGCCGTACATTCCCGGAGAGTTCGACGATTACATCGCAACGCCGAAGGGCAACGGCTACCGTTCGATCCACACCGCGGTGATCGGGCCTCAGGCTAAGAGCGTCGAGGTGCAGATCCGCACGCCGGAGATGCACGAGCACGCGGAGCTCGGCGTGGCGGCACACTGGACGTACAAGGAGGGCGGTGCGCGCGACGCCGACTACCAACGCAAGATCGAATGGGTACGGCGGCTGCTCGAGCCGCAGGAAGGCGGCGCGGAGAGCGCCGCGACCGACCGCGATCTCATCGAGGGCATGCGCGCGGAGCTCTTCGAGGACCGGGTGTACGTGCTCACGCCCAAGGGCGAGGTGATCGATCTACCGCGTGGCGCGACGCCGCTCGACTTCGCCTACCAGGTGCACACCTCGCTTGGCCATCGCTGCCGGGGCGCCAAGGCTAACGGCCGCATCGTGCCGCTCAGCCACGTGCTCGCCAACGGCGAGATCGTGGAGATCATCACCGGCAAGCACGAGGCGCCGAGCCGCGACTGGCTCGCGCCCGAGCAGGGCTATCTCGCCTCGCCCCGCAGCCGCAGCAAGGTGCGCGCCTGGTTCCGCAAGCAGGACGTCGGCGCCAACCGCAGCGCCGGTGCGGTGCTGGCCGAACGCGAGCTCTCACGCATCGGCGCACGCCCCGAGCAGCTCGCGGCACTCGCCCACGAGCTGCGGGCCCGCGACGTGGATCACCTTCACCAGCTCCTCGGCGAGGGTGAGATCACGGTGACTCAGCTCATGCATGCGGCGAACCGGCTGTTCGAGCCGACCCCACCCGCACGCATCGCGCGCGCGGCCCGCGGCGGCGCCGCACGCCGGCGCAGCTCGCCGGTGGAGATCGAGGGCGTCGGAGACCTGCCGACCACGCTCGCACGCTGCTGCGCGCCGCTGCGGCCGCAGCCGATCGCCGGCTACGTCGCGCTCAGCCGCGGCGTCACCGTGCATCGCAGCGACTGCCCGGGCTTCGTGCGCATGGCGGCCCTGAAGCCCGAGCGAGTGCTGAAGGTCGACTGGTCGAGCGGCGATGCCGGCGCGCTCGCCGTGCTGCTGGCGGTGAGCGCTTACGACCGCCGCGGACTGCTGCGCGACCTCACCGACGTGCTCGCGGTCGAGCGCCTCAGCATCGATGCCGTCACCTCGCGCACCGATCACGAAACCGGCATCGCGTACTTCTCGCTGGCCGTCGCGGTGAGCGACCTCGAGCAGCTCGCGCGGGTGCTGCGCCGGCTGGCGGCGGTGCCGAACGTGATCGAGGCGCGCCGCAGCCACTAGCGGAGTTCAACGGTTGATCGAGTCGATCGAGCGCTTGTCCGCGGCGAGCGCCGCCTCGTGCACCGCTTCCGCGAGCGTCGGGTGCGCATGGATCGTGCGCTGCAGGTCCTCGCTGCTCGCCGAGTACTCCATGGCAAGGACCGCCTCGGCGACCAGCTCGCCGGCGAGCGGGCCGACGATGTGCACGCCGAGGATCTCATCGTCATCGCGGGCCGCCACGATTTTCGCGAACCCCTGCGCCTGTTCCAGGGCGCGCGCACGGCCGCTGGCGAGGAACGGAAAAACGCCCGTCTTGTACTCGCGGCCGCTCGCTTTCACCTGCTCCTCGGTGAGGCCGACCCAGGCGATCTCCGGGGCGGTGTAGATGACCGAGGGGATCACCTTGTAGTTCATCTCGCCGTAGCGGCCGGCGATGAGGTCGGCCACCATCACGCCCTCCTCCTTGCCCTTGTGAGCGAGCATGGGTCCGCGCACGCAGTCCCCGATGGCCCACACGTTCTCGATGCCGGTGCGGCAATGGTCATCCACGCGGATGAAGCCGCGCTCATCGAGCTGCACGCCCGTGTCCGCGGCAAAGAGGTCCTGGGTGTAGGGCCGGCGGCCGATCGCGACGACGAGCCGGTCGACGCTGAGCCGCTGCTCGCCCTTGGCATCGCTGTAGGCCACCGAGACCGACCCGTCGGCGACGGTTGCACCGCTTACCTTGGCGCCGAGGCGAATGTCCAGGCCTTGCTTCTTCAGGTGACGCAACGCCTCGCGCGCGAGCTGCTGATCGGCGAAAGCGAGAAAGTCCGGCAGCGCCTCGAGAACCGTCACCTCGGCGCCGAGCCGGCGCCACACGCTCCCGAGCTCGAGTCCGATGACTCCCGCGCCGATCACCCCGAGCCGCTTCGGCACCGCTTCGAACTCGAGTGCGCCCCAGGAGTCGACGACGTACGGGGTCTTGAAGGGCGCCGAGCGCAGCTCGGTCGGCGCGGAGCCGGATGCGAGCACCACGTGTCGGGCGCTGAGGGTGCGGCGCGAGCCATCGTGCGCCGTGAATTCGACCTTGCGGCCGGCGAGCAGGCGCCCGTGACCCTGGAGGCCTACGACGCCCGCGGCCTTGAACAAGGCCACGATCCCCTGAGTCATCGCGCGCACGACGCCGCTCTTGCGCTTCTGCATCTGGGCGAGATCGAGCTCGATCCCGGACGCCTTGATGCCGTGAACGGAGAACTCCTCCTGCAGGCGGTGATAGAGCTCGGTGGACTCGAGCAGCGCCTTGGAGGGAATGCAGCCCGCATTCAGGCACGTGCCACCGAAGGTGGCCGTGCCATCGTGGTTCTTCCACTCATCTATGCAGGCGACGGTCAGCTTGTTCTGTGCGGCGCGGATGGCGGCCGGGTAACCCGCGGGACCTGCGCCGATGACGATGACGTCGAAGGAATTGCTGGTACCGGGGCTCTTCGGATCGCTGCTCATGGTCATCCTTTAGGTCGGGCCAGCGCGTTGTTTTTCAAGGGCTTCCGCTAGCGGGGCGGCCTCGAAAAGTAACACAAAGCCCAGCCGGCGGGAGAGTTGCATCCGGGGTGTCATCAATCGGGAATATCTCTGTCATACGCTCCCTGTCCCCCAACGAACGCCGAGTACGCGCCATGAGCAGCGTTGCCGCCGAGACCGTTGCCGCCGCCCGACCGACTCTAGATCACAAGCCGAGTCGCCCGACCGTCCTGCTGTTCCTGGTCCTGCTGCTGATCGGCGTGGGGTATACGGGCTATAGCCTGGTGACTGACGTCAACCGGGCGATGCCGCACGGCCTGGCGCTGCTCTCTTTCTTTCTTCTCGGCGTGGCGCTCCTCATCGCGCTCGGCTTCGAGTTCGTCAATGGTTTCCACGATACCGCGAACGCCGTGGCAACGGTGATCTACACCCATTCGCTAGCCCCGCCCGTGGCGGTGGTCTATTCAGGGATGCTCAATTTCCTCGGCGTACTGTTCTCGAGCGGCGCGGTGGCGTTCGGCATCATCTCGTTGCTGCCGGTCGAGCTGATCCTGCAGGTCGGCAGCAGCGCCGGCTTTGCCATGGTGTTCGCGCTGTTGATCGCCGCGATTCTCTGGAACCTCGGTACCTGGTACCTCGGACTGCCGGCGTCCTCCTCGCACACCCTCATTGGTTCGATCATCGGCGTCGGCGTTGCGAACGCGCTGATGCACGGCCGCGACGGCACGAGCGGTGTCGACTGGGCCCAGGCCACCAAGATCGGGTATTCACTGCTGATCTCTCCGCTCGTGGGCTTCGTCGGCGCAGCCCTGCTGCTCCTGGTGCTCAAGGTTCTGGTCAAGAATCGTGAGCTCTACCGGGAGCCCAAGGGCAACAGCTCACCACCCTGGTGGATCCGCGGGATTCTGATCCTGACCTGTGGCGGGGTGTCGTTCGCTCACGGCTCCAACGACGGGCAGAAAGGCATGGGCCTCATCATGCTGATCCTGATCGGTACGGTACCGATCGCCTATGCGCTCAATCGCGCGATGCCGACCAGTCAGATGGTGCCGTTCGTCGCCATGGCGACGGTCACGGAACGTTCACTCACCGAATACACCCACGGCAACGCGGCCACGGATCCCCGCGGCACGCTCTCGACTTACATCCGCACGCACCAGTGGAACGAGGAGGTCATTCCGTCCATGGCGGCCCTCACCGGCAGCATCGCGGATCAGGTCAAGGCGAGCGGCACCTTCGCGAAAGTGCCGGCCGAGAACGTCACCAACGTGCGCAACGACATGTACCTGACTTCCGAGGCTGTACGGGTCTTCAACAAGGACCCCCACAGCAAGGCGCTCGGTGCCGAGGCCCGTGCGAATCTCGATGCGTTCAAGAAGCAGATCGACGCCGCGACGAAATTCATTCCGCCCTGGGTCAAGGTGGCGGTGGCGATCGCGCTCGGCCTGGGCACGATGGTCGGCTGGAAGCGGATCGTCGTGACGATCGGCGAACGGATCGGTAAGACTCACCTCACCTACGCGCAAGGCGCGTGCGCCGAGGTCGTGGCGATGAGCACCATCGCGGCCGCCGACATTTTCGGATTGCCGGTCTCGACCACGCACGTGCTGTCATCGGGTGTAGCCGGCACCATGGCGGCCAACCGCTCGGGCCTTCAGTGGGTCACGCTGCGCAACCTGGTGATGGCGTGGGTGCTCACCTTGCCGGCCGCGATCGTGCTGTCGGGCGTACTCTACTGGGTCTTTCGGCAGATCTTCTGAGGGACCTCCCGGCTCGAGCCGCCGACAGCGTCGGGATCAGACACCGAGCAGCATGCGCGCCGGGTCTTCGAGCGCATCCTTGATGCCCACGAGGAACTGCACCGCCTCGCGGCCGTCGATGATGCGGTGGTCGTAGGTGACGGCGAGGTACATCATCGGCCGCACCGCGATCTGCCCGTTCAGCACCATCGGGCGATCCTGCACCTTGTGCATGCCGAGGATGGCGCTCTGTGGCGCGTTGACGATCGGTGTCGACATGAGCGAGCCGAACACTCCGCCATTGGTGATGGTGAAGGTGCCGCCGGTGAGATCCTCGATGGCGAGCGAGCCCTCCCGCGCCTTGCGGGCGTAGTCCGCAACCTCCTTCTCGATCGCGGCAAATCCCTTGGTGTCGGCATCACGCACGATCGGCACCACGAGTCCCCGCTCGGTCGAGACGGCGACGCCGATGTCGTAATACTCGTGATAGACGATGTCGTTGCCGTCGACGGAGGCGTTCAGCACGGGGAATCTCTTCAGTGCGGCGATGGCGGCCTTGACGAAGAACGACATGAAACCGAGCTTCACGCCGTGCTCCTTCTCGAAGCGTTCCTTGTAGCGTGCGCGCAGCTCCTGCAACGCGGTGAGGTCGACCTCGTTGAAGGTCGTGAGCAGCGCCTGGGTTGACTGTGCCTCGAGGAGACGCTGGGCGATGCGCGCGCGCAGGCGAGTCATCGGCACGCGCTGTTCGGTGCGCCCGCCGGCCGCCGGCGCGGGAGGACGCGCAGCCGGAGCGCGCGCGAGAGAGCTCGCCGCAGCGGGTACCACGGCGGCGGGTACCGCGGCGGCGGCCGCCGCTGGTGCCGGAGCCCTGCCGAGGTAGTCGACGACGTCGGCTTTGGTGAGGCGGCCGTCACGGCCGGATCCGCGGATGGCGGCCGGATCGAGGTGGTTTTCCTCTACCAGGCGGCGCACCGAGGGACTCAGCCGGCTGCCCTCACGTGAAGCCTCACCGCTGGCGACGGCGTTCGCCACCCGTGCGGGTTCAGCGGCGGCCGGCGCCGCCACGGCAGCCGCCGCCCGCGGTGGCGTCGGGGCCGCGGTCTCGCGGGCGGGCTTCGTCGTAGCCGCGGCCCGCGTTGCCGCCGGCGTCGCGGCCGCGCCGGTCGCCTCCGCGATGACCGCGAGCACCTGGCCGCTCGTCACCACCGTGCCGCTCGGCACGCGGATCTCCTGCATCACTCCGTTGGAAGGCGCAGGTACTTCCAGCACGACCTTGTCGGTCTCGAGGTCGGCGAGATTCTCGTCGCGGCGGATCGGGTCCCCCGGCTGCTTGTGCCAGGTCACCAGCGTGGCGTCCGCCACCGACTCGGGCAGCTGGGGAACGCGGATTTCCGTGCTCATGAGCGCTTTCTCAAAGGCGTCGCGGGTGGAACTGCGCTCGCTCCCGTGCCGGCGGGCGTTGCGGGGGCGGTGCCGGGCGCGAGCGACGTGAGGCGCGTGGTGTCGCGCGCCGACTCCTCGGTGGCGGTCGAGTGCAGCGCCGCCGACACCAGTGCCTGCTGCTCGAGCTCGTGAATCTTCGCGATGCCGGTGGCGGGAGCGGCCGCGCCTGCGCGGCCGGCATACAGCACCGGCCGGCGCACGAACTCCTGCAGCCGGTGGCGGATCTGGTACCACGCGCCCTGGTTCTGCGGTTCCTCCTGGCACCACACCACCTCGCGCAGATTGGCGTAGCGGTTGAGGACCGCCTGATACTCCTCGCCGGGGAATGGATAGAGCTGCTCGAGGCGCACAAGCGCCACCTCGCGCAGGCCTTCCTTGCGGCGTGCGCGCAGCAGGTCGAAATACACCTTGCCGCTGCAGAACACCACGCGGCGGATCTCCGCGGGCGGCAGCTCGTCGATCTCGCCGATGACACGCGCGAAGGCGCCGCGGCTGAGGTCCTCGAGCGCCGACACCGACAGCTCGTGGCGCAGCAGGCTCTTCGGCGTCATGACGATGAGGGGCTTGCGGAAGGGCTGATGCATCTGCCGCCGCAGCATGTGAAACATCTGCGCCGGGGTGGAAGGCACGCACACCTGCATGTTGTTCTCGGCGCACAGCTGCAGGAAGCGCTCGAGGCGCGCCGAGGAATGCTCGGGTCCCGCTCCCTCGTAGCCGTGCGGCAGCATGAGCGTCAGGACGCAGAAGCGCTCCCACTTGGCTTCGCCCGAGCTGATGAACTGGTCGATGATGACCTGGGCGCCGTTGGCGAAGTCCCCGTACTGTGCTTCCCAGATCACGAGCGAGGCGGGCTCGGTCGTGGCGTAGCCGTACTCGAAGCCGAGGACGGCCTCTTCCGAGAGCACCGAGTCGATCATCTGCACGCGCGGCTGATGGTCGGCCACGTGCTGCAGCGGGATCCACGTCGCGCCGGTGTTCTGATCGTGCAGCACGGCGTGCCGGTGGAAGAAAGTGCCGCGGCCGCTGTCCTGGCCGCTCAGGCGCACGCTGAAGCCGTCCTCGAGGAGCGTCGCGTACGCCAGCGTCTCCGCACAGCCCCAGTCGAGGGGCTGCGCCCCTTCGATCATGCGGCGGCGGTTCGCCATGAGCTGCGCCACGCGCGGATGCAGCTTGAAGTCCGCCGGGACCTCGGTGATGCGCTCGCCGACCGCCCGCAACCGTGCACCGTCCACGCCGGTCGCCACGCGCTCGGTCCAGTCCACCTGCGCGTAGGCGCTCCAGTCGACGGTGTACTTGTTGCCGATCATGCCGAGCGATGCGCGGGCCTGCGGCCGCCCCTCATCGAGCCCGGCGCGGTACTGCTCGTACATCGACTCGACCTGCTCCTCCGTGAGCACACCTGCCGCGACCAGCCGATCGGCGTACAGCCGCCGTGCGGTCGGCCGCTGACGGATCACGCGGTACATCTCCGGCTGGGTCGCGGCCGGCTCGTCCGCCTCGTTGTGGCCATGCCGGCGGTAGCCGACGAGATCGATCACCACGTCCTTGCGGAAGCGCAGCCGGTACTTGAGGGCGAGACGCGTGACGAAAACGACCGCCTCCGGGTCGTCGGCATTCACGTGGAAGATCGGCGCCTCCACCATCTTCGCCACGTCGCTGCAATACATGGTGGAGCGCGCATCGGCGGCTTCGGAGGTGGTGAAGCCGACCTGATTGTTGACGATGACGTGCACGGTGCCGCCGGTGAAGAAGCCGCGCGCCTGCGACAGCTGCAGCGTCTCCATCACCACGCCCTGCCCCGCGAAGGCCGCGTCACCGTGGATGAGGAGCGGCAGCACGCGCTCGGCGCGCTCATCTCCACGGCGCTCCTGCCGCGCACGCACCGAGCCTTCGACCACGGGGTCAACGACCTCGAGGTGCGAGGGATTGAATGCCAGCACGGTGTGCACGTTGCCCGCTGCGGTGCGCAGGTCCGCCGAGAAGCCCTTGTGGTACTTGACATCGCCCGAGCCCTTGAGGCGGGTCGTGTCGTAGGCGCCTTCGAACTCCGAGAACAGCTCGGCCGGGGATTTGCCGAGCAGGTTCACGAGCACGTTGAGCCGCCCGCGGTGCGCCATGCCGATGACGACTTCCTCCACACCCGCATCGCCGGCGCGCTGCACCAGATCATCGAGGAGCGGAATGAGCGCGTCAGTCCCTTCCAGTGAGAAGCGCTTCTGACCGACGTAACGGGTGTGCAGGTAGCGCTCGAGGCCCTCCGCAGCCGTCAGCTGCCAGAGGATGCCGCGCTGTTCCTCGGCGGTATAGTGCTCGCGCACGCGGCCCTGTTGGAATTCGTCCTGCAGCCAGAGCCGCTCCTCGGAATTCGAGATGTGCGCAAACTCCGCGCCCACGGTCCCCGCGTAGATCTGCTGCAGCTGCGCGAGGATCGCGCGCAATGGCAGGCGCCGCGGTACCGCCTCGATGCGGCTGCCGGTGAAGAACTCCGTATCGAGATCCTGGCTCGTGAGGCCGAAGTACTCCGGGTCGAGCGCCCGGGGACGCGGCCGCGCCATGAGTCCGAGTGGATCGATGTCGGCGATGAGGTGTCCGCGGTTGATCCATACCTGGATGAGCCGCGACACCGCCGCCTGGCGTGCGTTGTCGGCCGTGCCGTCCGATGACGGCGCCGCGCCTGCGGCGGCGCGGGCGGCGATGGCCTCGCGCAGCGGCGCGTGTGCCCGCTCGCCGGCAGCCCCGCCGAGCTGCGCAAAGTAGCTCCGCCAGCGCTCCTCGACGCTGCCCGGATCGCGCAGGTACTGCTCGTAGAGGGCGTCGAGAAACTCGGCGTTACCGCCGTAGAGTGGGGTAGGTTCGAGCATGGGAAAACTACTGGCAGGCCAGTAGTTTAGCGGAAAAGGTCAAGTGGCGAGAAAAGCGGTCCGGGCTGCCGTGCGCTTACAGCAGGTCCAGCATCCGGAACTCGTACAAAATCAACGTTCCGTAGAGCACCAGGACGCTGTAGAGGATCAGCCCGACGGGTATGCGGCCGAAAGTGCGCAGCCGCGCGAGCTGCGTGAGCAGCACGACCCCGGTAGCGGTGAGCCCGATCTTCACGAGCGCGAACCGCGTGGCCGAGCCACCGATGAGGGCGGCCATCAACGGGTTGATCTCGTAGGCGCCGTTCGACATCAGTATGAGCGTGAGCAGCGCATCGCCAGACGAGCACGCCACGATCAGCATGCCGATCGCGAGCCATTGCGGGTGATGCCAGTCGACCGCGGTCAGCTGGGCTTCGCCGTCGCGCCGCGGACCGCGGCGGCGCGGATTGAAACTGCCGTACACGAGCGACCACAGCACGCGTTTGCGGCGATCGACACCGCGGCGCTGTTGCGCCGCCTCGACCG
>Ga0307472_100000474_pt1 | contig 14178 bp, 12 predicted proteins | sample atmos_gasesAM5C__2_FD_204582 | JGI IMG/M metagenome (GOLD analysis project Ga0307472, IMG submission 204582) | Hardwood forest soil microbial communities from Morgan-Monroe State Forest, Indiana, United States - atmos_gasesAM5C_05 | ecosystem: Environmental > Terrestrial > Soil > Temperate...
GGCGCAGTTCTGAGTTTTTCCGAAGCCGCTTGAGCGTTCGCGTGGTCCCCATTCATTGCATTACGTTTCGACGTCCGACCGAAAGCGCATCGGGGACAGCGGCGTGGCCTGGCACTGCGATAGTGCGCCGGTCGGTCGTTTGCGTTGGGCTGCGGCGAACATCAGCCCAATCGTCACGACAGGAATGAGGCGCTCCATGGGTATTGCAAGGACTATCCCGTTTGCCCGATGTCGAGCCGTTCGATCTTTCCATCTGATCCGAGCTTGAATATGAAATAGGTGATGAAGTCTCCCCACCGGTCGGAATGAAAACGGCCGATCAGGTGGAGACCATGGCCTTCAACGCGATCGATCGATGTGAACCGTTCGCGGCCGAGTACCTCCTGGGTGAACTCGGCGAGGCTCCGCAGCTCGCCGTCGTCGAAAAGCTTCGCATCGGCTGAAAATTGCGAGGCCCACGCCTCCCTGTTACCCCTTTGCAGTGCTTCGATGGCGGCCCGCACCGTTGGATTTGTCAGCCTGACGCTATCCACGATACACATCCAGTCAAATGGCTCCGCCCACGAGGTTCGTTGTCTCAGGACTGCGGGCAAAACGCTCCCGTCGAAATCCAAGCTTGGATAAGCTGCCCCAGTTCTGCCTGCGTTCCCGGCGCGGGCGCACGACCGGCTCCAGGATGCCAAGCCCACGCAACGAGCTTATCTGTGCCCATATGCTTGTGAATATCGGCGAGGATGCGGCCTCCATTCCGCTTTGGATCTTTGATCTGCTCGCAAATGTCGTGAAGCGCCTTGCCCTGCCACGCCATAGACGCGGGCGCCAATCCCCAACGGGGGTTGCCAGGAATGCTCGCGATCCCTGAGCCTAGTGTCGCGACGTTTTCATTCCCGTGACACGACTTGCACGGCAGGCCAGGCACTCCGTGTTCGGCGGTACCGCCGAACATCAAGGGTATATGTGGGTGCAGGTCATCACCCTGTGTCGGTTGACGCGTGGCCGGGTGACAGTTCATGCAGCGCGGGTGGGTGATAACTCTCGCAGCTTCGGTGAACAGCGCCACGGAACGAGCTTGCCTGTCGTGTATCTTCGAAAACGCCGCAACCGGTTTTAGCTGAGACGGCTCATTCGGCGGGCCGGCCGCAATCGAATTCCCAAAGCACGCTGCGATACATGCGAGTACAACGATCAATAAGGCGCCGCCGGATTTCATCGCTATCGGCCCTCACGATTTTAACAGAAGGGGATCGATCGGAAGCGTTCGGATGCGTTTGCCGGTGGCGGCGAATATTGCGTTCGTAACCGCCGGCGCCACAATCGCGCACGGCGCTTCGCCAAACCCACCGGGAGCTTCTGCGCTTTTGACGATGTATGTCTCTATGCGGGGAGCCTCATACATCCGTATCGGGCGGTAGTCGTTGAAATTGCTCTGTTCCACACGCCCGTTCTTGACCGTGATCGCCCCGTACAACGCCGCCGTAAGACCGAACATCGTGCCGCCTTCGACTTGCGCAGCAATCGTATCCGGGTTGACCACGATACCGCAGTCGACGGCGCAGACGAGACGGTGAACCTTCACCATTCCATTTGGCGTCACCTCCACCTCCGCAACGAGCGACATGAAACCGCCGAAGGCGGATTGAAGCGCAATTCCGCGCGCGCATCCAGCGGGCAAAGGCTGCCCCCAACCCGACCTTTCCGCGGCCAGATTCAAAACCCCAAGTGCGCGCGGATTTTGTCCAAGCAGCGACCGCCGATATGAAACAGGGTCCTGCTTCACTGCCGCCGCGAGGTCGTCTATGAGACTTTCGACGATGAAGACATTTTTCACTACACCGACGCCACGCCAGAAGGCTGTGGGAATTCCGGGCGGCTCGACACGCACATATTCGACATGAATATTGGGAAGATCGTAAGGGGGAGACGCCGCGCCCTCGACCGCATCAAAGTCGAGGCCGTTTTGAAAGAGCGGCGGAACATAACGGGCAACCACCGACGACCCCGCAACGCGGTGAATCCACGCGAGGGGCTTTCCAGTTTCGTCGAGACCCACCGACAGCCTGTCATAGTAGGCAGGTCGATACATGTCGTGCTGGATGTCCTCTTCGCGACTCCAGATGATCTTCACCGGTCCATTGACATGTTGAGCGATCTTGACCGCGAGGAGCGTGCCGTCGGCCTCGAGCCGGCGACCAAAGCCGCCGCCCAATAGATGATTGTGGAGCTTGACAGCGTCCTTGGGCAGCCCGGTGAGCTCAGCAACCAGTCCCTGTGTCAACGTCGGGGCCTGGGTTCCCAACCAAAGTTCGCAACTGTCCTTACGCAGATGAACCGTACAGTTCATCGGTTCCATTGCAGCGTGGGCAAGAAACGGCAACCGATAGGTGACATCGAAGCGCTGAGTTGCTTTGGCGAGCGCACCGTCCGCATCACCCTGATTGCGAGCGACTGCTCCCGATTGGTTCGATCCTTCCTCCAACTGGCGAAAGATGTCATCAGTGGTCAGGGTCGCGTTCGGACCGCTATCCCACTGGATTTGAGCAGCTTGAAGTCCCTTCTTGGCGGCCCAGGTATGGTCGGCGATTACGGCCACGGCATTGTCTATCCGGACAACCTGCCGGACGCCCTTGACCGCAAGCGACGCCGCCTCATTTACGGATTTCACCTTCCCGCCAAAAGCCGGTGAGATGGCGATCGCCGCGAATTTCAACCCCGACATCTTAACGTCGATGCCGAATTCCGCCTTCCCGTTGACCTTATCCGGTGAATCCAGCCGCTTGGCGGGCATACCGATCAAGATGAAGTCCTTGGGCTGCTTTAGCGCCACCTCGTCGGGCTTCGGAATCGGTAGGGCGGACGCGGCTTCAACGAGTTCGCCGTAGGGTAAATAGCGGGAGCCCGCATCGTAAACCGTGCCGCGATCTGCGCGGCATGTCTCGGAAGCTACGCCCCATCTCTTTGCGGCCGCTGCAATGAGCAGCGTACGAGCGACAGCGCCGGCCTGGCGAAGCGGCGTCCAAAATGCGCGAACCGACGACGAAAGACCGGTTGTTTGAATATGTAATATTGCGTTCGCATAAAGCGCATCATTGGGCGGAGCATGCTCCAGCCGGACCTTCCCAAGGTCGACTTCCAGCTCCTCCGCGATAATCATGGACAGGGCCGTGTAGACGCCTTGGCCCATTTCCACCATGGGCATCACGAGCGTCACCGCACCGGTGTGGTCGATGTGAATGAAAGCGTTCGGAGCGAACGATTGACCTGCTGTGGCTGCCCAAGCCGGCCGCATTACGGGAGGAAGCGCCAGACTGAGGACCAGCCCGCCGCCGAAGGTTGCCGCACCCTTCAGAAGGTGGCGCCGATCGAGTGACGAGATCGAGGTGCTCTTAGACATCTTCCCGCTCACGAGGCTGCGGCCTTATGAATTGCTGCACGGATGCGCTGGTATGTCCCGCAACGACAGACATTCCCCGACATGACAGCGTCAACATCTGCGTCGCTGGGCTTTGGATTGGTCATCAAGAGAGCGGCAGCCGACATTATTTGACCGGACTGGCAATAGCCGCATTGGACCACGTCGAGATCGAGCCAGGCCTTTTGCAGCGCCTTTCCCTGCTGCGTGGCGTCGATCGCTTCTATTGTCGTAACAGCGCCGTGGCCGATGCTACTAATTGGCGTGATGCAAGATCGTCGCGGTGTGCGGTCGATATGCACGGTGCAGGCGCCGCATAGGGCAATACCGCAACCGAATTTAGTGCCGGTCATGCCGAGCACGTCGCGCAGCACCCAAAGCAATGCCGTATCGCCATCGACATCAACCTCGTACATCATCCGATTTACTTCGAGTTTGAAGCTCATCCGGTCCCTCCCGGTATCGCACTTGTTCGGTGATAGGCACCCTGTCGGGCCAGTCGTCCGTAACCACAATCTCGGGGCATTCGCATCAGTGCATGCCGGGCCGGACGCGCGCGATGAACTCCTGCTTGGTGAAGATGCTGCTCGCGTTCTCCACAAGAGCAATGAGGCGTTCGCATCAGTGCACAGCTCTTAGGTGGACAATGCGTTGACCGCAAACCAGCTCCCAGGTGCGCCATCGTCAGTTCTCGACCAACGTGGCGACCACCTCGGCGGCGCTGGTCGTGCCTTTCAATCGATTCTCGTCATCGCAAGGAAAATCGATCCAGCCTTCGTTGAAGCCGTCGAGCATGCGGACGCGGGGGGCGGTGTTGCGCAGTCCCTGGGCGCGAAACAACGCGTCCCACTGCTCATGCGGAGCCAGCTCCGCTCGGACCGGGCGGCGGAGCGCCGCGGCGAAGGCGGCGGCGAATTCGTTGGGGGACACGCACTGCGGTCCCTCGGGCACACCCCGGTACATGTCGCCGCTCGCGAAATCCCGGCGGTCGGAAGCGCTGAGCTGCGCCGACATATAGCCGTCCGGCGTGTAGAGGATGAAGCCCTGCGGACGCTCGCCCATCGGCAGGAAGACCTCGCCCGTCGCCACGTCGGTCTCGACGCAGGACACAAGCTGCCAGGCGCCGATCAGCGCATCGCGCAATGGGCCGCCGCGCGCATCCGTCGCCCCTGCCGGGCGGGCGGAGGCCATTGCCGCGTCGGCTGCGAGCAGGCCTCCCTGGACGATGGCCGTCCTGCGATCGGTGATGGTCGTCATGTCAACCTTCTTGCTGCGGCGGCCGCGCCTCGCACCTGTCCGCCGGTGTTGTCGTGGTGGGACTTCAGGGGCGCGCGAAGGCTCAGCGGCCCTCGGACACCCATTTGAGCGTAGCGAGCCACAGCGCGTGGCCGCGGTGCATGCGGGCCTCGTCGGCACGGCGGAACGCCGCGGCGCCCGAGCCGACGCCCGCTTCGTCCATGGTCACGCGGCAGCCGTCGCCCTCCGGGGCCAGCAGCCAGCTATGGTAGAAGGCCGGCGTCTCGCCGGGCGCGCCGCCGAACCAGCCGAGCCGGTGGTTCGGCACGAACTCGTGGACGCGGCTCTCGATGGCGAGATCGAAGGTCGTCCAGCGCCACAGCACGTCTGGCGCCAGCGCCCTGGCGCCGCCCAGCAGCCGCACGCCGCGCGCATTGGGATACCATTGCGGCCATGCGCGCGCGTCGACGATGTGTTGCCAGACCGTCTCGCAGGAAGCCTCCACCACCGTCTCGTTGTGCGCGAACAGGTCGGCACGTTCCGGCTCGAAGCCGGTGGGCCAATGAATGCCCATGGCGCGCGCGGCGAGATCGGTCGCCATCGTGCCTTGGCGGGCGCCCTGCGCCTTGTTGGCGGCGGCAGCAGCGGCTCCCGCCGTCATGGCGAGCCCGCCAAGCTCGCCGGAGATCGGGCGAGTGCGCGGCTGCGGATTGTCGCGGATTTCCTCATGCGCGGCGTCGATGCTGGTTTGCATGTCATTTCTCCTCGTTGGGTTTTGGCGAAGCACAGCCGTTCAGGCGCGGCCGAGCCCCCGGTAAAGGCCGCGCTCGAATGCGCCGTAGAGCGCCACGACGCGATCGTCGTAGAAGGGCAGGATCTGGGTGAAGAGCGCGCCGGTGACCTTGGTCGTCGGATCGAGCCAGAAGTAGCAATTGAGCAGCCCGGCCCAGGAGATGCTGCCCGCCGCGCGCCCGTTCGGTCCCGGCCGCGTGTTGATGTCGAACGACAGGCCCCATTTGTGCGGCTGGCCGGGGAACTGGTCGAAGCTGTTCGAATAGGCCGGCTGCGCCGAACGCATCTCGTGCGCGTTCAGGTCGCCGATCTGGTTGACCATCATCTCGGCGACCGTCTCGGGCCGCAGGACGCGCGCGCCGTTGAGGCTGCCGCCGTTCAGCAGCGTCTGAAGGAAGGCGAGATAATCGCGCGGCGTGCTGAACGCGCCGCTGCCGCCCATGAAGAACTCGGGGCGCTGCGGCATCTCGAACGGCGCAGACGCCAGGCTGCCGTCGGGCTGCCGATTGGCGAAGGTCGCGAGGCGGCGCTTCCGCGCGCTTCCGATAAGGAAGCCAGAATCCTTCATCCCCAGCGGCTCGAAGATGTTCTCGCGGAAATAGACTTCCAGCGACTGGTCGGCGACCTGCTCGACGAGCTTGCCGACCCAGTCCATCGAGATGCCATATTGCCAGCGCTCGCCCGGCTCGAACTCCAGTGGCGCGCTAAATGCGGCGTTCCGGCAGGTGGCGATGTCGGGCATGCCGGTCACCTGCTCATAGCGGGTGATCGCCTCGCTCCAGATCGAATAGGTGTAGCCCGATGTGTGGGTGAGCAGGTGGCGCACCGTGATCGGCCGCCTGGCGGCACGCAGGATCGGCTGGCCGGCGGCATCGAACCCTTCGAGGATCCTGGGCGCGGCGAGCTCGGGCAGGATGTCGGCCGCCGGCTGGTCGAGCCCCATCCGGCCCTGCTCGATGAGCTGCATCGCCGCGGTCGCGGTGAACGCCTTGGTCATCGACAGCAGCCAGAAAACGGTGTCGTCGCGCATCGGCGCGCCGGTTTCGACATTCGCCTTGCCGAAGGCGCCGTCATAGACGATCCCTTTGGGCGTCGCGGCCATCGCGGCGACGCCGAGCACGGCACCGTCCGCCACCGCTTTGCCGAGCGCCTCGTCGATCGCCGTGAAATTCCCGGACCCGGGCCGGATCCACGCCCAGGCGGGCTGGGGCGCGCCGGCGCCCAAAGCTGCGCCGGCGGCGAGTATGCTCCCACCGGCCAGCAAGTCCCGACGATTGATGTTCCACATGATAAATCTCGGTCTTTCGGGGCCGGCGGCGTCCTCCGCGCCCGGCTGGATTTTATCTAGTGGAAGCGCAGTGATGATTTGAGCGCATAAATATCAATGCTAAGATGACACTGAGTCACTGAAAGGACATTCGCCAATGAGCTTCGATGCGCGCGTCCTCACCGGCGTCGGCGTGCTGGCGACCGTCACCGAGGTCGGCAATTTCGCCCGCGCGGCCGAGGTGCTCGGGCTGACGCCCTCTGGCGTCAGCCGCGCGGTAGCGCGGCTTGAGGCGCGGATCGGCGTGCGCTTGTTCGACCGCACGCCGCGTTCGGTGACGTTGACCGAGGAAGGCCGGCGCTTCCATGCCCAGGTAATCCCGCTGCTCGCTGGCATTGAGGAGGCGGCGACCGAAGCGGCCGGCGCCGCCGCGGCGGTGAACGGCAAACTCCGAGTGAACGTCGACCCCTGGTTCTCGCGCATGGTGCTGGCGCCCAAGCTGCCGCGTTTCCTGGCGCAGTATCCGCTGCTCTCACTCGACCTGATCGTGAGCAACCATCGCGAGGAGATGATGACCGGGGCGGATGTGGCGGTCCGCTTCGGCCCGGCCGAAGGCGCCTCGCTGATCGCGCGCAAGCTGCTGGAGACGCGGGTGCTGACCTGCGCCGCGCCCGCCTATCTCGATAGGCACGGCGTCCCCGCGACGCCGCATGACCTTCTCCATCACGAGACGATCCTGTTCCGCGACCCGCAGACCGGACTGCCGTTCGCCTGGGGGTTCGCTCAGGACGGTGAGGAATTCGACGTCGCCGTGCGCGGACGGATCACTACCGACGACCCCTCGACCGCCATCGAAGCCTGCGTCGCGGGGCAGGGCATCTTCCAGAGCCTGGAGTTGGGGCTTGACCACTGGCTGGAGCGTGGCGAGCTGGTCCGGATTCTTGTGGACTGGTCAGATGAGATCTACCCGCTCTATGCCTATCATCCGTCCCGCCACCTGCCGCCCGTGAAGGTCCGAGCCTTCCTGAATTTCGTGCAGGAGATTGCGGACGGCGGCCGTTGAGGACTCCTAGAGACCAGTCGCACTCGACGCTTTTGTGGGGCGTAGGTCATCGTCTGCAAGTCTTCCAGTATCTCCCGTTCGACCCGCGACGGCCATCTGTTGGTGAAGTCATGCCTACGCCTGGCATCCGGTCGCGCGGCAACCCTCACAGAAGCGCTAGATTCGGAGTCTTGCCTCCGAAGGCAAAGGTCACAAGTTCGAATCTTGTCGGGCGCGCCAATAATATCAATGCGATAGTTAGAAACGGCCATAATTCCTGATCGTGAGCGACCTCAACACCTCGTGCGGGATGTGATCCAGAAAGATCGCCCAATTCGCCAGGCCGCGGAACAGGTCCAGCCTGACGTCGCGTGCAGCGAGGGGAAGATTTGCGCAAACCCGCATGAAGTGGCCTCAATGCGCGGGCGTTGTTGAAGATGATGCAAGCGAAGCGGCCTGCGGCGTCGCTGCGGCGACGCGAACCGTATCGCCGGTCGTTAATGTTTCCGGGGGGCTATTGATAATCCGGTCGGACGGCGACAGGCCGGCGCGGACCTCCACGCTGTCACCGAGATCGCGGCCCAGTTGAACATTCTTGAGGACGACCTTGTTGTTGCTGTCGAGGGTTGCGACCTGGATGCCCTGATTCCCGGTCACAAGCGCGGTCGATGGAATCCTGATCAGATTCGCGTCCGTCGGAATCTCGAAGTGCACGTTGCAGTAACTGCCGCCGAAGAACTTTCCGGCGGCGTTGTCGGCCTGAAGCTCGACCTGCATGCTGTGGGACGTCGGATTGATGGCCCTGGAGATATGAGACAGCGTCGCGTCGAACTGCACGCCGGGGTATTGCGGCATTTCGAATGTCGCCTTCATCCCCACCGTGAGCCCGGCCGAGAACGATTGCGGCACCTGCACGTAGATGCGAACCCGATGCAGGTCCGACACTTCGAACAGCGGCTGACCGGAACCTCCCGAGTTGATCAGCATTCCGAGTTCCACGTTTCGGGAGGTCACAACGCCGTCAAAGGGCGCGGCGAGCGTCTTGAACGATTGCATGGCCTCGAGCTGGCGGACGTTGGCTTCGTTGGCGTCGACGACGGCCTCCTTCGCCTTCTCGTCGGCGGTGGTCTGGTCCGCAAGCTGCTGGGCCACGATCTGCTTTTGCAGCAGTATGTTGTTCCGGTTGGCGGTGAGCGACGCAATTTGATGATTGGCCCTCACGCTCGCCAGCGTCGCTTTGGCCTGACCGAGCTGCTGATCGAGATCGGGCGCGTCGATGGTGGCCAGCACCTGTCCGGCCTTCACCGCCGACCCGATGTCGTGGTCCCAGCTCTTCACATATCCGTTCACCCGCGCGAAAATCGCCGCCCTGTTAAAGGGCTGGATATTGCCCGGCAGCGTCAGCGTTTGATGGCTGCCGCCGGCGATGGACTGAGCGAGGGCAACGGTCGGGGTCGCCTGCGTGTCGGTCCACTGCACGACTTCCTGCTTGCTCTGCGCGCGGCTGATGAAGCCATAGCCGGTCACGATGCCGGCAAGGAGAACTCCGGCGGCGGCCGTCGTCAGCAGGCTTCGCCGACTTGGGGCTTTGATTTGTTCCGGGGACATATTCTTTTGTTCTCCGCTCAATGCGACGATGAGGTTGCGGCATCCGCTGGATTTGCGGTGCCAGGCTGGCGGCTGTGCACCAGACTGAAGACGGTCGGCACTAGAAACAGCGTGGCGGAGGTGGCAAAGATCAGCCCGCCAATCACGGCCCGCCCGAGCGGTTGGTTCTGCCCGGCCTCGATCGCCATCGGCAGCATCCCGATGACCATGGCGAGCGCCGTCATCAGGACCGGGCGAAACCGCGAGGCGCCGGCCTCGAAGGAAGCCGCCATCGCATTCGCACCCGCCGCCATCCGTTCACGGGCAAAGCTGATCACCAGAATGCTGTTGGCGGTCGCAACCCCCATGCACATAATCGCGCCGGTGAGGGCCGGAACGGAAAGCGTCGTTCCGGTCCCGAACAGCATCCAGACGATGCCGGCCAGCGCGGTCGGCAGTGCCATCACGATGACGAAGGGATCGATCCAGGATTGGAAGTTGATGACGATCAGCAAATAGATCAGCACGATCGCCGCCCCGAGACCGACGAACAGCTGCTGATAGGCGCTTGTCATCGTGCTGACCTGACCGCGCAACGCGACACTCGCGCCCCTGGGCAGATCTTTTGCGGTGTCGTGGATCACCGTTCCAATGTCCGACGCGAGCGCACCGAGATCGCGCCCCTGCGGGGTCGCAAAGATGTCGATGACGGGCTGAACATTGTAGTGGGACACGACGGCATTGCTGTTGGTCCGCTTGACCTGCGCGAGGCCGCCGAGGAGCTGGGTATTGGCGCTGGTCGCTGATGTCACCGGAATATTTTGCAGACCGGTCATGGTGTTGATATCGCGCTGCGGGGTTTGCACCGAGACCGCGTAAGAGACGCCGTTGGCCGGGTTCAGCCAATAGGTCGGGGCCGACTGCGAGCTTCCCGACAATGTCGTCAGCATGGCGGTGGCGACGTCCTTTTCGGTGAGGCCGACCAGCGAGGTCAGCGAACGGTCGACATTGACGTCGAGGGTCGGCTGCTGAAACGCCTGCTGGATGCGCGCATCGGCGATGCCGGGAATCGCCCTGATTTTCGTCAACAGCGAATCTGCGTATTTGCGATTTGCCGCAAGATCGCTGCCGGCCACCTGCAGGTCGATCGGAGCCGGCACGCCGAAATTCAGGACCTGGCTGACGATATCAGCCGGAAGAAAGGCAAAGCTGGTGCCGGGAAACTGCTGGGGCAGTTTCTCGCGCATCGTCTTGATATAGTAATCGGTCGGCGCGTGATGGGGCTTGAGGCTGATCAGGATGTCAGCGTCGCCGACGCCGATGGCACCGGAGTTGTTGTAGGCCATATTGATGCCGCTGACCGAGAGCCCGATATTGCTCACGATGCCGTCAAGCTCCTTGGAGGGAATGATGCTGTGGATGGCGGTCCCGATTCGGTCGCTCAGGTTCGTCGTTTCCTCGATCCGCGTTCCCGTGGGGGCGCGGATATGCAGCTTGATCTGGCCGCCATCCACGGCCGGGAAGAAGTCCTGGCCGAGATAGGGCGCAAGGCCGAACGACAGCAGGCTGAAGCAAAGGAACCCAGCGATCAGCTTGATCCGGTTGCGCAGACAGAGCTGCAGCAGGCCCAGATAGGTTTTGCGGACGTTTTCGAACATGCGCTCGAAGCCGCGCTGGAGGCGGGCGAGCGGATTGCGGCTCGGCTTGGCATGACCGGCCTCATCGGCAGAACCGCGGACGTGTTGATTGCGCAACAGATAGTTGGCTAGCGTCGGCACCAGCGTGCGCGACAGCACATAGGAGGCCGCAAGCGCCAGCATCACCGCTTCGGCGAGCGGCCGGAACAGATAACCGGCGACGCCGCCAAGCCCGAACATCGGCACGAAGGCGATGCAGATGCAAAGCAGCGACACCGTCGCCGGCACAACGATCTGCTGGGCGCCATCGAGAATGGCGGGCTCGATCTCCTTGCCCCGCTCGAGATGCCAGTTAATGTTCTCGATGGTGACGGTGGCGTCGTCGACGAGGATACCGACCGCGAGCGCAAGCCCGCCGAGCGTCATGACGTTGATGGTCTCGCCCAATAGCGAGAGGCCGGTCAGCGCAGCCAGGATCGCCAGCGGAATCGACAGCGTGATGATCAGGGTAGAGCGCCAGCTGCCGAGGAACAGCAAGATCATCATCCCGGTCAGCATTGCGGCGATCACGCCCTCCCTGACGACGCTGGACACCGCGTCGGTGACGAAGACGGATTGATCGCCCACCGCGGTCAGCTTCAGGCTGCCCGGCAGCGTCTGCGATACCGAAGGCAGCAGGTTCTTGACGCCGTTGATGATGTCGAGCGTCGAGCTGGCGCCCGCCTTCATGATGGTCAGCAGCACGGCGCTGGCGCCGTTGACGTGAACCGCGTTGGTCTGCGGCGGACTGCCGTCATGCACATAGGCCACGTCACGCATATAGATGACGGTGCCGTTGACCGTCTTGACCGGAAGGTCGTTGAAGGCTGCGACCGCTTTCGGCGAGTCGTTCAAATTGACGGTATATTCGTATGAGCCGATTTTCTGCGTTCCAACCGGCGTGATCAGATTCTGCAGCGAAAGCGCGTTGATGACGTCGTTGGCGGAAACGCCGTATTGATGCAGCGCCTGCTGGTTGAGATCGGCCTGGACCTGGCGCACCTTGCCGCCGAACGGAAGCGGCAGCGCGGCACCGGGAACCGGCGCCAGCGCCGGGCGGATGAAATTCAGTGCGGAATCGAAGATCTGGGTTTCGGACATCTGGTCGCTTGACAGCGCAAGCTGCAGGATAGGCACGCTCGAGGCGTTAAAACTCAGGATCAACGGCGGCGTGATGCCGGGCGGCATCTGCTTCAGCACGGTCTGCGACATGCCGTTGACCTGCGCCAGCGCGGCATTGATGTTCACGGTCGGCTGAAAGAAGATCTTGATGATCCCGTAATTCACGATCGACTGGGATTCAATATGCTCGATGTCGTTGACGCTGTTGGGCAGCGACCGCTCGTAGAACGTGACAATACGGCCGGCCATATCATCGGCTGGCAGACCGGTGTAGCTGAACACGACGCTGATGACGGGGATGTTGATGTTCGGAAAGATATCGGTCGGCGTGCGCAAAGCCGACGCCGTCCCAAAGATCAGGATCAGCAGTGCCATGACGATAAACGTATAAGGCCGTCGCAGCGCGAGCCGAACGATTCCAATCATAACGTTGTCCCTCGTGAACGATATTCCCGTTGCGTCGCCGATCCCTGCAGTTCCCTTAGCGCGTCGGGTAGCCGCATGCGGTTCGCGCAGCCGCGATGCGCAATATTGCCATCGACAAGCCGGAATCTAGTGTTGAGTTACGCATTCGTAAAATGCATTCTCTTCATCCTCACATGCGCATTTTGAATTGTGTTGGAGTTCCAGTCGCTTGAGCAGGACGCCGCCGAAGCTAGCCGCGCTCGATCTGAACTTGCTGGTGGTGTTCGACGCCATCATGCGGGATCGATCCGTCACGCGGGCGGGACAACGACTGGGCCTGAGCCAGCCAGCGATGAGCCATGCCCTGACGAGATTGCGTCACATGTTGAAAGATGAGCTGTTTGTCCGCAGCCCAAACGGAATGGTGCCGACGCCGCGAGCCGAGGAACTCGCCACGCCGATCAGGATTGCACTCGACGGGTTGCAACAATCGCTGGAAACCGTGCAGTTCGATCCGTCCAAGGCGACGGCAACGTTCCGCATTGCCGTCGATAATTATGCGGCGATCGTTCTGGTCGCGCCTATAGTGGCACAAATTGCCAAAATTGCTCCCGGGGTGAAGTTGGATTTTCGGCCGAGCGGCACGTTAAACGTTCTCGAGCAGCTTGATCGAAGCGAACTGCATCTGGCGCTGGGTCCATCGGGCGTCCAGGGCGAGCGATTCTCGCGGAAGCGGTTACTGCAGGACCAATTCGTCGTGGTGCATCGCAAGGGTCACCCGGCAGCGAAGGCACAGGAATTCTCGACGGAAAAGCTGGCAACGCTCTCTCAATTGGAGATCTCGTCGGCGCAATTTGGCGCCGATTTTGTCGACACCGGCCCTGGACGATCAAAGCCTGGCCCAGGATCGGCGATGCGGGCGCCGTTCCTTTCGGCTGCGCAGATTCTGGCGACATCGGACCTGGTATCGGTGCTGCCGCTGAACGTCGCCAGGAACATGACGAGGTCTCATCACCTTGTCTTCCGTCGGCTGTCACGTTCGCCCAAGCCGATCGAAGCGGCCATGATTTGGCTTCGGCGGCTCGACAATCAGCCGGCGCACGCGTGGCTGCGCGATGTCATCAGCCGCGTGACCAGTGAGTTAAGGGACGGCTGAGGGCGGGAAAATGTCGATCCGGCATCTATTTCGCCAGCTTGCGAATGTCAGCTTGCCGCCACGAGCGGTCGTTCCATAACAGTGCATTGCGGCTCAGGATTATGCAGCTAAGCGGCGCACCTCCTCGGCCGCCTCTTGATCACTACCTGAAGCCCTCTTCAGGAATCGAGCCAGAGCGGCCTTGCGTGAATCGCGGTCCAGCGCGTAGGCGGTTTGCTTGAACTCAATGCCGTCAAGAAGCCCTTGAATATAGCCCGAGATCGTGTCCGCGGCCATGATGAGCGCCGTGTCAAGCGTATGAATGTATTTGCTTGTCACCGAGCCTTTGGCATGACCCACAAGCGCCGCGATGGTCACCTCAGTAAAGCCGAGATCGTTGGCGATGCTCGCGAAGCTGTGACGTCTATGTCGCTGACGACATAGGCGGCACTATATCTCCTACCGGACTATGTCGTGTACGTTCCGTTTCGGCCTAGTTTTCCTGGC
>Ga0307472_100000475_pt1 | contig 14149 bp, 10 predicted proteins | sample atmos_gasesAM5C__2_FD_204582 | JGI IMG/M metagenome (GOLD analysis project Ga0307472, IMG submission 204582) | Hardwood forest soil microbial communities from Morgan-Monroe State Forest, Indiana, United States - atmos_gasesAM5C_05 | ecosystem: Environmental > Terrestrial > Soil > Temperate...
GACTTGTTTCCCTGAAGGACTTTCTGCTGTGGAGCCTGTGTCGCCTCAACTTGGGCTTCTACGTCCTTGCTTTCCCAGCCACGTGCCATACCATCTATTTTGACACAGATTGACCCGAGCGAGCAGGAATAAGAGAAAAAATCGCAGAAAAAAAGAGTGAAATGAGGTGAGGCAGCACGAAATAACCGCTAAAACGGCATGCAAGTGACGTTTTGTGTCGTTACAAGTGCGTGCGGCTGACTCTTTTCAACCCTGCAAGCCTTTAATTTCGCGCATACGGGCAAAGGCACGGCGCACGTGGGGAATGGTGATGGAACCGCCTACGATGAGAGCTACATTCAATGCGTCGATAACTTCGTCGCGCTTCCAGCCCTCCTCGCCGCAGCGGACCAGATGGTAGGTGATGCAGTCGTCGCACCGGAGCACCGCGGAAGCGACCAGGCCGATAAGCTCCTTGGTCTTAGTGCCAAGCGGGCCAGGCTCGTAGGCCTGATGGTCGAGGGCGAAGAAACGCTTCATGCCCAGATGGCCGCAGCCGAGAATTTCCTCATTCAAGTCAGCGCGAAATTTCTGAAAATCTTCCAGGCGATCGGCCATGGTTCCTCCGGAAAGCATCTCGCAGCCAGGACAGAAAAGCTGCGGTCGCTATTATGAACGATTTGTGCGCATGAGAGGAACGCGCTGCGCCGCGCGAGAATCATGGAGCGTAGCCGGGGCCGCGAAGGACTTTTCCGGGGCGGGCTCCGGTCATTTTGCCCTGATCGATGACGGGCACGCCGTTGACCAGCACGTAGTCCATTCCTTGGGAAAGTTGGTTGGGATTGTCGAACGTGGCGAGGTCGCGAATGGTTGCTGGATCGAAGATCGTGATGTCCGCCCACATGCCAACGCGAAGCAAGCCGCGGCCTTCCAGGTGCAAGCGCTGCGACGGAAGCGCGGAGAACTTGCGAATCGCGTCCTCGAGAGTGAGCTTGCGCTCTTCGCGAACGTACTTGCGGAGGATTCGCGGGAACGTGCCATAGGCACGAGGATGCGAGTGCTCACGCCCCAGGATCCCTTCAGGAAAGACGCCCGAAGAATCGTTGTCAATGGCCACCCAGGGCTGTTGCAGTGCGAGGGCGACATCCGGCTCGGACATTCCATAGACCGCAACGCCCGTGGCGGCATCGTCCTGAAGCAAAAGGTCGAAGATGGTGTCCATGGGATCTTTGTTCCAGAGCTTGGCGACGTCGGCGATCGTTTTTCCCTGAAGAGGCAGGAGCTTCGGATTTTGCACCGAGCCGATCAGGATGGCTTCTGGGCCGGGGATTTGCTGCCACTCGTTTTCCCATTCATCGGAGGGCGTGAGCATATCCTTGCGGATACGCTCGCGGGCTGAAGGGTCTTTCAGGCGCTCGAGAAGTTTCGCGGTTCCACCGTCATGCGCCCAGGGAGGAATGAAAGCGGAGAGTCCATTTCCCCACGCGGTGTAAGCGTAAGTGTCCGCGGCAATGTCCACGCCCTGCACGCGAGCGGCTTCAATTTTCGCGATAGCTTCCGGCATGTGTCCCCAGGAGGGCTTGCCGGCAACTTTGAAATGCCAAATCTCCACAGGGATGTGCGCCTCGCGTGCGACGCGAATCACTTCGTCGAGCGATTGCAGAATCGCGGTGCTCTCGCTACGCATGTGCGTGGCGTAGATTCCGCCAAGGCGCGAAGCCTCGGAGGCCAGCGCGATCAGTTCTTCCGTTTTGGCATACGGGGCGGGTGGATATTCCAAGGAAGTGGAAACGCCGACGGCGCCATCGAGCATCGCCTGCCGCACAAACTGCTTCATCTGGTCGAGTTGCGCAGGCGTGGGCTGAACGTCGTCATCGCCGAGAACCATACGGCGCACCGTGGTGGCCCCGACGTAATCCGCAACGTTAATGCCGATACCTTGCTTTTCCAGGCGCGCGAAGTATTGACGGAACGTTTGCCAATCCGGTTGGATTCCGAGCAGATCGAATCCTTTCTTACCGGAACGGCGAATGGTGTCATTCATCGGCGCAACGGATTCGCCTTCTCCGGTAATCTCCGTGGTGATGCCTTGATAGATTTTTGACGGCAGGCGCGAGTCCACGAGGATCGTCAGCTCCGACTGGCCCAGCATGTCAATGAAGCCCGGCGCGACCACTTGGCCATGCGCGTCAATGGTGCGTGCGCGCTTCGCGGCAGTGAGATTACCGATCGCGGCGATTTTTCCTTCTCGAATCCCGATGTCACCTGAAAACCAGGGCGAGCCAGTGCCGTCAATGATGCGGCCGTTCGTGATGACGATATCGAAGGGAGCAGACTGCGCGGCCGCGCGTGAAAGCATCAGCAGGGAAAAGAGCATCATCAGGAGGACAGACTTCCAGCACCGAAATGCAGCCTGCGTCATCGAATGTCTCCGAATCTAAGGTTGTTCGATTAGCTCCCGGGCCTGGGCACCGAGGCTCCGGGATCGCAAATGATACCAGAAGACGATGAGGCCAACCGAGACTACAAAAATCAAGGTAGAGATGGCGTTGATTTCCGGTGAGATGCCGCGGCGGAGCCGGCCCCAGATTTCCAGAGGAAGCGTGTTGTCGCGGCCGATGAGAAAGAACGTGACGGCGATTTCGTCCATCGAGAGCGTGAAAATGAGCAAGCCGGCGGCGATTAGAGAGAGTTTGAGGTTGGGCAGCGTAATCCGCCAAAACGTTTGCCAGGGAGTAGCGCCGAGGTCGAGCGAAGCTTCTTCCTGAGCCCGGTCCAGTTTTTGCAAGCCCGCGAACAGCTCGGTAGTGGCGACGGAAATCAGTGCGGTGCCGTGACCGAGAAAAACCGTCAGCAGGCTGAGTTGCACTCCCGCAAAAACGGCGAACATCAGAAGCGAAAGGCCGGTGATGATGCCGGGGAGAATCAAAGGGAGGAGGACGAGGCGGCGAAACACGCCCTTGCCCGGAAAGCTGGCGCGGTCGAGTGCGAGAGCGGCGAGCAAGCCGAGCGTCAACGACAGCACGACGCTGCCGGCAGCCACTATCAAGCTGTTCAACACGGAATCCCAGATGGAAGAATCGGCAAAAAGTTGGACGTACCAGCTCAACGTGAGATGGCGCGGAGGAAAGCCGCCGACGCCGTCGCGATTGAAGGAATAGAGGATCAGCACGACGATGGGCAAATAAATGAAAGCGAAAACGAACGCGGCGTAGATGGCGAGGATTGGTGAGGGGCGAGTTGTGCGTTGCGTTTTCATTTGAAGGCCCAGCGCTTTTCGAGGATTTCGCTGAGAAAGAGCAAAGAGATGGTGATAACCAGAATTCCCACGGAAATCGCCGCACCTAGCGGCCAGTCAAACGCGGCGCCAAAGAGGCTTTGCACCACGTTGGCGATCATCGTGCCCGAAGGACCGCCGACGAGGAGAGGCGCAAGGAAGTCACCGAGAGACAGAACAAATGCAAACGTTGCGCCCGCAAGCAAACCTGGCATTGAGAGCGGGAGAATGACGCGCCAGAATGTTTGTAAGGAGCCGGCGCCGAGATCCTGAGAGGCTTCAACAAGCGGCCGCGGAATGTGCTCGAGCGCGGCATAAATGGGCAGAAAAACGAAAGGCGTGTAGATGTGGGTGAGCATGAGCACCACGGCGAAAGGGCTGTAGAGAAAAAATCCGACAGGCTCGTGCGTGAGATGCAGATATTGCAAGAAACCGTTGAGAACGCCATCGCTGCCAAGGATGGTTTTCCACGCGTAACCGCGCACGAGATAGCTGACCCACAGCGGCACGATGACGAGCTGATAGAGAAGCTCCTTTCGCCCGCCCGTATGAAAGGCCAAATAGTAGGCAAGGGGATAGCCGAGAAGGAGCGAACAGACCGTGACGGAAGCCGCAATGCGCGTGGTGCGGAAAAGCACTTCGGCATAGAGCGGATTCGTGAAGAGAGTTTTGTAATTTTCCCAATTCCATTGGTGAACGATGACGCCTTCGCGAACTGTCCAAAGACTATGCGCGAACATGAGCGCGTAGGGCAGCAGAAGAAACGCGCCGACCCAGAACAGCGGGGGAATCGAAACGAGCGACTTGTATGCGCGCGAGTACATGAGCTGGCTGCGAGCAGTTACTCCTGGACGCGGATAGCGTCCGAAATCAAAAAGACAAAGTCGTGTTCACCTGTAAGCGAGCCACATGCCGGGACACGAACGCGCAGCGTCTGACATTTGCCGCAATCCACTTCGAGCAACTCCGTTGACCCGCCATAAAGTTGCTGGCGGATCGCAGCGCGAAACTTTACTTCGCTCGCCTGTCGCTTCCCATCCGCGGAAAGGCGAATCGCTTCGGGCCGCAAAGAAAAGATAACCCGAGCGTCGGCCTCTTCCAGGGGCCAACGCAAAGCACCGCAGGTGGCGATGCCGCCTCGAATTTCTCCGTGAAGAAGATTGGTTTGGCCAATAAACTGTGCGGTGTAGGCCGTGGCTGGGCGTGCGTAGATTTCGCGTGGCGACGCGACTTGTTCGAGTGCGCCGTCGCGGAGCAACGCGATGCGATCGGAGAGCGCCATGGCTTCTTCCTGGTCATGGGTGACAAAAAGAAAGGTGATGCCGATTTCGCGCTGGAGCGCTTTCAGTTCGCTCTGCATCTGCTTGCGCAGATTTGCATCCAGCGCGGAGAGCGGCTCGTCGAGCAAGAGCAGCTGAGGGCGATTCACCAGTGCTCGCGCAAGCGCGATGCGCTGCTGCTGCCCGCCGCTTAATTGAGATGGCCGCGACGCCGCGAAGCCTTGCATTCTAACCATCGAAAGGGCTTCTTCCACGCGGCCGCCGATTTCGCTGGCGCGTGTACCCTTGACGCGAAGCCCGTAAGCAACGTTGTCGCGCGCGCTGAGATGCGGAAACAACGCGTAGTTCTGAAAAACGGTATTCACCGGGCGCTTGTACGGCGGCTGAATGTCCAACCGCTCCCCGCCCATCCAGATTTCTCCCGAAGTTGGCTGTTCAAATCCAGCGATTAGGCGAAGCAGGGTCGTTTTGCCCGATCCGCTCTCGCCGAGAAGAGTAAGGAATTCTCCGGAGGCAATGTTCAAAGAAATATTTTTCAGAACTTCCGTGGTGCCAAAATGCTTGCCTACATTCCGCACTTCGAGGAGCGCTGCACCCTCTGCCATGTTTTGCTCCGGCGGATTGGCGGGAGATGCGCTCACTGCGCGGCCTTTACCTCATTCCAAATCTCATTGTATTTGGCGCGTCGCGGAACGTCCTGCCAAAAGTAGATTCGCTGCATGTAAGCATCAGGATTATCGAGATGCAGGCTCTTGATTTCGTTCGCGGTGAGGAACTGCGCTGCGCCGGGATTCGCGGGAGTGTAGTGCGTCCTGTCGGTCACTAGTTTTTGCGTCTTGGCCTCGATCATATACTCGAGAAAAGCGTGAGCCAGCTCCTTGCGGTTGCTGGCGGCAGTGACCATCAAGTGATCGATCCATCCCGTCGTGTTTTCTTTCGGAATGACTTCTCCAATGGGGAAATTTGCTTTTCGAAGATCATTGGTATTCAGCGGCCACCCCATGGCGAGAACGATCTCATGATTTTGAAACAAGTTTGTGAGTTCCCCTCCAGTCGTCCAAATCTTCCGAATGTTGGGTTTCAGCTCGATCAGTTTTTTCTTCACCGCCGCGAGTTCCTCGTCGGTCAAGTTGTAGAGGTGCGAAGGATCGGGCTTGTCGTAGCCGAGAATTTGCGCCGCCATGTACACCGTCGAGAGATCGTCCCAAACAGAAATCTTCCCTTTGTACTTGGCATCCCAAAAGATCGTCCAGGAGTCTGGGGTCTTGGGAAAAGCGGTTGTGTCATAGAGAAGCGGATTCGGCCCCCACATGAACGGAACTCCGTAGATTTGACCATTGGTTTTGACCAGCGGCAATTCGCGAAGTTTGGAAGAGAGCTGCGCGTAGGAGGGAAGCTTCGAAAGATCGAGCGGCGCGGCCAGCCCCGTGCGCGCGATCGAAGCAGCCACGTCGCTCGAAGGAGAAATCACGTCGTAATTGGAAGCGCTGCCCCCGCGCAGCTTCGCAATGAGCTCATCGCTCGAGCCCATAAAAGACGAATGGATCTTGCAGTTGTGACTTACCTCAAAATCATGGACGGCGTTGTCGTCCGAGTAGCCTTCCCAAACGAGCAAGCTGAGAGACTCTTCCTTTTTCCCGCAAGCAGCGCCCGTCAGCGCAATGACAAGAATCCCCAGAAGCATCGCGCGAGGTTTCATCGCTCCTCCGCCTACTTGGAATCAGCTTGATAGACCAGGCGCCCGCCGACGATCGTGGCAACCACCTTGGTCGCTCCAATCTTATGCGGATTGATGTCAAAAATGTTCTGCGAAATGATAATCAGATCAGCGAGCTTGCCCACTTCCAGCGAACCTTCGGTTTTTTCGCGGCGTCCCGCGAAAGCCGCACCAATCGTATACCCCTCAACTGCTTGCTCAACCGTTAGTTTTGTTCGGGGACAAATCCCGCCTCCGGCGTGCCCTCCGCCGTTTGCCGGGTTACTGCCGTTTGAATGCCCTCCCACGGATTCAGTGTTACCACCGGCCAATCGCTCCCGAACGCCAGATGGCCGTCTCCATCCGCGATACTCTTCCACGCCCAGGCTCGCGAAGCACGATCGGGGCCGATGTTGCGCGCCCACACGTCGAGCGTATCGGCATTAGGATAAGAATGCAGCGGTTGCATGCTGGCGATAACGCCCAGTTTCCCGAATCGCGGAATGTCCGCTGCAGCGGCAGTTTCAATGTGCTCGATGCGCGAGCGGCGATCCTTCAAGTGGTTCTGCTGTGTTGCATTCTCATAAGCATCCAAGGCCATGCGAATGCCGTAGTCCCCGATGGCGTGCGTGAAAAGCTGCAGACCGCGCTTGTCGAGTTCGGCGACCGCCGCGTTGTAATTCGCCGGTTCCCAGAAGGGCTTGCCTTTCAAGGAAGGATCGTCGCTATAAGGTTCAAGCATGGCTGCGGTATGAGATTCGATAACGCCGTCCACCATGAATTTCACGGCGCTCGCGTCAATCCATTCATCGTTAAATTTCTTGCGCGCCGCCTCGATGGCGTCTGTGTCTTGGGGCCGCAGCGAAGGGGGATTCAAAAAGTAAGCAATGTACATACGCACGCTGAGGTCACCGCGATGGCGCATTTCGTCATACAAGTCGAGGATTTCAAAATCACCGCCCGCGCTGTGAACGCGAGTTATGCCGTGCTCATTCGCCCATTTCATTCCCGCGCGAAGGGCGAGAAGTTTGTCGGCCCTCGCCGGTTTCGGAATAACTTTTGCGACTAGGTCCTGCGCTGCTTCTTTCAAAGCGCCTGTAGCATCGCCGGTTTGAGCATCACGCACAATGAGGCCGTTTGGCGGATTGGGTGTCTCCCGCGTAATTCCCGCCAGAGCGAGCGCTTTCGAATTGGCCCAATACGTGTGCCCGTCATAACCTTCCAGGAAAACGGGCCGGTTGGGAAAACTCTCGTCAAGGTACTTCTTGTGGGGAAGAGCTTCAGGTCCGAACATGGCGTAGTCCCAGCCGCGACCCAAAATCCAATCGTTACCTGGATGTTCGGAAGCGTATTCGCGCAATCTCTTTTGGATATCGATAGCGTCCTTCGCGCCTGCAAGATTCACGCGCCCCAAACTCAGCGATCCATCCAGAAAATGAATGTGGCAGTCGGTGAATCCGGGGAGCACGAGCTTTCCGCCGGCATCGATGACTTTCGTTCCCATGCCGCGCATTTTCTCGATGGCGGCATCGTCGCCCACGGCAACGATTTTCGCTCCGTGAATTGCGACAGCTTGCGCCCGCGGCTGCTTCGGATCTTCGGTGTACACGCGCCCGTGGATCACGATGATGTCTGCGGGTTTGACCATGAGTTCCTGCGCACGGGCTGCGCTTGCGACGCCAAAAAAGATCGCAAGAACCGAAAGTACGACGCTGCTGAGACGGATATTCATTGCAACGAAATCCCTTTCCCTTGAAATGTCTTTCAAAATGTTGGCGGTGTGTTGACCCACAACACCCAGACCTCTTTGCGTCCCGGATTCTTCCAGCGATGCGGACTGGAGCTCTCGAAATAAAGACTGTCGCCAGGTTTCAGCCGGTAATGCTCGCTCTTATTCAGCCAGATTTCAAAATCCCCGCGAAGCACATGCAGAAACTCCTCTCCCTCGTGCGAGTAGGACTCGCCGCTTCCACCGCCGGGCTTCACGCGAAAAAGGTGAGGTTCCATCACCGTGTTGCCCCACGCAAGCAGTTCCATGCGAACGTCCGGCGTGGTTTCCAGGATTTTTCTTTCGGAAGGCCGTACGAGGCGTTGATTTTCGCCGGCAGTTTCGAAGAGCGAAAGAATATTCGTGCGATAGAACTTCGCAATGCGGCGAAGCGTCGCGACGGACGAGCGCATTTGGCCGCGCTCGAGTGCGCTGAGAAAACCGACGGAAACGCCTGTGGCTTTGGCGACTTGCGCGAGAGACAGGCCGCGCTTCGCACGCAAACGGCGAAAACGCTGCCCTGGAGCGAGCGTGCTTTCCGCCCGCGGATGCACCACACCCTGGTGCTTTAGGACGTGCACGATGGCCGGCGGATTGAGCCCGCGGGCACGCCTTAGAAAAATTGCGCGCTGCAGCAGCCGCACATCGGATTCACCATAGAGCCGGTAGCGGCTCTGTGTGCGTTGCGGAGTCACCAGCCCCAGCGCTTCCCAGGCGCGCAGCGCAGAAGAAGAAATTCCCACGCGGCGAGCCACCTCGCTGATGCGCAGCAGGCGTTTCCCTCCGCCCGCGCTGAATCCTTGCGATGAATTCTTTCTGCTTGACACCGCTAGCGACTTTCTCTAACTTTCTCTAAGTTTGCGGGATTATAGTAAGGTTCCAGGGGCACAGCAACCACGAAGATGCGCTCTCTCCAAGCGTCTTCGCGGGTAAGGGGTGAGTTCATGAAAGCACGGGAATTCTTCTTGGTGTTTCCCTCGTTGTGTGGCCGCAGAATTCCATTCGTCCTCTCTTTGATTCTCGCAATTGTTTTGGCCGCGCCTCTTGCGGACGCACAGAGCACCGGCGGCCGCATTCGCGGCACAGTCATCGATCCCAGCGGTGGTGCGGTGGTCGGCGCCACCGTCACCCTGATCAATGAAGGAACGCATGCTACCCGTGATGTGCAAACCGGATCCAACGGCGAATACATCTTCCTCGAAGTGCCTGTTGGCTCGTATGAAATCGACGCCGTCAGCAAGGGTTTCAAGAAATACGCACGCAAGGGCATTCCCGTTAACCTAAACGAGGTCATTACTGTGGATCTCCCCCTGCAAGTGGGCGGCTCCACGGACGTTGTCGAAGTCACGGGCGCTCCGCCGGTTGTGGACACCACTTCAACACAACTCGGCGCCGTCATGAACGAACGGGCGGTCACCGAACTGCCGCTGAATACGCGCAATACCTATCAGTTGCTTCAGCTGCAGCCTGGAGTCCAGTCCACGTTAGGCGCGAACCTGTTTTACGGCAGCGACCAGGCCGGCGTCGTATCCGTGAACGGTGGCCGTGGCCGCGCCAACGACTTCATGGTCAACGGCGGCGACGCGAACGATATCTTCGTAAACTTGCCCGCGATCCAGCCTTCCCCGGATGCGATTGATGAGTTTCGGGTGGTAACGAATACCTTTGACGCCGAGTACGGCCGGAATTCTGGCGCCGTGGTCAACGTGGTCACCAAGTCTGGCACCAACGATTTCCACGGCGATGTTTACAATTTTTTCCGCGACACAGTCCTGGACGCCCGCAACTTCTTTGACACCACGCGAGGAAACTTCAAGCAGAATCAGTTTGGAGGCACGCTAGGTGGACCGCTCAAGAAAGATAGCACCTTTATCTTTGGCTCTTACGAAGGACGTCGCACGCGCCAGGGGATTTCATCAGGCTTGGTGACCTTGCCCACGAGCGGTGAGCTGAACGGTGATTTCTCGGGAATTGGATCGCAAAACAATCAGTCGCAGTTTTTTGGTACGCTGGCGGACCCGTTTTTTGCCTCCGTCTTGGCAAACCGTGGAACGTGCAACGCCGATGTCATGGCCGAGCAGGCTGCTGCAGGCTTGCCCCAGAATGGTTTGACGGGAGGAGATCCTTCCGGCAATGGCGGGGCTTCATTTTATTCGAATATCTTTCCCAATGAAAAAATTCCAACCTCTTGCTTTGATCCCACTGCCCTTGCACTTTTGAAATACCTTCCGGGGAACGGGACTGGAAATGTGGCGACGAATCCCGATGCGAAAGAGAGAGATGATCAATTTACGCTCCGCTTGGACCGCAAACTCACGGCGAACCAGCAGCTTGCTGTTTACTATTACTTTGACGATTCTTTCCGCTTCCAGCCTTTCTCTTTTTTCCAGGCTGCTGGCGCCAACGTCCCGGGTTTCGGAGATAACAACAAGACCCGTTTCCAGCAGTGGAACTTGAGCCACACTTGGACCATCGGGGGCTCTGCGGTGAACGAAGCCCGTTTCACGTATTTCCGTGAGGGCCAGAAAACGTTCGACCATCCCGTCAACGTAAGCAGTGATGGCACCGTTCACACTCTATGTCCAGGGATTGCTCAGGCGAACTGCTTTCAGGGCGGCACACTGCCCGGCGGGGCTGCTATGCCACCGAGCGCCGGCATTACCACGACTCTTCCCGGCCACGTCGGCCTGCCTGACATTTCTGTCGCCGGCGGATTCACCATAGGGAATAACTTTGAAGGGGAGCTTCCGCAGATTGGAAACGTGTTTGAGTGGTCCGATAACTACAGCCGAATCATGGGCAAGCACAGCTTGAAGTTCGGGGGCAACGTAAGCCGTGACCGATTTGACCAGACTCTATTTTTCGAAACCACCGGCCTTATGACCATGCTTAGCGTTCAAGACTTGTGCAATCCCCTCAATCCGGATGCCAAGTTTTGCACGCCTGCCATTATTGGCGTGGACGACCTCGGTTTTGCGGACTCCTACGCCGACTATTTGTTGGGCTATGTGAATACCTACAATCAGGGTGGCAATCAGGCTGAGAACCTGCGCAACACCATGCTTGCTCTTTTCGTGCAGGACAGCTGGAAAGTTCGCCCGAACTTAACTCTCAATTACGGCCTGCGTTGGGAACTCAATACCCCGTACGGCGACCTCGGCCACAGGCTTCAGACCTTCCGTCCCGGCGTGGCGGATACCAATTTCAATTGTGCACTTAATCCCAATTTCCCCTCGGGCGCTCCGAATCCTGACTTTGCGCTCTTGAGCGCCGGCGGCACGGACTGCAGCCCCACGGGTCCAGCAAATGCGGTGTTCCCTCTGGGACTCGTCTATCCGGGAGACGGAGGCCTTCCTAACGGCGTTACACGAACCTATTACAAGTCGTTCGCGCCTAGGGTGGGCCTCGCTTGGAGCCCGGGCGCAACTTCCGGCTGGATGTCCAAACTTGCCGGCGGCCCGGGCAAGTCAAGTGTGCGGATGGGCTGGGGGATTTTCTATAACCCCATCGAGCAGCTTGTTCTCGAACAAATGAGCGCCGAGCCTCCCTTCGGCGGCAGCAACACGCTTTTCGGCACTCTTCTCAATACACCGTTTGAATTTGCATCGGGAGGGGCTGCTGGAGATGGCTCTATCCCTGCGCCCAATCCATTTGGTAGCAGGCTAAGCCCCGCGCGAGGCTCAAACGTCGATTGGTCCATTTTCCGGCCAATCGTTATGTTCGGCCAATTCCAGCCCAATCAGCGGTCACAGTATTCCGTGCAATATAACCTGACGATCCAGCGCCAATTGGCCAAGGACTTGGTCTTCCAGATCGGCTACGTTGGCACGCAGGGCCACCGGCTCCTCCTCTCTCACGACCTGAACGCCGGAAATCCCCAAACGTGCCTGGATATCATTCAGCTGTTGGGTACCTTCTCGGGATGCGGCGCCTTCGGATCGGATTTTGCATACACGATCCCTCAGGGCACGAGCACAGATGCTACTGGCGCGCCTCTACCCCCCGGCTTTGTTTTCCACTTGCCGTATACCAACGGGCCTACGCCTGGGGGCCCGAACGTGCCGTGCCCGTACTTTAACGCTCCTCCACAGTGCTTGGTCACATTTCCGAATGCGAATCCTATCTCACTCACCGGAACGCGTCCTTACTCTTCTCCCTTTTGCGAACCGATCGGCCCGACGAGCGGGACTGGATGCCCGGCGGACTTCCTTCCCGTCTTCACCAGCATCTTTGCGCAAGATACCGTGGGCAATTCGGACTATCATTCCCTACAAGTCTCGCTGGACAAGCACTTCTCGTACGGTTTGCAATTCCAGGCCGCCTATACGTTCGGCAAATCGATTGACAACGCTTCCAGCTTTGAAAACATCGTGAATCCGTTTGATTTCAGAAAGAGCCGGTCTCTGTCACTCTTCGACGCGCGTCACCGCTTCGTTTTCAGCCCCTACTGGGAGCTGCCGATTCCGAAATACGAAAACCTTGCCGGGAAGGTGTTGAACGGCTGGGCGGTTTCCGGAATCTTCACCTATCAGAGCGGGTTCCCAATCCGTATTTTGGATGGCAATGACTCGGAGCTGACTACCAGCGACGCCGATTTTGAAGTGGTCGGTGAACCCAACATTGTCGCACCTTTTAAGATTACAAATCCTCGTACGAATGTGACGGCGGGGGGCCAGCACTTGTATTTTGACCCGGGGTCGTTCCAGCCTTCCGTCCTTGGAACCTTCGGGAACTCGCCCCGCGCCATCTGTTGCGGCCCGACCATCAGCCAGTCGGATATTTCAATCTTGAAGAAGACACCGCTCGGCGAGAAGCTCAAAACGGAATTCCGCGCAGAATTCTACAATGCCTTCAATCACACGCAGTTCCTGAGTCCCGATGGGAACTTTTCCCACACGGGCACTTTTGGATCCGTGTCAAGCGCGCGCGATCCGAGATTGATCCAATTCGCCCTGAAGCTTCTCTTCTGAAGTGACGGAGAGGGGATTCTCTGCAAAGGCGCGGCCCGCAATGGCCGCGCCTTCGCGCGCATGAGATAATAGCTTCACCGCCTTAATCTGACCGCAGGGAACAGACCTGCCATCCACGGAGCAGCATCATGCACGACGCACTGCAAAAGGAACTGGACACCTACGAGAAGCGCACGCCCAAATCTGCCGCCGCGCACAAACGCGCCCTCGAACGGATTCCGCTCGGCGTTGCCAGCAACTATCGTCACTATGAGCCTTACCCGATTTTTGTGAAAGACGGCAAGGCTAGCCGCATTCACGACCTCGACGGCAACGAATACATTGACCACAACCTATGCTTCGGCGCGCTGATGGCGGGGCACTGTCATCCGGCTGTGGTCAAAGCCGTCGAACACGAGCTCCACCGCGGCACCACCTTTGGCATGCCTCACGACCAGGAATGGGAACTAGCTGAAGAAATCTGCAAACGCTACCCCGTCGAGATGGTACGCTTCGGCTCCAGCGGCACCGAAGTGACCATGCACGCCTGCCGCATCGCGCGCGCCGCAGCGGGCCGCGAGAAGATCCTGAAATTCGAGGGCTGCTATCACGGCTTGCACGACACCGCGCTCGTCAGCGTCAAGCCCAAGGCCGAAGACTACGGCGATCCCGACGCGCCCACGAGCGTTCCCGGTGGAGCTGGTATTCCAAAAGCCTCGCTGGCCAATGTGGTCGTCGCCGCCTTTAACGATCTTGCTAGCGTTGAACGCCGCTTCAAGGAAAACCCCGGCCAGATCGCCGCCATCATTCTCGAGCCCATTATGATGAACGTGGGTCTCTGCTTGCCGCAGCCGGGCTTCCTCCAAGGGCTGCGTGATATCTGCAACAAGAATGGCGCGCTCCTCATCTTCGACGAAGTGAAGACTGGCGCAAAGCTCGCTTGGGGTGGTGCCAGCGAATTTTTCGGCGTGAAGCCCGATATCATCTGCCTAGCCAAGTCCATCGGCGGCGGTTTGCCGCTCGGCGCGTTTGGTGCCAGCCGCGCCGTCATGGATCTCATCTCGCAGCACAAAGTTTTTCACGGCGGTACCTATAACACCAACCGCGTGTCCATGGCCGCGGGCCTCGCTACGTTCCGCGAAGTCCTTTCACGCGAAGCCTACGGCCACGTCGGCAATCTCAGCAAGAAACTCACCGAAG
>Ga0307472_100000476_pt1 | contig 14145 bp, 14 predicted proteins | sample atmos_gasesAM5C__2_FD_204582 | JGI IMG/M metagenome (GOLD analysis project Ga0307472, IMG submission 204582) | Hardwood forest soil microbial communities from Morgan-Monroe State Forest, Indiana, United States - atmos_gasesAM5C_05 | ecosystem: Environmental > Terrestrial > Soil > Temperate...
AAAGTTCGGCGATCCGAGATCAAATCCGTCGTAAAGCCGCACCATGTCTTCGACGGTGTCGATCGCCACGCCGCCTTCGCCAATTTTTCCGAAAACACCGTCGGCATCGCTATCGAGCCCGTAAAGTGTCGGCCCATCGAATGCCGTGCTAAGGCGATGGGTGCGCTGGTGGCGCGTTAGATAGTGGAACCGCCCGTTCGTGTCTTCGGCCAGCATCAGCCCTGAGAACAAACGCGTAGGCTCTTCAGGTTGCGTAAGCTTTTTTTCCGGCGCCCCCGGCGGTCGCGCCTTACCGTTATTCTTTTCAAAACTATCAATCTCGCGGACCGGATCGAGATACATCTCGGGATACGCGGCGTTGAGGTAAGGAAACTCGCCCGGCAAACCTTCACCAAAAATGAAACGCGCAATCTCGCCCGCCTCATCGATCTCAGGTAACGCGAGGCGCGGCAGCGGCAAACCGGTCGGTGTGCGCGTAAACGGGATTTTCGCTTTTGTGTCGTTCCAACGTCCCCGCAAATCGCGGCCGAATTTTTGATCGGCGCGCGCCCGCTTCACCTGATCGAGAACGAATTTGTTATAATTTTCGACCGATTCGACGACTTGGCTGAGCTTGCTCATAGAATTTCTCCACCGCTTTGGTTGTAGAGGCGCTTGTGCCAAGCACCTATCCCTTGGCTTGGCGTTTGACACAAACGCCGCTACAACTCTTTTCGCCAGATTAACTCAAACAACCCGTCCACGCCAGAGTCGCGGTGCCGTTTCGCAACGGTATCGACCAGTTGCTGGTGTCGCCGGTTCTGTTCGAGACGTTGCTCGATTTCCGTGTGCGCCGTGCGCGCGCGCTGAAGATCGCTCTTGTTCACCACCACGATATCAGCCAAATCGAGCATCACGATCTTTTGCAATTGCAACCGGCTGCCGTAGTCGGGATTCATCACCAGCACGGTTGAATCGACAACGCCATTTTTCTGGAACGGCATCGCCTCCTGGCCAGTGCCGACCGTCTCGATAATGACGTAATCGAAATTCGAATTCGCCAGCAACTCGAGGCAATCGTGCGTCGCCGGCGAGAGTCCTCCCGCCTGTCCGCGCGTGGCCATGCTGCGCATGAACACGCGATCATCCTGCGAATTGATCATCGTTGCGCGATCGCCCAGCAACGCCCCTTTGCCGACTACGCTGGGATCATGCGACAAAATCGCGATTCGCCCCTTTGGATTGTGATTCAGAAACCGCAGGACAAGCTCGTCGATCAACGTTGTTTTTCCCGCGCCGCCCGGCCCGGTGAAACCGATGACTTTCGCATTTGCGATTTGCGATTTGCGATTTGCGATTTTGACCTTCTGCGTTCGGCGTTTTCTGGTCCCAATTCCGTAGGCCTCTTCGATCTCACTGAGTTTATGCGCGAGTTCCTGATCAAAGGATTTGGGGCGCGGCCGTTTCGTTCGGGGTTTGCCGTAACGCCGATGGACAAATTTCACCATGTCCTCGAGCGATGTGCCGGCAAAGAAAATCTCGTCTACGCCTTTGCGTCTCATCTTTGCGGCGTCGTCATGCGTGATGGTGCCGCCGCCCCCGCCGAAAACCTTGATATCGTCCGCGCCTTTTTTGCGCAACAGATCGACCACGGCCGCGAAAAATTCGATGTGCCCGCCGTTGTAACTCGAGATGCCAATCGCGCGCACGTCCTCCTGGACGGCTGCACGGACGATGTCCCCAACCGAGCGATGATAGCCGAGATAAATCACTTCGATCCCGTGCCGGATGAATTCTAGGTTGATCGTGTTGATCGCGCTGTCGTGACCATCACAAATCGGGACTGCAGTTAGAATTCGAATGGGCGAAGGCATTGTCTCCAAGAGCTAACAACAAATCTGGAATCCAGGAAAACAGGAAAACTGACGAAATGTCTATCCTGCGTTCCTGATTAGTGTCCACAGATTTGAAAGCCTGGCCGTCGCTCCGCGTCCGTTGCTGCGCAGATTACGGGTTTGCATCAACTGCTCCATTGTCGCCGCGATTGTTTCTTTTGCTTTCTGACTTTCTGCTTTCCTGAGTAAGATCGGGCGCAAAATCGTATGAAAAATTCCGGGGCGTTTCGCGCAATCCTCGCTGCCGCGCTGGTCGTTGGCGTTTTGGATATCTCATCTGCGTTCGTAATCTGGTGGCAACGCGGCGTAGGTACGCGGCGCGGATTGCAGGGAATCGCCGTTGGATTGCTCGGCACGAACTCCTACGACGGCGGATTGGTTACGGCTGGCCTCGGTCTGGCGCTCCATTTTTTCGTCGCGTTTGTGGTCGTCACCGTCTTTTACCTTGCCAGCCGGAGGATCGGATTTCTGACGCTTCATCCTGTTGCGTCCGGTGTGTTGTACGGGATCGGCGTTTACATTGTGATGTACTGGTTAGTATTGCCAACGGCGTTCCCAACGTTTCGGCACCGGCTGGGGAACGACTTGCTCGCCGTTGCCATTCATATTTCGTTGATCGGCTTGCCGTGCGCATTGATTGTGCGCCGGTACGCTCACCAAACGCGGCAATCGTCATGAAGGATCCGTTCGATTTCACCGGGAAAGTTGCGCTGGTTACAGGTAGCTCGCGCGGGATTGGCGCGGAGATGATTCGAGGTTTCGGCACCCGCGGCGCACAATGCGTGGTGAATTATGTCGCCGACGCGCAGGGACAAAACAAAGCCGATGCTCTCGGTGTAGCGAAGGAACTAAGTGAACCGCTGGTAATCGAGTGCGACGTGACGCAGCCGCAGCAGGTCGAAGCGATGATGAAGCAGATACAGGATCAGCGCGGCGGACTCGACATCCTGGTAAACAATTCCGGGGTTATCAGCGATCGCACCATTAAGAAGATGTCTCTGGACGAATTCGAGAGCGTCATCCGCGTCAATCTCATCGGGACGTTTACAGTCACGCAGAAAGCGGCAGCGATTCTGCGCAACGGCGGACGCGTGATCAACATGTCGTCCGTGAGCGGACAGATGGGGCTGTTCGGACAGGCGAATTATTCGTCGAGCAAAGCCGGGATTATTGCGTTCACAAAAGTTTCAGCACGCGAGTTTGCGCGCCAAAACATAACCGTGAATGCCGTTGCGCCTGGATTCATCGATGTAGGAATGAGCAAAGGAATGCCGGAGGAAGTGACGCAGAACTTCATTAAACAAATCCCGCTCGGCCGCCTGGGCGAAGCTCACGAGATTGTCGATGCGGCGCTGTTCCTGGCGTCGCCAATGGCGAGTTATATTACCGGACACGTGCTCAACGTGAACGGCGGATTTTACCTGGGGTGACCTAACTTCGTCCGCGGTAGCCTTGGCGAAGGAGGATCAGTCCAATTTCTGCACCAGCAACCAGACTAAACCTGAAAGCACCGCTGCGAATGTCGACAGCACGATCGTGGCCCGCTTGGTCTGCCGTATTTTGAATGCTGGCTTGGGAACGTCGTCGTGAATTTGACTCGCCTCGAACAGTTTCATCAGCGCAAAGGCGACGACGAAACCCACCGCAGCCCACTTGAGGCATCCCAGAGTCAGGTCCACCGGGCAGAGGGTAGCGCAGACGACCGGCTCGCTCAAGGTCGGCGCTGCAAATCTCTCTTGCCGCCGGGCAAGAGCCAGTCACGCGCGTGCAGCACATTCGTTCATCCGGACCCAGCACGAGCAATTGACCAACACGATCCGAGCCGAATGGTTCCCGCTGGGAATGTGTTGACTGTAATCCTGCGGTTTGTATACGATGATCATTATGACCACAAAAATTCTTGCTTTGCTTTGTGTAATCGGATTCGCCGGAGTTTGTATTGCGCAAGATCAGTCGCCCAGTCCGGGCGAACCAGCAACGAAGGAGCCAACGAAACATCGGGCGCATAAGAAAGCCGAGACGACAGCCTCGACAGCTGAGACCGCCGCATCGCCTTCATCGGCTGCCTCGCCCGCGGCTTCGCCCAAAGCGAAGCGCGCTCACAAACAAGCCGAGGCTGCAACAACAGCAAGTCCAGCTGCGTCACCTGCAGCATCTCCCAAGGCTAAACGCGCCCACGCAAAGGCCGGCGCTGCAGCAGCAGCAAGTCCTTCGGCGTCAGCGTCACCGGCTAAATTCAACCTCGGCGATATGTTCAAACCGAAGACTTCGACGGCAGCAGCCAGTCCCGCAGCTGCGGCCCCAGCCCCAGCGAAAGGCACGAGCACTCAGGCAGCGACGAAAGCGCCCGCGCCTGGCGGAGGCCACGGCCTGGTTTGGGTTAACACCGAGACGCATGTTTACCACAAGGAAGGCTCGCGTTTCTACGGCACCACCAAAAAAGGCAAATACATGACCGAAGCCGAGGCAATCAAAGAAGGAGCCAAGGCCGGGGGTGAGCGGCATTAAGCCGACGGAGAATCTACTTTCTCTACGAGAGTCTGTACTGCGTCGGCTAACGTCTCGAAAGTCGTGATTTGGATCTCCGGTCCGTAATGGAATTGCGAAAGAATATTCACGCCAATGTCCTTGCGCGGGTCGGTCACCACACGCGCAACCGAGGTAACACCTTTTTCGGTAAGTGTTTCCATAATTTTGGCGAGATGGGGCGCTGCTGCGGAATCCATTGATTCGAGCCAGCGGAAGTCTACGAGAACGCGAAACCCAGGAGTAACATCCTGCAATAACTCGCGTACGCGTTGGGCAACCGCATTGACTTCCTCCGCTGTGACGCGTCGCGCAGCGCTGATCACCAGCAGGCGCTTCGACCGGTCGAGCTCAACCGTATACATGCTTGGTCATCACACGAACCAGGCGTGGTCGCAAGTGTCTCACTGCGCACTGCAAAATGCCGCGGCAGTCGTCCGCGTTCGTCGCTACAGCGTGACAGGCAGAAAGCCGCTACAGCCCGTTTTGAAAGAAAGCGTTTTCGAACGTTGATTGAAACGCACCAGGCTCGGTCTCGCCGATTCGAAATCGAGGACTGATTTCGAATTGCGTCGCACAATAAGTTTCGACGTCGTTCCTTCCGCACTTCTCGAGCGACGCCCGCACCGTGCTTAAAGCGAGTGCCGGCGTGTTGCAATCGCGGCTGAGATGCCCAAGCACAACTCGCTCGATTTTTCCGGGTAGCAATTCCTCAATCACGCCCGCCGCCGCCGTGTTCGACAGATGTCCGTGCCGCGACTGGATGCGCTGTTTCACCGGCCACGGCCGGTGCATGTCCTTCTGCAAAAGTTTTTCGTCGTGATTAGTCTCGACCACGAGCGTTTGCACCTGTCGCAAGCGTTCAGTGATCAACTTGGTCACGTAACCGAGGTCGGTGATAAACCCGAGGCTGCCTGAGCCAGCGTGAAACACGAACCCGAGCGGATCCACCGCGTCGTGCGGCACGGGGAACGTGTGCACAGTGATATCGCAAATGGAAAACTCGGCGCCGGTCGCAAAGATTTGCCAGTTGCGGTGCGCCTCGAATCCTCCGTCACCGCGAACCGATTCCGCCGTTAACGCATTGCAATAAATCGGCACATTGAATTTTCGGCAGAGAACTTCGAGTCCGCAGATGTGATCGCCGTGCTCGTGTGTCAGAAGGACGCCGTCAAGTTGCTCTGGCGTGACGCCGCAGAGTTCAAGGCGCAACACCAATTGTCGTGCGCTTAGTCCGCCGTCGATGAGAACCTTGCAATGGTCAGTCGCGACCAGCGCGCTGTTCCCGGCGCTCCCGCTGCCGAGCATGGTCAAGCTGAACACGGGTTTCAAGATAGCCGCGTGATTTCATTTTACGCAAATGGAAACAGATGATTCGACCTCGAATTTACGGTGTCCGATCTCGCCACGCTTGGACCTTCGAATGCCCGCCTCCCTGCGGCGGTGTACCATTCATTTTTTTCGCAAACGAAAGCTCCCGTCAAATTTCCTGAAGATCGCTCATTTCTGCGCCAGGGCGATCCGTTCGTGCGATTTCGACCGCACAAGAAATAGGATCGTGGTTGCTACCTCATCGCAGCAACGTCCGTTCAACTAACGATACATAACCAGCATCGTCAGGGGGCACAGGATAGCCGTGGTCCTGTCGCCATCGGTCGGCAGCGCCAATATAATCCTTACCCTCTTCTGGATTGATGTTCGGAGCGTGTTTGACGTACTTCAAAAAAGACAGCCAATCTTTTTCCGGCACGTATCCGGGTGATATCCCCTCAAATGGATGATCGTATCCGGCCCCTTGGATTAGATCGCAAACCTCGGCGAGTTCCTCATTGGATTCCAATCTGTGTCCCTCGGCACGCGATAGCGCGTGAAAGGACAGTAAGACCGAACCGTGTTGTTTTAGAATCGCAGCGCTTCGCTCGAAGCAGCCGTCGAGAGCTTTGGCTCGTTCCGCCTTTTTCGCGTCGGTTAGCGCGTCCAGCTCCTTTCGAATCTGCATATAAATTGGAAAGGGAGAAACGAACCACCGGACGAGAAACACGCTCGCCCCGGCCAGTAACGGAACCAGAACGAGGGCAAGTGCGTTCATCCGATCCGAGATGTGGTCGTGAAACCACTGCGGATAGAACCACAGAAGAACCGCTAGCATGGCTCCAATAATGAGAGATACCCATCCACAAACTGCGCCTGTCCCTTTTGATGCCCACTTGCATCGTTTTGAGAGGTAAGTGAAAAAGCTTCGCATCCTAAAAATATGGTATTCTCAATCTTGCGCCGACTTCGACGGTGAACAAGAAAAGTACGCTTACGAGATTCGACCGTGCAGAGATCGTCGCTCGCGCTGCCGAGCATCCTCACTGAGCACGGGTTTCAAATTAGCTGTGTGATTTCAACCTAGGCAATCCGGAGTTGGAGTAGCCGTCGGAGTAGGCGCGGCCGAGGCGATTGGCGAGGGCGACACGGTCGCAGTTTAAGTTCCGGAATCGGCTTGCGCAGTCGACGCGTTTTGGTTCAGACTCGCGGTTCTAAATCCAAACGAAAGGATCGCTTATGCCAATCGGAGCCTCTCTTCACATCGGTCTCAACGCCGTCGATCCAAAACAGTACAGCGGATGGGACGGACAACTCACCGCGTGCGAGTTCGATGCAAACGACATGCAAGCGTTGGCCAAAACCCAGGGATTCACCAAAGTAATCAAACGCCTAACAAAAAGGGCGACGCGGAATCGGGTCCTGGCCGACATCAAAGCCGCAGCGGCGAAACTGAAACGGAACGACATTTTCTTTCTCACCTATTCGGGGCACGGCGGCCAGGTGCCGAACACGGGGAACGATTTTGAGCCTGACGGCTTCGATGAAACGTGGTGTTTGTACGATGGCGAACTGATCGATGACGAGCTTTATGCTGCGCTGAAGCAATTCGTTAGCGGCGTGCGGATCTTTGTGCTGTCGGACAGTTGCCACAGCGGCACGGTCCTTCGTGCGATGCACTTCTCCGCGCTCGGCCTAACGCCGGTGCGTCCGCGTATGATGCCACGCGATATTGCGCTGCGCGTTTACATGGATCACCAGAAGTTCTACGACAAACTTCAGCAACGCGGCGCCACTCGGCGCACGAGAATGAACGCTAGCGCGGTTTTGATCTCCGGTTGCCAGGACAACCAAACCAGCGCAGACGGCGACCGCAACGGGTTGTTCACTGAAACGCTGCTTGCTGTCTGGAAAAACGGAAAGTTCAAGGGCGACTACCGCGGCTTTCACAAATCGATTGTGAAACTGATGCCGCCGACGCAGACGCCGAATTATTTCACCATGGGACGGACTAACGACCCGTTCGAAGAACAGGAACCGTTTACGGTGTGATCGGATGAGAATTCTCCTGGTTCACGGAGTCGGCCACCAGGAGCGCCCTGACAATCAGCCGTGGGAACGCCCATGGGAAGAGGCGATCACCGCCGGCATTCAGTATTTCGATCCCGCGTTTGCGCCAACCTACGAGCGTTTTGACTACGACAGCTTGTTCTCGGGCAAGATTAATCTCTTCACGGACGTAGGCGCTGCAGCAAATCTCGGCTTCGCGCCGCTCGGAGCCGCCATCGAAGATGCGGCTCAGACCGTATCCGGATGGTTTCGCCCAACGCGTGGGTTGTTCGATTGGGCAAAACCCGCCGCCGAAGCGGCTGACGGCTGGCACGCCGGCATGGTAGCGGAGTGGGACCAGAACGCCGCGTTGCGCGCCGCGTTGCGCAGACGTTTGATCGAGCGAATCAAGACGTTCAACCCGGACGTGATCATGGCGCACAGTCTCGGGAGCATCGTTTGCTACGACGCATTTTCGCATGAGGACAAAAACGCGTGTGCGGGGCGCTATCTAGTGACCTTCGGTTCACAAATCGCCAATCCATTCCTCAAGGCCGCGCATTTCGACAACAAGATCGGCGGCGTCAATCAGAAGTATTGGTTTCATCTGTTTAACAAAAGCGATCCGGTTCTCGCTCATCGGATCGTCGATCGTGTTCCGAATTTTGAGGAAATTTCGTGGGACGACTCGGTCGCCGGCCATGATGCAGTTGTCGATTTGGACAGGTTTCCCGGTCACGCCGGTTATCTCCAGCGTGATTTGACCTGGCAACGCGTTTATCGCGTGCTCGCGCAACGACCGGGTGTGCGTGCCCTGGCCAGCAGAAGCGCGCGATTCCAGAGCACGGTGCAACAACGCCAGCGGCGCGCATTGCTTGTGGGCATTAACAATTATCCCGATCCTGCGTCGCGACTGGAAGGCTGCGTGAACGACGTCTTTCTCATGAGCAGCGTTTTGCAGGAAATCGGGTTTGACGCTGAAGATATCCGAGTCGTGCTTGACGAGCGCGCCGCGGCTGCGGCGATTCGCGAGCGGATCGACTGGTTGCTCGACGGAACGGCCGATGGGCACGAACGCGTGCTTTATTACAGTGGCCATGGCGCCCAGTTGCCGGAATACAACCCGGCTGAGAAAATCGATCACGTCGATGAATGCCTCGTGCCGTACGATTTTCATTGGACGCAGGACAGCGCTATTACCGACGACGATTTTCTGCGCTACTACAGCGCGCTCCCTTACGCGGCGAAGTTTTTCGCCATCTTCGATTGCTGCCACTCCGGCGGTTTGACCCGGGATGGGGCGCGGAAGATTCGCGCCATCACTCCCCCGGATGACATCCGACACCGAATGCTGCGGTGGAACAAAGCGGAACAAATGTGGGAAGAGCGAGACCTGCGGAATCTCAACCCCGATTTCGGCGGTAGCCGCCACCTGCGGGAAAAATACATGGGGCGCAACGGCAGCACGAAAAAACTGGGCACGGCAATGAGTCTCCGCGAGAATCAAAGTGCGACGCAGTACCGAAAAGCGCCGCGCGACCGGCGCGGTCCATACATGCCGGTGGTGCTAGCCGCCTGTGAGGAGGGCGGCTACGCGTATGAATATCATCACGGCACGATCGGATATGGTGTGTTCACCTACGCGCTGGCCAAGGAATTTCGCAAAGCGCAGGCGGCGCGTGAGAGGGATGTATCGTTCACCGAGCTGAGCGAACGCGTGAACGCGACGATGAAGACTCTCCGCTACGATCAAATCTCTGACGTCAAAGGGCCGAAAGCGGGATGTCGTGCGCCTGTGTTGGGATTACCGGCAAAAACGCGATCTCGTTAGGCTGAAGCCGCCCCGCATTACGAGGCGTAGCCGCAAGTATCGACCCTTTCGCCTCGCGCGGCTCACCCGCGTTCGCACAGCTTGGGCGTGGCAGTCAGACACGGGGCTAGAGGCTCGCCTCTATAATTGGATCGCTTTCATTGCGCCCAACCGATTTACTTACGGAATATCAAACTGAGGAGAAACTTATGCCATTAACTCGCCGCAATTTTCTCATCCGTGGTTCGTTGTCGCTGGCTGCTGGAGCGCTTTCGTCGGTTCTCGTCGAAGCTAAGACCAAGGAAAACACTCCTGCCGATTTCAAAGACTGGGAATCGGTGCGCCGGCAGTTTGAACTGGCTCCTGATTACATTCATCTCGCATTGTTTTTTCTGGCCTCGCACCCAAAGCTTGTGCGTCAGGCGATAGAGCAATACCGGGCGAAGATAGATGCAAATCCGTTGCTTACCGTTGAGGGCGCGATTTTCGTGCAGACTGACGAGAACATCCCGTTGCAGGTCTGCCGCGCCATCGCCAACTACATTGGCGGCGACGGGCAGGACATCGCGTTGACGCAAAACACGACGACGGGTTTGGCTCTTCTCTATCATGGGCTGCCGTTGCGCGAAGGCGATGAGATCCTGACCACTACACACGATCACTATGTGCATCACGAATCGATCCGGCTCGCCACCGGGCGCTGCGGAGCGACCTGGCGAAAAATTCCGCTGTTCGATTCTTACGACTCTATTTCTCCGGATGAAATAGCCGAACGCATTCGCAAAGCGATCGGACCAAGGACGCGAGCGGTCGGCGTCACCTGGGTGCACTCCAGCAGCGGCGTGCGGCTGCCCATAGCCCGGATCGCCGAGGCGTTGGCAGAAGTAAACCGCGGCCGAGACGAAAAGGATCGTGCACTGCTGATCGTTGACGGCGTGCACGGGGTTGGCGTGGAAGATCCAAAGATCACGGCGCTGGGATGCGACGCGTTTGCGGCTGGCACACACAAATGGTTGTTCGGCCCGCGCGGCACAGGTTTCGTTTGGGCGAAGCCGGAGGTTTGGAAGAGAATGCGCCCGGTGATTCCCTCGTTTACTTCGCCAGACCTTTTTGCCGCGTGGGAGGAGGAACATGAGCCGGCGCCTCCAGCGCGAGCGGCATGGTTTTCGCCGGGCGGGTTCCAAGCTTTCGAACACTTTTGGGCTTTACCGCAAGCGATTCGGTTTCATCAAAACATCGGCCCGGCGCGAATCACCGCGCGAACACACGAGCTCAACGCCCAAATGAAAGAGGGACTTGCGCGCATGCCCCGTGTCCAGCTCTACACGCCGCGCGACGAAAATCTTTCCGCCGGCATGGTCTGCTTCGATGTGAAAGGGATGAAACCGGAAGGAATAGTGGAGCGCCTTCTTGCTCAGCGCATCGTCGCTTCCACGACTCCGTATCGCGTATCATACGCGCGGGTGGCGTGCAGTATCGTCAACACTCCGCAGGAAGTCGAGACGGTGCTCCGAGCCATTCGTGAATTGGCGTAAGCGGATGTTGTGCGTCTCACAGAGACGTGGCTACACGGTTTCGACCGTTAACGCTTCAATGAATTCGCGCGGCGTCTCGGCGTTGAGCAATCTCGATCGGATCGTCTCATCCTTCACCAGTCGCGCCAGCGCGCCGACGCAAACCAGATAATCGCTCAGCAAGCGTTCGGGAACGCCGATTACGAAAACGAGGTGCGCGCGCTGTTGATTTTCGCCGAATGGAATGCCGGCGCGGCTGCGCCCGACGCCGAGCACAATTTCATCAACCAAATCCGTGCGCGCATGTGGAAACACGACGCCGTTTTCGACGACGCTCGGATGCGCCTGCTCACGGGCGAACACTTGTTCGAGAAAAGCTTCGGGCTTCGCGATTTTTCTGCCGCTAATGTCGGACGCGAGCACGTCCACGATCTCGCGAATCGCATTCGCCGGTTTTCGCGAGCGCAACCGAAGGATCACCTGTTGTTCCGTTAGCAGATCTGCGAGGGCAATAGGCATTTGGGGGCGGAGAGATTTATTGGATTATGCGGCAAACGCAGTTATCCAGTTAAATAGCAAGCTGTGGCAACTCAAGATACAGCGATAGCGCCGAAAGAGGAACGGACAGTTTCTCTGCAGCGGAGCATCTACGACCCGGGCTATGTCAACGCCATGTCGCATTTTTATCGGGGCGAACTGGGGCGGATCATGGTGTGGCGGCAACGGCTGGATATGACGACGAACTGGGCCATCACCAGCAGCACCGCCATTATTACAATCGCTTTTTCCACCCGCGGCGTGCCGCACATCATTTTCTTTTTCAACCTGGCCATCGTTGCTGTGCTGCTCTGGATCGAGGCGCGCAGATACCGTTTTTACGACGCCTTCCGCGCGCGCGTCCGCATGCTCGAAGCGCATTTTCTTGTCCCGATGGTCATGGAAAATCGCGACCTGCTCCAGGGCGAATGGAAAAAGCTCGTATGCGAAGATTTAATTTTGCCCTCCTTTAAAATCACCAAATTGGAAGCAATCGGCCGCCGGATGAAACGCAATTACATGTTCATTTTCATCCTGATCTTGATCGCGTGGCTGACGAAAATCTTTTTGCACGCCACCGCGCCGATCAACGATGTCGTATCGTTTTATCGGGCGCTCGGCATCGGACACATCCCGTCGTTTTTTGTGGCGATGGTTTTCGTGGGCACGTTTATCACTGTCATTTCCATCACCATTTACGTCAGCAAACGTTCCTCCGGCGAAATCTCCGAGTTCGGCACGCACCGCTCACTCTGGCGCATTTAAGGCATGCGGAGGCGACAGCAATCGTGCTACAACGAATTCATGAGGACCTCGACCAGCTATATCAGCAGATTTCTTCTGATTCTCATCTTATTCTCGGCAGTTTCGGTAGCCAACGCCGCGGCTAAGTCAGGTGGCCGTCTCATTGTCATCAGAGTGGCGAACTTCGGCTGGAACCTTGCCGCCAACCTGAAGATCGATGGCCAGACCGTTGCGAACATTGTCCAGGGTCGCCGGTACGACCACCGCATCTCAGCCGGGCGGCATGTTCTAACGGTTTCAGCCGTGCCAAGCAACGACATGCGCCAGCCAATCTCGATCACTGTGAATGTGCGGCGAGGCCGAACCTACATCTTTACCGCGCTGTGGGATTCCGAGCACGTCTATCTCCGGCCAACGACCTTGTCGCCCGCAGAGATGGCGAAATTGGGACTTTGAGAAGCGCTATTTAATCTTCGCCAGAATCCCTTCCATCTCGTTTCGGCGAAACGCGCGCAGGGTTTGGCCTTTGACGTTACCGAGTGAGCCCACTTTAAGCATGAATGCGCTTATGGTCTCATCATCCGGCGCCTCCAAAATGACGACTGCATCGTAAGCGCCCATTGTCCAGTATTCCTCGACGATCTTCATTCCCATCTTCTTCGCCTCGGCGATGGCAGCGTCGCCGCGTTTCACTGTGTCTTGAATGTTGCGAATACCCTGGTCTTTAAACTGAATCAGACAGACATAACTAGGCATAGTGTGTTGCTCGTTGTGTTGGTTCTGGGCTGAAACATTAGTGCGAATCTCTGCCTCCGCAAAAAACTGGCGTCTGGAGCGGGGCGAAATCTACTCCGCAGCTTCGGTCTCGTGAAGGCGACCGTAATCCACTGTGAGCTGTCCTTGGCCTGACTGGGTGTAGATATCAACGAAGCGTTCGCCGAATCGGACGTCGCGCCAGCTGTAATCCTGCTGCGCTTGAACGGGAGCAGCAATAATAGGATCGATGCCTGAAACTGAAACCGCGAACAGCGAGCGACTGGCTTCGAGCGATTCGAGCGTCGCGCCGTACAACGGGCTGCTCTTGTCGATCACGTGCCGTAGCGTCAACGCCGCCGGAAAAAGGATCAACTTATCGAAGTGTAACTTTAGCGTGTAAAAGTATCGGAAATCGCCACCTTCGACCAGCGGTTCATCTCGCATGAACATGATGCGAAACTCGGTGTCGACGATGCTGTGCTGGTGTTGATTGCCCACGCGCACCATGAGCGTCGGCTGGCCGTTCAGTGATCCGATGACAATGCATCTGCTAAAGGCGATGCGTGCCACGGGGCGCGAGAAGCGGACAAAAATTATTCCGGTAACAACCGCGAGCAAAAAAATGCCGCTCATGATTTCGATCATGCTGACCACGTGTCCGTACAACGTCTGTGGATACATGTGGCCGTAGCCGACAGTCGCCAGAGTTTGGACGCTAAAGAAGAAGCAGTCATAAAACCACCGGCCACCGGTGGTGCCAGCGATACTGTTTGGGTCGACAGCGTAAAGGGTGGCGAACAACAGATTGAGCGTGATGTAAAAGGCGCCCACCAACGCGGCAAACTGCGACCATCGTAAAGCAAGCAGCCATTGATAAACGTCGCGCCACTGCCAACCGCCAATGTTGACTTTGACAAACTCCACCTGACCAGCGTGGACGGAAACGCGGTTGTGTTTCCGCTTTGTTCGCTTCTTCTTCATCTCGTCTCGTGAACTAGATCTGTGACCGATGTAGGCACGGCCC
>Ga0307472_100000477_pt1 | contig 14135 bp, 12 predicted proteins | sample atmos_gasesAM5C__2_FD_204582 | JGI IMG/M metagenome (GOLD analysis project Ga0307472, IMG submission 204582) | Hardwood forest soil microbial communities from Morgan-Monroe State Forest, Indiana, United States - atmos_gasesAM5C_05 | ecosystem: Environmental > Terrestrial > Soil > Temperate...
CCCGCCCATAAGCCGCCTGTATACGTTTTCTTTGATCTGCTCGAAGCCGTGTTCATGACCCAAGGGATGAATGAAAGAAGCTTCGGGAGAATTCCACCAAATCTGAGAGGCGAGATCCGTGTCAGCGTCGCTGACGGATTTTGCGTATTTCGCAATGAGGCTCTTGATTTCCTCGGTCGCTCCATTGCTCGCAGAGCCATGGGAGTCTTCGCCTGCCGGGCTGTGTCCCTGCACGTGCCGTTCTCCGGCATCCGCCATTATCTTTTCAATTTCATCGGGGTTGCGCGGCAGCCGTTCGCTCAGCAGCTTGTAGCCGGAGTCTGTGATAAGCACATCGTCTTCGATGCGCACGCCCAGATTTTCTTCGGAGATGTAAATGCCGGGCTCAACCGTGACGACCATACCCGGCTGCAGCGGACTGCAATAGTCGCCTGGATCGTGCACGTTAAGTCCGATGTGATGACCCAGGCCATGAATAAAATATTGGCCAAGCGGCCTCCCCTCGCGGTCCTTTCCATGCGAGTTGATGTAGTCGTACGCGATGTTCATCAGCCCGTCTTTCTTGCCTTTGCAAGACAAGTGCGCGCCAGGTTTGATGGCTGCGAGCGCCGCGTTTTGCGCGCCCAGCACGATTTCATAGATTTCGCGCTGGCGCGCCGTAAACTTGCCATTGGCGGGAATCGTGCGCGTGATGTCCGCGGAATACCCCGAGTACTGCGCGCCGACGTCGAGAACGACGATGTCGCCATCTTCAATCTTGCGTGAAAGCTTGTCGTAGTGCAGCGCGGTCGAGTTCGGGCCCGCCCCGACAATCGGCGCATACCCTTCCCTTTCTGAGCCGCCCATCGAATGCACTTCCACCATTTTCGCGGCCACCTGATATTCGTACAAACCCGGGCGCATCATTTTCATGGCTTCTATGTGGGAATCGTCTGTGAGATCAATCGCCTGCTTCAAAAACGCAATTTCGCCGGGTGACTTGACTGGGCGCATCCCTGTGATCTGCATCCGAGCGTCTTTCAGCGCCGCCCTCGGTGCCGCAAGCTGAAGCCAGTCCACAACGGCCTTCTCATGCGGGTAACCGCCGAGTTCCTTATCGTAGGGAAGGATCGTATAAAACGCCGAATAGAGCTTGGCGAGGTTCTCGACAGTTGCTCGCATTTCGGGGAAGGGCTGTACGCTGGCGAACCCCGTGCGCGCCTCAATCCCTGGGTCCGAAGGCGACATGCGGACGCCGTTCCATTTTTCCTTGCCCGGGTTTTTCGGGGGGAGAAAGAGGATTTCCCGTGCTCCGCTCCAGGAAGAGATCGATACCCCGTGGTCGTTTTGAGCTGCTGGAAGCACGATCAGCCCCGCGCCTTCCTCGTTGTGTCCCGTTAAATAATAGAAATTCTCTTCTTGCGCGAAGATATAGTCCTGAGAGATCTCTTCGCGACCGGTGAATCCCCAAAGAACAATCGGCGCATCGACTTGCGACGCTAGCCTGGCTCGGCGCTCGGCGTAGACGCTGTTCGGTTCACGCTCGCGCCGCTCCTGAGCTTCCACAGGCAGAGCGAGAAAATTGAAGGCTAGAACCGCCGCGACCATCCACTGACGACCACTCATGCATTCACCTCGTCACCAGACAAAGTTGGGTTTGCTCCCGCAGGGCACAGGAGCCGGCTTTCCCTTAAAAACAAACGCGTAGTCTCTTGCAGACGTGTGATTGTATCCGAACGAATCTAAGATTGCCGCTTACGAACGAAAAAACTCCGCAAGAAGCTGAGAGACCCTTGTTGGTTCCTCGTGCTGCAGCCAGTGGCTGGCTTCTGCGAAGGTGAAGAGTTCGCCGTTGGCGCAATAACGGAGGCTTTCGTGAGCCATTTCCACCATGAGGAACCTGTCGCGCTCGCCCCACAAGATGCGCGTGGGCACGCGCACGGTGCGATCAGAAAACGGTATGCGATAGCGTGTCGCGGCGCGATACCAGTTGATCATCGCCGTGAGAGCGCCCGGCTGAGACCAGGCTGCACGATATTTCGCAAGGTCCTCCGGCGAAAACGTGCTGGCGCGGCTGGAACCCAGCAGTGTCCGGGCAGCCATTCGAAAGTTAAATGCCGACAAAAGTGCTTCAGGTAGCCAGGGGATTTGAAAGAAAAAGATATACCAGCTTCGCAGCGCCTGCGGCAGCCGCGTATAGACGTAGCGGCGCATCACGGAGGGATGCGGTACGTTCAAGACGGCAAGTTTTGCGATGCGCCCGGGATGCAACAAAGCAGCGCTCCAGGCAACGGCCGCGCCCCAATCGTGACCGGCTAGAAAGATTCTCTGCTGCCCCAGCTGATCCGCGATGGCGATGACGTCAGAAACCAGCACCGTCAAAGCGTACGAAACCACGCCGCGCGGTTTGCTGCTCAAGTTGTATCCGCGTTGGTCGGGCACGATGACGCGAAACCCCGCTGCAGCGAGCGGCTCGATCTGTTTTCGCCATCCATACCAGAATTCCGGGAAGCCATGGAGAAGCACAACGACGGGACCATCCGTCGGTCCGGCCACAACGGCGTGCAGCGTCACGCCGCCATTTTGAAAGGAAACTTCGTCAGGAGACACCTGCACGGCGTGAGAGTTTATACAGGAAAGAGGAAATCTCCAAGGCGCCCGGTGCCCGCTACTTTAATCAGAATCCTGGTGCGCCGGAGGCGGCCGGCCGCATTTCCGGAGCGTTTACGCCAAACCGCAGATGTGCGAAATAGGTTTGGCCGAGCGACATGACGCCGGTGTACAAATATCCCCACACGAAGAGCAAAAGGAATGGAACTGTGGCGTAATTCTCGTTCACGATTGCGTAGACCACCGTCAGTGAAAAATAAAGCCCCAGCAAAACCTCCGCGTAAGGCATCCAGCCCGCTTTGTTCTTGTAGGATTTCTTCGCAAATGTGTCCTGCCTGCCCTCAATCTTGAATTTTGGCGTGCGCGCAAACTCGCTTTGTTTGCCAACGAGCGCTTCGATCACCGCTTGCGCGTTGCGCACGGAAATGCCAATGCCCGTGGCCATCACAAACGGCATGTACAGAAACGTGCGCCACCATGTGTTCGGCCGCAGCTCTCTTTGCGCGACAAGGTAAAAACTCGAGATTGAGCACGTCGAAGCGAGAAACAGCGGCAGGTCGATCAGCAGCATCTGGAACCAGCCTTGCTGGAAACGCACGATCATCACCGGCAGGAGCATCGTGGACAGCACAATCATCAGCGGATAGCTGATGTTCGCCGTCAGATGAAAAAACGCTTCGGCCTTGACGTGCCACGGTACATCCGCTTTGAAAACTTTGGGAAGGATTTTTTTTGCGGTCTGCATCAGGCCCTTGGCCCAGCGCGCTTGCTGGGATTTAAAGCCGTTCATATCAACTGGCAGCTCGGAGGCGCATTCGATCTGCGGCAGGTACAGGAACTTCCAGCCTTTGAGCTGCGCGCGGTAGGAAAGATCCGTGTCTTCGGTCAGTGTGTCGTGCTGCCAGCCTCCTGCGTCGTCAATCACATTGCGACGCCATACACCGGCTGTGCCGTTGAAATTGAAAAATGTTCCGCGGCGCGAACGCGCGCCATGCTCAACTACAAAGTGGCCATCGAGAAGAATCGTCTCGACGTTCGTCAGCAGCGAATAGTCGCTGTTCAGATATGTCCAGCGTGTTTGCACCATCCCGATGTTTTCGCCGCCGTCGGGATTCAAAAAATAGGGAATCGTACGCCGCAGAAAATCGGGCTCCGGAATGAAATCGGCGTCAAAAATCGCCACGAATTCTCCCATCGCGGTTTTTAGGCCGTTCTCAAGCGCGCCGGCTTTATAGCCCTCCCGATTCGAGCGATGAATATAAGTGATGGGCATCCCCTGCGCGGCGTGGCGCTCCACGCAAGCGCGCGCGACTTGCTGCGTCTCATCGGTGGAATCATCGAGCACCTGAACGTCGAGCAGCTCCCTCGGGTAATCGAAGCGCGCGACCGCTTCTGTGAGCCGCTCGATCACATAGCGTTCATTGAAGATGGGCAATTGCACGGTCACGCGCGGCCAGTTCGTTACCGGCGGCGGCGGTGGCGGGACATTTTTGGCATATAGGAAATAGTCGTAAACCAGCCAATAGCGGTGCAGTCCGTACATCGCGAGCACCAGCAACACGATGAAGTAAGGAATCATCATCGCCAAGTCGAAAGCGTTGGCATGATAAATGCCGCTAAAAGTTCTGTCGGTAAGCCGGTGGAAATAGCGGCTGATGGCACTCTGATGCGCGAGGAGAATCGTGAGTGTGAGGGCAGAGTACACGATAGCGAGTCCGTGTCTATAAGTTTCTTCGATCCGTTTCTGGCGAGCCTTAATTATAAAACAGAATCTCGATTGCTGCTGAACCCCGCCGGGAGCAAAAAGTTGCGCTCGAGCGCGGTCACCATAGTCACGACACTAGGACGATCTTTCCCGCCGCGCCGGGCTCGAGAATTTCCTTGTGCGCGCGTGCTGCCTCGCCCAAAGGCAGTTCCTTGCCTACCACCGGGCGCAACGTGCCATTTTCCAGGCCCGCAATCAGCCCGGCATGAATGTCCGCTTCCTCCTCCGGCGTGATGGCCCAAAGCGTGAATCCGCGAGTTGAGGCGCGCCGCGCCATGAGGTCCCGGGGATTGATGGTGATTTCCCCGCGGTTGCCAATAATAATTACACGCCCATTGACCGCCAGCAGTTTCAAATCGGTGGCCAAATTCACATTGGCGAGCATCTCCAAAATAATGTTCACGCCCCGTCCCCCGGTCGCTTTCATAATTTCGTCGGCATAGCCCGCCTTGCTGTGGTCGAATGCCTGATGCGCGCCTTCCCGTTTCACTAGTTCGAGTCCTTTCGATGTTCCTGCCGTGCCAAAAACAGTAAGTCCCATCGCCCGGGCCATCTGCACCGCGGCCGAACCCACGCCCCCGCTGGCACCATGCACCAGTACCGTTTCCGACGCGCGCGCCTTTGCCGAATGATACAGCGCGTGGTATGCGGTCCCGTAGGGCACCCACACGCCAGCGCCCTGGCTGAAGCTGATTTTTGCGGGAAGCGGGTGCACCTGTTCCTCCAGCGCCAGTGCATATTCCGCATAGGCTCCCGTGACGGTCCTCGCCGTGTAGACGCGGTCACCCGCCTTCACTTTTTTCACTCCATCGCCCACCGCATCAATCACCCCCGCACCGTCTGATCCCGGCGTATATGGGAGTGGCGGCTTCACGGCGTAAGTTCCCGCGCACATGTACGTGTCGTAGGGATTCACGCCTGCCGCGTGGATGCGCGCGAGCACTTGTCCGGCTGCAGGCTTGGGCGTGGGCACTTCCTCGAGTTTCAAGACTTCCGGGCCACCGAATTGACGAACAAGAATGGCTTTCATGCTTTTTCTCCCGCGAAATTCAAAAATGGGCGCACTCCCGCAGACCGCATCAAGACGGACAGAAATCAAAAACCAAGGCTAAGAACCAAAAAAAAACCAAGATTAAATTAAAAATGATCGTCGGCACCGATGGCTGTCCCTTCCCTTTCTACCAATCCGGCCGAGCGGCCCCACGCCGTCGTTTGCCAATTATCTTTCCCTTTCGCGGAAGGGATCCACGGCGGCAAAGACAAGCTCAAATACTCCGCCAAGGCAAAGAGATATGGCTCGTACATTTTCCGCAAATCGGCGAGCTGTTCTTCCATTTCGCTGAAGTTGCCCATCTTCAGTCCGTGTTTCATCAGCATGTCGCGAATCCGCTCTAAGTTCTCGGCAGGAAGCCGATTGTGGGGAAGTTCGCGCGGCCGCGTCTTGAAAACTTGTGAAAGATCAACTGCGGCGTGGCGAGCAATCGCAAACGTCAACTCCGCCTGCCGCTGGCAAGTATCCTGGACCGCCACTTTGACTAGCGCGCAGCTGTCCAAAATCGCTGTGAGGGCAGCGATCCACGACATGTTGTCATGCTGCGAGCGGAAGAACGCCAGCACCGGATACGAAAGATGGCTCTCCATCAATTCTGCAGCCCAGAATTCCCAGTCCTTAAAAAGCAGCCGCAGCGCTTCGCTACCGCCAGGATAAGCGTGACGGCGCAGAAGCTCTCCCGCGGTCGGAGGCGTGCCCGCCCGCGCGTCCAAAAGCGAAATGTTCACTTCGCGCTTGGAAAACGATCCATAGATGAACGGCAAGTAGCCGATGACCGCCGCAAGAAAGCCGAATCCGAAGCCCGCTTCCGTGACTACGAGGAAGCGCGCCAGCCCCGTCCGTGGTATCACGTCCCCGAGCCCCAGCGTAAAGAACGTCGTTCCGCTGAGGTAAACATCCATAGCGAAACCAGGCTGACCGCCGGTGATGTTGACCGCGGAGCCTGCCCCGTACTGCATCAGGCCAAACGCGAGGACCAACCCCACCGCCCATACACCCACGAGCACCAGCAGCGAAAGCGGCCCATAAAAACTGAGCAGGGCCTCACGTTTCTTGCGCGAAGGAATTAGTTGCGTGACAAACTTCCAGTTTCTCCACGTAAATTTGTAAAACACGCGAGCGAGCCGGAATCTTCGCGTCACCCGGCGGGGCAAAATGATCGCCTCGAACGCGTCCCAAATCACAATCAGGAAGATTGCGACACCTGCAGCGAACGCGCCTGGCGCTGGAATCATGTGCGGTATTGTACTCGCTTGCCTCGGTTCGTGAGGACGCCCGACGCGACGCCTTCGAAATTCCTACGAAACTAAGTTCGCGCTGACGCTGATTTCCGCCTTGAACAGCTTCGAAACCGGGCAGCCCGTCTCCGCGTTTTTCACCGCCGTATCGAATTTCGCCTTGTCCGCACCCGGAACGTGCGCCACCAAATCCAAATGGCTCTTGGTGATAGCAAACCCGTCCGGTAGTTTCTCCAGTGAAATCGTTGCCGTGGTTTCCAGCTTGGTTGCGGTCATCCCCGCATTGCCCAATTGCGCGGAGAGCGCCATGGTGAAGCACCCTGCATGAGCGGCCGCCAGCAATTCTTCGGGATTCGTTCCGACTCCATTTTCAAACCGCGTGCTGAAGGAATACTGCGTCTGCTTCAGCACGCCGCTGTCCGTCGAAATTGTGCCCTTGCCATCTTTCAATCCGCCTTGCCACACTGCTGAACCTTTACGCTGCATTGTTTCTCTCCTCTTCTCCTGTTGGATTCCTGGGAATTCGATTCACGGCCGAGCCGGAACGGTATATTTGTGTATGCGTCCCGCCGAAGCGCTGTCGCGCTTTGAGCCGCGAGCCCCAGCGGCGTCCTGCGCCGACAAATGGCTCATGCTGTGGCTGACACGGTAAATCTGTATGTCAATGCTGAGGTCCGCATCTCTGATCCATTTCTGCGCCGAAAGCGAACTCGCTCCGCCAGGACGCCGAGCTTTGGCATTGCGTTCCAGCGCGTCATCGATTTCGCTTAGCGAATTCATGGGCTGGAATTCGATATACGTCGGCAAGGAATAGCCGGAGTGCACCTGATAGAACATCCAGGGCGTGTCAATATCGTTGGTTTCATACATTCTTGCGCGCGACCGCACCGCTTCCGCAAACTCTTCCTCGTACCCTGTGCGAAACTGAAAAATGGAAACGCGCACATAATTCGCCTTGGCCAGGTCAATCTTGTTTAGCCGATACCCCAGATCATCCCGCCGGAATGCCAGCACGGTCCGCGTGGCGGCCACCAAATCCGCCAGCTTTTGTTGCAGACTGCCGATTTCCGGATGGGCGTCCAGCCCCTGCGCCAGGTCCGTTCCAGACTTCTCGATGTCCGAGAAATTGTCGAACCCGTCGAAATACAACACGTGCGGCGAACCGGTCACCGCTTGCAGTGCGCTCCAGTAAATGGGGATCTTCGCGTCCGCATACGCGCTCACGATTTCTGATTCCGTTTGCTCGTAAGCTGTTTCCTTGCCGGACAGCAAATCGGCACGGTACAGCAGCAGCGTGCTCGGCGTCACGCCCGTCTCCGGCGTGGGCGTGACGTTTTGTGCTGTAGCCGGCAGGCAGCCCGCCAGCGCCAAGCTGCCCAGCAGCGCCGCGCGGCCCAGGCGAATTATGAAACGTTGCAACGGCATCCCAGCCTCCTGTTCCTCTGCCGGGGAGAGGGGCGGTTCAGTCTACCATTTGTGGAAAATAAAGAATGCTGCCGCCACAATCAGGGCAAAGCCCACGCCGTAATTCCACTTGGAGCGGTCCCCGAGATAGAAAATCGAAAACACCGGAAAAATTGAAAGCGTAATGATCTCCTGAATCGTCTTCAATTGCGCCGGCGTAAATTCATACGAACCGATGCGATTCGCCGGCACCTGGAAGCAGTATTCGAAAAAAACGATGCCCCAGCTGGCCATAATCACTTTCCACAGCGCTTCGCTGCGGAATCTCAGATGCCCATACCACGCAAAAGTCATGAAAATGTTCGAAATCGTCAGCAGCAATATCGTTCGCATTCGTTTGGAAGACTCCTCGTTTCAGGTGGCCGACAAGATACAAGACTGGGACGAAATCCATCTAACGTCCGTTACGTCTGCAACACCTCACGTTACACATTCCACACATCCATACTTCAGTCCCATTTTGTTTCTTGCCGTTCATCCTTTAGCTTAGAAAGTGGTTGAAACTTGGGGCCTCTTTCCTCAGGGGCTTCGGACTTTCCGAAGGCGAAGGGGGCGTGTGGGTCTAAGACTGCTTGCTATTCTTGCGGCTGTTGTTGCGTGCACTTTTTCTGCGCCCATTGCTGTTCGAGGCCAGGAAAACATGGTCCTCGTTCAGACCGGCTCCAGCATGCCGGAGCCGCTCTATAAGAGCTGGATCGACGCTTATCACAAGGAAACCGTGTCGACCGAAATCCGCTACATGCCCGTTGGTTCCGCGGAAAGCGCCCGCAACATTCTTGCAGGCTCTGGCGACCTTGGTGGGGGTGATGCGCCCATTCCTGAAACCCAGCTCCATACCGCTGGCAAGACAATCCTCGAGTTGCCCACCGTTTTGATCGGTATCGTTGCTATCTATGAATTGCCGGGCGTGAAAGGCGACCTCAAACTCAATGGCCCCATTCTCGCCAACATTTTTCTCGGAAAAATCAAAGTTTGGAACGATCCGGCTTTGACTCGCCTGAACCCAGAAATGAATTTGCCCGCCTTGCCCATCCACGTCTTTCACCGTACTGACGGCAAGGGTTCCAACTACATCCTTTCCGATTATCTTTGCAAGGTCAGTCCTGAGTTTCTCGCTACTGCTGGCCGCGGTGAATCCCCGAAGTGGCCCGTGGGACAAAGCTTCCAGCGCTCGCAGGAACTCGTGAACCAGTTGCATTCCACTCCGGGCGCGATTGGCTACACCGAATTGAATCTTGCCGCCAGCTCAGGTGTGCGCACGGCCAGCATCAAAAATGCGTCTGGCGAATTCATCAAGCCGTCCTCGCAATCCATTGCCGCGGCGGCTTCCGCTGGCGGAGGAAAGAGGAACGAGGATTTTCGCATCTCCCTCACCAACGCTCCCGGCAAAGAAAGCTACCCCATTTCCAGCTTCACGTGGCTCTACGTGCCTGCAGCCGCTTCCGATCCCGAAAGAGGCCGCGCCGTTGGTTCTTACCTGAAGTGGATCTACAGCGGTGGCCAGAAAATCGCTCAGGAGCAGGGCTACGCGACCTTGCCCGCCGACGTCCTCGCCAAAGTCGCCGCCAAAGCCGCCGGCGTTCGGTGATGTTGGATTGCGATTAATTAGACGTTTAGAGTGAGGCTTACCAGGTCCGGCCGCGCCGGCGGGGGAAGCGGCGGAAGCTTCGAGCGGTCCACGGGATGGTACAGCGTGTCGCGCTCCACGGGCATGCGACCCGCCGCGCGAATCAAACGTTCCAGTTCGTTGCGCGGCGTAAACTCCGAGGTCTTCGCTCCTGCATCGTGATAAATCTTCTCTTCCACGACTGTGCCGTCTAGATCGTTGGCGCCAAATCGCAGCGCAATCTGCGCAATGCTCGGCGTCAGCATGATCCAGTACGCCTTGATATGTTCGAAATTGTCCAGCAGCAGCCGCGATACCGCGATATTACGCAGGTCCGCATAGCCCGTGGGCTTCGGAACGTGCGAAAGCGCGGTATTGTCTGGATGAAACGCCAGCGGAATAAACGCCACGAAGCCGTGCGTCTCGTCTTGCAACTCGCGCAATTTCAACAGGTGGTCCACGCGATCTTCTTCGGTCTCCACGTGCCCGTACAGCATCGTCGCGTTCGAACGCAGGCCGACCTCATGCGCCTGCCGCGCGATGTTCAGCCACATCTGCCCGCTCACTTTGTGGTCGCAAATAATCTTGCGCACGCGCGGATGAAAAATCTCAGCGCCACCGCCGGGCAGCGAATCCACGCCGGCTTCTTTCAATTTCATCAGAACTTCTTTCACGCTCAATTTCGAAATGCGCGCGAAGTAGCCCACCTCCACCATGGTGAAGGCTTTCAAATGCACGCTCGGGCAGCGCTTTTTCAACCCGCGCATCATGTCCAGGAAGTATTCGAACGGCAGATGGGGATGCAGCCCACCGACAATGTGAAACTCCAGAGCGCCCTCGCGCATGCCCTGTTCCGCGCGCGCGTAAATCTCTTCGAGCGCAAAGCTATACGCCCCAGGCGCGTCCGGATCTCGCCCAAACGCACACAGCTTGCAATGCGCGACACAAATGTTTGTCGGGTTGATGTGCCGGTTGACGTTGTAATACGTTACGTTGCCGTGCTTCTTTTCGCGCACGTGATTCGCCAGCCAGCCCACCGCCAGCAAGTCCGGCGACCGGTACAGCGTAATGCCGTCCTCGAAGCTCAGCCGCTCGCCTGCAAGAACTCTCTCCGCGATGGGCTTCAGCCGCTGATCGGTAATGGTAAATTCGCTCAACTTCTTTAGCCTCTGTAGGGGCCGCCTTCTGTTTACTCCGACCCGGTCGGGGGAGGCGGGCCTCTTTCGCCTATTCCAACTCTTTCGAATCGTTCACACGCGCCAAACCGCAGCCGCCGCGCCCCAGAACAGCAGGAACAACATACTAATATAGCCGTTCACCGTGAAAAACGCAGCGTCCAGCTTGCTCAAATCGTCCGCTTTCACCAGCGAGTGTTCGTACCCTAGCAGCCCCGCAACGACTGCAATTCCCGCCCACGCCGGCCACGGCAATCCGAAGCTCAGCGCCAGCCAACTCAGCAGCGCAATCACGCCGATGTGCATTCCGCGCGCAATCAGCAGTGCTCTTGCAATTCCGAATCGCTTCGGGATCGAAAACAACCCAGCCTCTTTGTCGTAAGCAATGTCCTGGCACGCATAAAGCACGTCGAACCCGCCCACCCACAGCGTTACCGCGCCGCAAAGAATCAGCATCCGCCAATCGAGCGCGCCCGTGATTGCGATCCACGCCGCCGCTGGCGAAATTCCCAGCGCAAAGCCTAGAAAAAGGTGCGACCAGTTCGTGAACCTCTTCGTAAACGAATAAAAAAACAAAACGGCGATGGCCACGGGCGCGAGTTTCAGCGCGAGAGGATTCAGTTGCCATGCGGCCACGAAAAATACCGCCACCGCCAGTAACGTGAAGAGTCCCGCGAATTCCAGCGACAATGCGCCCGTCACCAGCGCCCGCTGTTTCGTCCGCGGATTCTCCCGGTCATAGCGCAAATCCACGATGCGGTTCATGGTCATCGCCGCCGACCTCGCCGCCACCATCGCCACCACGATCCAAAGAATCTGCCGCAACGTCGGCCAACCGTGCCTCGTCGCCCGCGCCGCCAGCAACGCTCCCGTCAGGGCAAATGGAAGCGCAAACACCGAGTGCTCGAACTTGATCATCTCCAGCACCGTGCGTATGCGGCTTCTGCTCATCGTCGGAAAAGCTGTCCCCTCATCGAGTCCCTAAGCTCACACGCAAAGTGCAAATCAGTTGACGCTTCTCCGTGACTCTGTGCTTCTGCTCCCTGTGCCCTCTGCGTTAAATCTTTTTTCTTTCTTTGTCTTTTTTCCACGGCTAAATTGAGTCTCCCAGCCGTTCTTCGTCAAGTCAAGCCGCGGTATTCTCGCGCGCCAATGGTAGAATTTCGAGCGGTCGAAGTTCATGAATCAATCAGAACTGCTGAAAATTCTGGAATCCGTGCAGAGCGGAAACCTCTCTCCGGCTGCGGCGATCGAGCGACTCAAGCATTTGCCGTTCGAGGACCTCGGCTTTGCCAAAGTCGACCATCACCGCGCCCTCCGCCAGGGCTTTGCCGAAGTCGTTTTCGCCAAAGGCAAAACGCCGCAGCAGGCCGCCGAAATCGTCCGCGCCATGCTCCAGAAGAAAGACTCGCGCCACAACATTCTCGTCACTCGCGCCGACGCCAAAGTCTTCGCCGCCGTGAAAAAAGCCAATGGAAAAACCGCGCGCGCCGCGAAGTTTCATCCCCTCTCGGGCGTCATCACCATCGAGCGCAGCAGCGAAGTCACCGGCAAAGGCCTGATCCTTGTCGTCTCCGCTGGCACCAGCGACATTCCCGTCGCCGAAGAAGCTCTGCTCACCGCGCGCATGATGGGCAATCGCGTCGACCAGCTCTACGACGTCGGTGTCGCCGGCATTCATCGCCTGCTCGAGCATCGCGAAAGCAAGCTCACCCAAGCTCGCGTCATCATTTGCGTTGCCGGAATGGAAGGCGCCCTTCCGAGCGTGGTCGGCGGTCTCGTCGCCGCCCCAGTCATTGCCGTGCCTACCAGCGTCGGTTACGGAGCCAGCTTCGGTGGTATCGCCGCTCTTCTTGGCATGCTCAATTCCTGCGCCTCCAACGTCACGGTCGTCAACATTGACAACGGTTTCGGCGCCGCCTGCGTCGCCTCCTGCATCAACCGAGTTTAGCCGCGATCCTGCCGTCATCCCCAGGGCAGCGAAGGATCTGCTTTCTCTTATGTACGCTCTCTGTTTATCTGCGTTGCCCTTACTCTTCTTTACGCTTTCAGCAGAACTTTCATCACGCCAGCCCGTTGCGCGAAGGCGATGGCTTTTGGAGCCCCCGCCAGCGGAACCGTCCGCGTAATGAGCGGTCTCAGATCCACTTTTCCCGAACCCGCCAGCGCGATCGCCTTATCAAACGGCCCGCAGCGCGATCCAACCAGGCTGATTTCTTTCACTACAATCGGCCAGGTCTCCACCGGCGCCGCGCCATGAAACGTTGTTTTCAGCACCAGCGTCCCGCGCGGCTCGGTCATCTGCTGCGCCAGCGTCAGCCCGCTTGGCGAACCGGTCGCTTCGACCACCAGCGCATAACTCTCTTTCACTCGTTTCAAATCCACATCGTCGCCACGAACTTTCTTCGTCTCTATCCCCGCCCGCCGCGCGAGCGCCAGTTTTTTCCCGTGCTTGCCGTACATCACGATGCGCGGAATCGCGGTCAGCAACACCCGTGCAATTAATTGCGCCAGCTTTCCATCGCCCAGGACCGCCGCGCTCTTAAATTTTTTCACGTCAATTTGCTCGTTGATTTCGCAGGCTGCGGCCAGCGGCTCCACAAACACCGCCTGCTCGTCGCTCACCGAATCCGGAATTACATGCAGATTTTCCAGCGGCAGCGTCAGGTACTCGGCAAACGCCCCGTCATGAGCCACAATCCCGAGCACGGTCCTTCGCAGACAATGTGTTTTCATTCCGCGCTTGCAAAACTCGCATACTGGTTTGAAACCGTACCCCGAGCATGTAACGTTAATCTCCCCGCAAACGCGGCGCCCCATCCACTTCTGCCGTTCACTGGCCGAAACACCCGCAACCTCAGCGACTTCGCCAACGAATTCATGTCCCGGCGTCCCTTGAAAATTATGGTACCCGCGCAGAATCTCCACGTCCGTGTTGCAAATTCCTGCTAGCCGCACGCGCACCAACGCCCACGCCGCCCGCAACTTCGGCAACGGCCTCTCAATCGAGTGTAACTTTCCTTTTTGAACTTGGAATGCGAGCAATCGTGACGCGTCCTTCTCACGCGTATCTAGCGCATCATCATAGCCCGCGAGCGTGCATTCCGCATTTGCCTTACCGCGTGTACCCCGCGTTGATGAACTCATCCACGTCTTTGTGCAGCTTGTGATGCTCTTTCTCGTCGATGTACATCATGTGTCCGGCTTCGTAGTACGCGAAGCTGACGTTTTTCCGTACCGGCGGCTC
>Ga0307472_100000478_pt1 | contig 14111 bp, 13 predicted proteins | sample atmos_gasesAM5C__2_FD_204582 | JGI IMG/M metagenome (GOLD analysis project Ga0307472, IMG submission 204582) | Hardwood forest soil microbial communities from Morgan-Monroe State Forest, Indiana, United States - atmos_gasesAM5C_05 | ecosystem: Environmental > Terrestrial > Soil > Temperate...
AAATCCTGCCGCGGTCGTCGTTGCGGGAATGCTGCTGAGCGGCATCTCGATGAGAGTGGTGATTCCGCCTGCTGCCGCGGCGCGTGTCGCTGTCGAAAAGCCTTCCCAGTCGGTGCGGCCCGGCTCGTTGATGTGAACGTGGGTGTCCACGACGCCTGGCATGACAACAGAAACGCCTGCCTCATGCACGAGAGCGCCGCTTGGACAATCGTCGAACGCGGTGATCGCAGAGATAAGGCCGGCGCGGACATGAATCGCCACCGCGCGTTCCCCATCGGGAGTTATGACTCTCCGTCCGCGGACAACTACATCTGGAATCTCTGTGAGGTCCGGCAGGGAGCTTGGCGGATTTGGCATGCGCGCCTAACTACTCATCACGTCAAAGAATTCGGCGAGTAGATTCTGCGCCACGCGTCGCCGATACACGGCGGTGGAGCGCATATCGTCGATCGGCAATATTTCGCGGCCCAGACTCACTTGCGCCGCCGTTAGCAGAGGGCTAGAAAGCCGTTCACCGCGCAAGGTTTTCTCCGTCTCTGCAGCCCTCAGAACCGTGGGAGCAATGCTGCCCAGTGCAATCCTTACGTCATCAATTCGGCCTTTCTCGACGCTTGCGGCAGCGGCAAAGCATATTTTTGAGATCGCCTGCGCCCTTCGTGTTCCCACCTTCCGATAGTATTCTTTGCGTTGTTTCAACGTGCGATCCAAGTGAATCCGCCAAATCAGCTCATCATTGCGTAGCTCCATTTTCTTATAGCCCGTGTGGAAATCGCGGTACGGCAGCCGCCGAGTCCCCTTCAAAGAAATGAGCTCGACTTCAGCGTCATACACTAGTAGAGCCGGAGGCGAATCCGCTGCAGGCGATGCATTGGCAATATTTCCGCCAAGTGTTCCGCGATTCTGAGTAGCGATGCCGCCGGTTTCGGAAGCCGCGCGGCATAGCAGAGGAAATTCGCATTGCAAAATTTCGTTGCGCTGAATCTCTGTATAGGTCGAAAGCGCGCCGATGGCCAAGGATTCAGGTGACACTTCAATTGGGCGCAGTTCCGGCAATTTCCAAATGTTCACAAATTTTCGATGGGGCAGTTTTCCGGCTTCGAGCAACACCATCAAATCCGTGCCGCCGGCAAAAGGTTTCCAGACGCCGGGCTCCTGCGCCAGCATTTCGAGCGCAGCACTGAGATTCTCCGGCGCAATCAGCTCGTAAGAAGGAAGGCTAGTTCTCAACTGTGCGATCCATATCGCGACAAGCCGCCATCACGGCCGCGAATATCTTGGTGTAACCCGTACAGCGGCAAAGGTTCCCCGAAAGCCCCTCGCGAATTTCTGTTTCCGTCGCATGAGGCTTGCGCTTCAAAAGATTCACCGCGGCCAGCACCATGCCTGGTGTGCAGATGCCGCACTGCGCGCCTCCATAAGTAATGAACGCCTGTTGTACGCCGTGCAGGTTCTCGCCACTCGCCAGGCCCTCGATTGTGCGAATGGTTGCGCCTTCCGCTTGCAGCGCCGGGACGAGACAACTGTTCACGAGCTCGCCGTCGAGTTCGATGCAGCACGCGCCGCACTCACCTTCTCCACAACCCTCTTTCGCGCCGGTCAAGCCTGCCTCGTCGCGCAAGACATCGAGCAGCCGCGCCATCGGGTAGGCATCGAGCGTTACCGAATTCCCGTTCAACGTGCATCGCACGCGAATCTTTTTCGCGCGATCAGGCATGCACGCCCTCAAGCAATTCGCTAAGAACTTCCGGAGTTACAGGCACCCGCGTGATATTCGCGCCGGTCGCGTGCGAGATCGCGTTGGCAATTGCTGGAGCGGTGCCGTCGAGTGGTAATTCGCCGATCCCTTTCGCGCCCGCAGGTCCACGTTCGTACGGAATCTCTTCGAAGTACACCCGAATCGACGGCACGTCCATTGATGTCGGCATGATGTAATTCGTCATCTGCCCATTCACCATTCGGCCTTCCTGCCACACGACGTTCTCGTAAAGCGCTATGCCGATTCCCTGCGCGACACCTCCTTCGATCTGGCCCGCCGCGAGAACGGGATTGATCACCTTGCCCACTTCTTGCACCGCGACGAAATCATCGACCCGCACTTCAGCAGTCCTCATGTCTACAGACACCTCCACCACGTAGACAGCCCAAGCATAGGCACCGTAGGCGTGCCCTTCATAGCGTTCGTCGTCCCAAAGCAGATCACGCGGATGTTCATATTTCACGAATGACGCTAGCGGTCCGGTCCGCTCTGAATATCGGCGGCAGGCTTCGGCGAATTCCGCCGCGCTGTACTCATGCGCGAGGTAACCACCATTTACAAGTTTCCCGCGAATTTCCAGCGCTGCTGTTTCAACCAGCTTGCCGACAATCATCGACGTGCGCGATGCAACCGTAGGCCCGCTGTTCGGTACATTCGCCGTGTCGGGCTGCACGATTTCGATCTGCTCCTGATCGATGCCGAGCACGTCGCCCGCAATCTGGGAGAAAATCGTGTTGGTTCCCTGTCCCATCTCGGTGCTCGCAGCCATCACGCGAACGCGACCGTCACGAGTCGCCTCGGCAGCAACCTCCGACGCAAGGTGCTCTTCGCCGGAGCCCGTGAATCCAGCACCATGAAAAAATGAAGCGAAGCCAATTCCCTTCCGGATTATTCTTCCCGGGTTTTCCGTTGCGAATCGTTTGCGCTTCACGTAGTAACCGCTTAACTCAAACGCGCGATTCATCAAGCGCTCCATGTCGACCTTTTCCTGGATCACCTGTCCGACTGAAATCGTCTCGCCTTGATGAATGAAATTTCGCCGCCGAAATTTGTCCGGTGCGAGTCCCACCGCGTCTGCGACGCGATCGAGGTGCCGCTCGAGTGCAAAGACGCTCTGCGGCGCGCCGAATCCGCGGAACGCACCGTGCGGCGGCGCATTCGTTGCCACCGCGCGACTGCGGATTCGCACGTTCGGGCAGTTGTATGGTCCAGCAGCGTGAATCGTCCCGCGGGAAAGTACAACCGGCGACAGCGTCTCATACGCTCCACCGTCAAGCGTGAAGTCGATGTCCATTGCCATCAGTTTTCCGTCGCGCGTTACAGCCGTCCGATGCTTCGTCCGTGACGGGTGCCGCTTCGTCGTCGCCACCATATCTTCTGCGCGGTCGTAAATAATCTTGACGGGCTTGCCCGATTTCCACGCAAGAAGCGCTGCGTGCGCGGCAATCATGGAGGGATACTCCTCCTTGCCGCCAAATCCTCCGCCCGTTTCTGCCTGCACCACTCGCACGCGGTCTTTCGGTAATCCGAACAGCACCACTAAAGCCTTGTGAACGTAGTACGGGCACTGCAACGAGCCCCATACGGTGACGCCTTCTTCTGCGTTCGCCTGAGCGATCATTCCTTGCGGCTCGATGTAGAGCTGTTCCTGCGCGCCGGTTTCATACGTCCCTTCGACGATCAAATCGGCTTCGCGCAAGGCGGCGTCCACATGCCCTTTGTTCACTTGATACGATTTGAAAATGTTGTCCGTTCCCCAGATTACATGTTTGCGCGCAAGAGAATCGTCCATCGAAAAAACCGTCGGCAGAGGTTCGATTTCAATGCGCACCGCGCGCCGAGCTTCCTCGAGTAAATACTTATCAGGATGCGCGAGCAGGACTACGGGCTCTTCGGGATGATTCACGAACTCAGCAGCTAAGCACGGCTGATCGTCGATAAGCAGTGCGACGCAGTTCTTGCCAGGAATATCCTTCGCCGTGACAACCGTAAATTCTTCCCACGGAATGCCCGGCTCGAAATGAATGCCAAGAATCCGTCCGCGCGCCACCGGGCTACGAACCGTCGCGCCAAAGATCATCCCGGGAAATTTCAGGTCATCCACATACTTCGCGCGGCCCGTAACTTTCTCCCGGCCTTCCTTGCGCGGCACAGATTTTCCGATCACCCGGGTTGCCATCAACTTTCCTCAGTAGGCGGTCTTGTCCGGCTTAGACATCCAAACGTGAAACGCTTCGAGCGCCTCTTCGCGCATCATCGGAATCAACGGAATTTTCCTGTGCGCGTGCGGACGCGGGATTTCCTCGTAAATCAGCGAATCATCGAACCCGGCCATGGATGCGTCCGCCGCTGTATTCGCGAAATAGACGCGTACTGGCCGCGCCCAGTAGATCGCGCCGAGGCACATAGGACATGGCTCGCAACTGGTGTAAATTTCGCAGCCTTTCAATTCGAAGCTCTTGAGATGTTTGCATGCCGCGCGAATCGCGACAATTTCTGCATGTGCCGTGGGGTCGTTCGTGGAAGTGACGCAGTTCGTCCCTTCCGCGATGATCTTTCCGTCTTTCACAACGACGGCCGCGAAGGGTCCCCCTCGACCAGCATGGATGTTTTCGAGAGAGAGTTCAATCGCGCGAGCCATGAATGAATTGTGCATGTCCGTGTAAGCTGTCTAACGCGCTCGATTGTAGCTCAGCCGCTCAAGCCACGGCCCAACAATGTCCGTCTCAGCGATTGCTCGTCGTGATTATTCGACCCCGACGCCTTCTCTTAAGCGCGCAAATTCGCTTGTCGCGAATAACCGCTCTTTCCGGCGCCAAAAGTAGAGCAGCGCGCACCCGATCAGAATCAGCGCGACGCAAAGGCCTGTCCATAGCCCCGGCGCGCCCCAACGGAGCCGGAAGCAAAGATAAGCTCCCAGAGGCAGCCCAATTCCCCAGTAGAGAATTAGGTGACAAAGCATCGGCGTGCGCGTATCGCCTGCGCCGCGCAGGGCACCAGTCGCCACAGTTTGCATGCCGTCGAATAACTGGAAGAATGCAGCCACGTACAAAAGCACACCCGCCGCATGGATCACCACAGGGTCTGGTGTGTACACGCGGGCGATGGGATCCGGCACCAAAAAGAAAAGTACGCCCATGCAGAACATAAAGCTCATCCCCAGCGCCAGAGCCGTCCATCCCGCGCGGCTTGCGCCGTGCGGATCGCCTCGCCCGAGCGCCTGCCCCACTCGCACCGCCGCTGCGGACGCAATCCCAAGCGGGACCATGTAGGTCAGGCTCACGCTGTTAAGCGCCACCTGATGGCTTGCGAGCGGAACTGCACCCAACTTGCCGATCAGCGCCGTGCACACCGCGAACACTCCGACTTCCATCCCAAATTGTGTCGCCGCCGGAAATCCCAGTTGGACGAGCTTCCACATGCGAAGGAAATTCGGCAGCCGCGGCGTGTCGCGAAGTCCCGTTTGATAGCGATGGTCGTAGTACACCGCGTAAACGAGCAGCACGGTCATCATGTAAATTCGCGCGGCGCATGTGGACCAGCCCGAGCCGACCGTCCCAAGCGCTCGAAGTCCCAAGTGCCCATAGACGAGCGCCCAGTTCCCCACGAGGTTCACGAAATTTGCGGAAATCAGCGCGAACATCACTGGCTTTGCCAGGTTCATGCCTTGGAGATAGCGGCGAAAAACAAAGTAAAGCAATAGCGGCAGCGTGCCCCAATTCAAGGCGCGCAGGTACGGAATAGCTTGATTCAGTACCGAAGCTTGAATATCGAGTGAGCGGAGCACGGGCTCGAACAGCCGCACGATCCCCATCAGAAAAGGCGTGATTGCGAAGCTCAAGTACACGCCGTTCACAAGCGAATGATGACAATCTTCTACGTTTCCAGCTCCGTAGGAATGCGAGACCAGCGTGTCGAGCCCGAGCATTAACCCCGTGCCGAAAATCGCCACGGAATTGAAAAGAATGCTGCCAAGGCTCACCGCTCCAATGGCCTCGGCGCTGTGAGTCTGCCGTCCGACCATCATCGTGTCCACAATCGCCATCGTCATCCAGCCTAGCTCCGCGAGAACCAGCGGGACGGCCAGGCGCAGCATCGGGCGCGCCTCCTCGGCGATGTAACGCAAAAATAATCTCTTCAGCATGGCTTGGACGCTTCTTCGAGAGTTCCGCGCAAACGACGCGCGTACGGCAACTGCGAGAGAAGAAGTCTGTCTCAGTTTATAGGGATTTATTCGTGCTAGGAACCAATACCGTGCAGAGCGAGATGCGGCCTTCGGTGCGGGGACATGCTGGCAATTCTGTCATCCTCGCGTACCGAAGGATCCCGGTGTAACACGCGCAAGGCTGTTATTTGAGCCTGTGGCTCTCACTCCATCCGCAGCGCGTCGATTGGATCAATCGACGCGGCCCGTCGAGCAGGAAGATAGCTTGCGAGGAGTGCTGCTCCGCCAAGCACAATTCCAACGGTTGTGAATGTGACCGGGTCTGCGGGCGCGACTCCGAACAGCAGCGATTTCACTAGCCCTTTAAGTGAAAGTGCTCCGGCAATTCCAATCGCCAAGCCAAGCGTAGCGAGCAGCAATCCGTGTCCCAGAATCATCTTTAGGATTGCGGAAGGCTGGGCGCCCAGTGCGAGGCGAATTCCAATTTCGCGAACACGCTGGCTCACTGTGAGCGCCATGATTCCTCCGATGCCCGATGCCGCGATCAGCAGCGCGAGAGCTGCAAATAATCCCAGCAGGCTCGCGGTGACGCGTGGAGACGCCATTGATTCGTAGCGCGCCTGATCGAGCGTCATTACGTGTGTAACGGCTGTCTGCGAATCCACTTCGTGCACCGCACGCGCAATTTGTCGCGCGATGTTTCCGGGCTCCGCAGCCGTCTTGACCAGCAAAACGCTCGGATTCGCTCCTTGCGATTGCGGCACGAAGAATTCTGGCGATGGCGCGCGATTGAGCCCGAACTCGCGCACGTCTCCCACGACGCCGACGATCGTGGCCCAATGTTCGTCATTGTCTCCTGAGACGCGTTTTCCGACCGGGTCTTCGTTGGCCCAGAATCGATGTTTCATCGCCTCATTAATGATCACCACGAGTTCGCTCTTAGCCCTGTCCGTGTCAGCAAAGTTTCGGCCTTCTTTCAGAGGAATTCCAAGAGTCTGGAAATAGTCTGGAGAAATCGAAAACTGGTTTCCCACTGGCGGAGCTTCTCCCGGTCCGAGGTCTCTGCCTTGAATTCGAAACGGCCCGGAGAATGCCGCCGGACCGGCGGAAATTATTTCTGATTCGAGAGGGTAGCCCGACGAGATCGCCGCCGACAGCACACCGGGCTCCGCGTGCACGCGGTCGAGTAGTTTCTTGACGATGTCCGCATACTGTTCGTTGTTAGCGTACTTGCTGAAACTGAAGGTCGTCCGCATTGCCAACACGTGTTGCGGGACAAATCCGGGATTCACCTGCTGTAGCTTATACAAGCTGCGCAGCATGAGTCCCGCGCCAACCAAAAGCATGAACGAGAACGCAATTTGCGAAACAATTAGGACGCTGCGCATGCGGTTCTTTTGCTGCCCCGCGCCCGCACTCGTGCCGCCCTCTTTGAGCCCCGAGGACAGATTGACTCGCGAAAAAAGCGATGAGATCGTTCCGAAAACGATGCTCGTGCCAAGTGCCGCGATCAGCGTGAACGTCAGCACTCCGAAATCGATTCGTATTTCGCGCGCGCGTGGCGTCAAGCGTGACGCAAATTCAGTAAGGAGACTCAAGCTGCTGTACGCCGCAATCAATCCCAGTACGCCGCCGAAAAGGGCAAGCAGAAGGCTTTCCGTAAGAAGCTGACGCAAAAGCCGGCTTCGTCCAGCTCCCAGAGCTGTTCGCACCGCCAATTCACGTTCCCGCTGCGACATCCGTGCGAGCGTCAAATTGGCCACATTGGCGCATGCGATCAACAGCACGAAACCAGCGGCGGCCAGCAGAACCAGAAGTGTGGGACGCGCCTCATGCGTTAACTCCTCGCGTAACGCGGTCGTTATCGCGGAGTAGCCCATGCTGTCTGGATAAGACTTAGGATATTCGGCTTTCAATCGCCCGGCGATCGTCGCAAGGTCGGCGCTTGCTTGCGGAAGGGAGACGCCAGGCTTCAGTCTTCCGAATGCTTCCATCATCCGCGTATCGCGATTGTCGATCACGATTCGTGAAGAGCGGAACGGGCACGCAGACGTTGGCATGTACACATCACTCTCCACGGGGTATTGCGGCACCGGAGGGAGCACTCCCACCACCGTGTGGACTTTGTCGTTCATCTCAAACGTTTTCCTCACGATGTCCGGATCGGAGCCGAATTTGTTTTTCCAATACTCGTAGCTCAAAACCAGTACCGGCGGCGCGCCGAGCTTGTCGTCGTCCGGCAAGAAAGTTCGCCCCATCAAGGGGCTCACTCCGAAAAGGTCAAAGTAATTTGCCGACACAACCGCCGTTCGCACGCGATCGGGGTCTCCATGCCCATACAGAATGAACGACATTGCGTGGTATTCGACCAAGCCCGCGAGCGACTGACTCTGTTGGCGATAATCCTCGATCTCGTGCACTGAAAACCCGGTATCGTCGATGCCTTCCTTCTGTGCCTGCTGGCGAAGGAACACAAGCTGTTGTCCTTGCGGATACGGCAGGGGCCTCAGCAAAACTCCGCGCACCACGCTGAATATCGCCGTATTTGCTCCAATACCGAGCGCGAGCGTGAGAACGGCAAGAAAGGTGAATCCCAGATTCTTGCGCATCGTGCGCATGGCGTATCCGGTGTCCTGTTGAAGCATTTCCCAGTGCTCGCGCGGAGCGGTCGTGAAAATACCCGTCAGCGTTTCCCACCACACGCGTGCGACTCCCACCGCCCCCGACTGGTCGCGCGCCTCGCGTTCCTGGTCTTCGAACGTGTGTTCCATATCATGGCCATAATCCCAACGGAAATCGGCCGGCAGAAAGCGCAGGAGCGTCCGAAACATTCGCTTGGAGAAAGGAACATGGGTCGCGTTCATCGGCGTGGTCCTCCTTATGCCAGCTGCCTACGCCATTTCCGGCTTGCGAAACAAATTCTTATTGCGCGCCATCGCCACGAGCTCTTCAAGGCGCCGCGCTTCATTCATTGCGACGCGCCGGCCCTGCTCCGTGAGCCGGTAATATCGCCTTCTCTCATCGTCCAACCCGGCGACAGGGCGCTTCGTTGATTCGACGATCCAATCCTCGGCGTTTAAGCGCTTGATGATTCCATAGAGCGTTCCAGCGCTCAGTCGGACCTTGCCGTCCGTGCGCCGTGCTACTTCTTTCAGGATGGCATAGCCGTGTTTTTCTCCGTCGGCCAGCGCCAGAAGGACGTGAAACATCGCTGGCGTCAAGGGCTCCTGCATCTCGGTTTCGGTGCTATCCCTGGAACGGCTCATACATTGCCTCCAAGCTGCATCGCGTCTATAGCGAGCGACTGGATACTATAACGTGTTGCGATATAGTGTCAATAGTCGGGATTCGAAGGACTGCTTCGCAAGGGTGAGGAATCGAACCGATCAGGTCGTCTTTGATTTTATCGGTTTGTAGATGCGGATAATATCGTCTGTCGCCTCAACCACCCTGCCGGGATATTCGCGCGCCACTTTCTCGCGCAACTCTTCCATTGTCGGATAGTCGGTACGCCCATCGAACCAACGCGCATCGTCGATTAAAAGCACATGGTCGTAGGGCGATTGGCTGTAGATCGCATCCAGTTCCTGCTTAATCGGTGAGGATATGTCAAAGTCGTGACCGTCCAACCAGAAAAGGCACGGTTCCTTAAGCGCCGGGATCACTTTGGGTAGCACAGCCCCGCTGTCACCTTCGAGAACATGGATATTCGGGCGGTTAGCAAACTTTCTTCGCGCGCTTTGGGCCCGCCAAGGATCGAGCTCGATCGAATAGATTTCCCGGAACCGGTCTTTGTTCACATAGATCATGTGGCCGTAATTCGTTCCCGTCTCCACCAGTACACGCAAGTTATACTCGCGCGCATATCTTTCGATCGCTCTTTGTTTCGTCAGATGAGGCGCTTTTACTCCAGGCGAACCTCGCATCTTCCACCAGAGGTATTCGCCGGGCGCGGAAATGTTCTTATACCAATGAAAGAGCGCGCTATTTCGGAACGCTTGTCGCAAATTGGGAAACATTTCCCGCCTTGAATCACGAGATAAAGCACCAACATAATAGAAAGTCGGCGCACGTTCGTCCTAGCAAAATCTTCGCTACATCTTCGCGTTGCTCTTAACCACGGCGAAGTCCAGGGCTCGAGCCGCCCCGAGTTGTATCGGACCTAAATGAAACATCTGCAAAAGCTTGCATATAATTTGCCTCAAAGAACCAGTACTTTTCCACGACGTCTGTAGTTCTCATTTTGATACGAACAGCAACACATTTATTTTCATACAATTAAGAGGTGGCGTGTAGTTGGCTCCTAGCGTGCATGTTGCTTGGTGTCAATCAGTAGTAGTAGCAGTCTATTCCATTTACGGATGTTCCGAGGGGCTCATGCTTAATAAAATCTCGATCTTGGCCTTACTTGGTTTAGCTGCCGCGCTCTTGGTTGTAGCGCCCGCCAATGCCGATGGGGTGCCCGCACATCTGACCGGCGATCTTGAAAGGGACGCCGACTCGGTTCCTCACTACTCGCACGACGTCCACATCGACGGGAAGTTGAAGCTGAACGCCGGCAGGTTTTCGACCTTCGATCGGGATGAACTCAAGGGCGGAAACTCTGATTTTATGCATGGGCTGCATGAGTTTTCGTCAGGCGTGCCCAATACCGCAGAATGGATTTGGTGGCTGAACCACCATTCGGACACCAAGGAATTTAGCACGGACCCGCCTTTGGTCACCGCGCCTGAACCAGCAAGTCTGTTCCTGCTCTGCTCGGGCGTGCTTGCGCTCGGCGCGTGGCGCCGGCGCGCGGATCATTCGGCTTCAATTTCTTAGTATTTCCTGTGCTTCTTAAGGCCCGGTGGGCAGCAATGCACGCCGGGCTTTTTCTTTTTCACGCACTGTTGCCTTGCCGGCTTACTTCAGTTTGTCGATTTTCGCTGCGAGAATGAAATCGCTTTCGGTAAGCCCGTCAATCTTATGGGTCCAGGTGGTGATTTCTGCTTTTCCCCACGATAAAAGAATATCCGGGTGGTGCCCCTGCTGCTCAGCAATTTCTCCCGCCTTATTCACGAACGCAAGCGCCTGACGAAAATCCGGAAACGTGAATGTCCGCGTGATGTGATGACCATTCACCACCTTCCATTGCGGCACCTGTTTCGCAAGCGCCTCAAGCTCCTTGCCCGCCAGAGGCGGCACGCCGCCTTTGCACGGAACGCATGTCTTGCTCGCGAGATCGCTCATTATGTTTACCTTCCTCCGATTTTTTCCTGTTCCCGTGGAGAACTCCGGCTGCCAACTCCCACTCAGCCATTAACGCTTGCTTGCCGAAGCCGCCTGCGAATCAAGGTATTGTCGAATGTAGTCTTCGAAGACCTTCTCCAGCCGCTCAACGACTGGCGTTTTCCCGCTCCCGATCTTTCGGCCGGCTATTTCGCTCACGGGCAGGAGATTTCGATTCGTGGACGAAATAAAAACCTCGTCCGCCGCGTACAGATCCGGCGGCAACAGCGTTTTTTCTTCGACGGGCACATCCGCCGCGGCTCCAATCTCCAGCAACACCCCGCGAGTGATCCCCTCCAGGCACCCAGAATTCAGCGGGGGCGTCGCAACCCGCCCGTCCTTAACGCAAAAAATGTTCGCGGCCGTGCATTCGGCGACTTCGCCACGCTCGTTTAGCAAGGCAACTTCATCGAACCCATCGCGCTGCGCCTCATGAAGACTCCAAACATTCATTAGCCATGATGTCACCTTCACGCCCGCCAACGGCGAAGCCGCGTGCCGTCCTTGTTCGCGCAATCCAATCCGCGCCTGCCCGCTATATGAGGGCAAATCCGCCGAATAGATAATGAGATCCACGGGCGGAAACTCTTCTCCGCTGCGCCAAAAACCAACCTGGTTATAGATTGCATAGATTCGTGCGCAGCCTTCCTTCACATGGTTCGCCCGCAGGACATCTCCTAACTGCTCTCGCACCGTTTCCCGCTTAAATGGAAACGGACAGTGTGTCCGATTCGCATCCCGCTCGAGACGCTTCCAATGGCGCTCAAATGCGAACGGTATCCCCTCGAAGACTCGAACCGTCGTGAAAATTCCCCAGCCGCTTAGAAGACCCGCCTGCCCCGGGGAGAGGCGCACTTTCTCGATGGTCGATAAGCGATCATTGTGGAAAACATACCGGTGAATCATGCGCTCCTCCCGGAAGCGAAAGTCATTCTAGCGCAGAAGGCTTCAACTTGGCTGGATTCAGGATTAAGGCTCGAGGTTCAGCTTCGTGAAATCGCCTCCCCTCCGACTACAACCTTGATGCCTGGCATCCGCATCATCCTGTATCCTATTGACACAGCCGTATTCTGCGCCTAGATTGGCTGATAGCCTTCGGAGGAAGAAAAGCTATGCGAGCCTGCTTCCGTTCTTTTCTCATAGCCACTCTAGCGGCGGGACTCTTGAATCTGAACGCCTACGCAGCGCCCGCTTACGCAGCGAACGACCGCCCGCTAGGCATGATCATACAAGCCGAGGGGTTAGCTCATCTAGGCCCGGCAAAAGCTGCAATCGGCTCGACGGTTTATCCCGGTGACAGCATTTTCACAGAGGCTGGCAGCACCATGCGGTTGCGAGTGGGTAGCAGTCAAGTCTACTTGCTTTCCGAGAGCGGAGCGTCTTTGTCGCAGGGCAAGGATATGGTTCATGTGATCGTCGGCCACGGAACTGTAGGCTTCTCTTCGCCTGCGAACGACCCCATAGGCCTTGATACCCCGCTTGGTTTCGTCCACCCTGTCCCAGGCCACGCGGCTTTCGGGCAGGTGACGTTGACGAGCGAGATCGAAATGATCGTCACTGCATACCACGGCGATCTCATCGTGGAAGAGAACGGTAACGTGCACACGATTTTAGAAGGAAAGTCCTACCGCGTTTCGAAGGATCTTGAGCCACCGGCGCTGCCGGCATCGTCTCAAACAGGTCAAGGCAGCGGCACTACGAAGAACGCCGTATCGACACCGAAGGGGGAGATAGTCGCAATCGTTGGTGGCGCTGTGCTTGTCTCCTGGCTGGCTTGGTCCGAGTTCTGCGAAAGCCCTTCCCGGATGCATTGCCACTACTAATCTCGCCGCCCCTCATGGCAGGTGGCAGGATTTCATCCCGCGTTTCTCAAAGTACTGCTGATGGTATTCCTCAGCTCGGAAGAACTCCGAGGCCGGTGCGATTTCCGTCGCGATCGGACGCTTGAAAACGCCCGACTTTTCCAATAGCGCCATCGAGGCGCGCGCGGACTGCTCCTGCGCCGCGTCATGATAGAAAATCTCGGACCGGTATTGAGTGCCGATGTCGGGTCCTTGGCGGTTCAGCGTAGTCGGATCGTGGCTTTCCCAGAAAATTCCCAAAAGCTGTTCGTAGGTCACTTTCGCCGGATCGTAGTCGATCTCCACCGCTTCTGCGTGCCCTGTGCGGCCCGTGCAGACATCTTCATACGTCGGATTTTTCAGCATACCGCCCGTGTAGCCTACGGTCGTTGAGTTCACACCTTTGATATGGCGGAAGGCGTCTTCCACTCCCCAGAAGCAGCCCGCCGCGAAAGTTGCTTTTGCGATGGTTGAAGATTCTCCCGATTATTACGCCCCGAATCCCCTATGTTGCCACAACCCAGTAAAGCGGTCGAGTTCACTGCAGATTTTGTGGATCGCATAGGCTTCCGGACTGCACTACAAGTTGATGCGCTTCAGCGGCATCTGTGAGGGAGTACAAAACGCCTCAGTCAGCCACCTCGGCATCCCCGCGTGCTTCCGCTTTCGCGCTTGGGTTGGATCGCTCGAAAATCGTCTGCAGAATATCCGGAATTTCGAAGACGGCTTGATTGTTCATCGCCGCAGCGTTCGCGCGATAGCGCGCCAAAATCGTAGGAGTGATTAGCCGGGAGACCGCCGGCACGATCTCCTTGAAACTATTCAGTACCTCACCCACTTCGTTCTCCAATATCCAATCGGCGTTGTACCGCTCTTGCGGCAGCGTCCATGCATTGCGCTCGACGATCACCGGCAGATGCATCGCGAGCGCTTCGCTCACACTGCCGGGTCCCGGCTTGCCGATAAAAAAATCAGCAGTCTGCATATATTGATTCACTTTGGTCGTAAATCCCTCGACGAAGCATGCCAAGCGGGAAACCCGGTCGCGCAACGCTTTCGCAAGCTTCTCATTTTTCCCGCA
>Ga0307472_100000479_pt1 | contig 14100 bp, 5 predicted proteins | sample atmos_gasesAM5C__2_FD_204582 | JGI IMG/M metagenome (GOLD analysis project Ga0307472, IMG submission 204582) | Hardwood forest soil microbial communities from Morgan-Monroe State Forest, Indiana, United States - atmos_gasesAM5C_05 | ecosystem: Environmental > Terrestrial > Soil > Temperate...
AGCAGGTGCTGCTCTGCCATTGGAGCCATGCAGGGTGATACCTTGTGTGTTTTCCTTCAGCGAGTAGACCCAGCGGTCACCATCATTGTGATAATCGGAGTAAAGGCCACGGATGTAGATCGTCGATCCGTCCGACGGCTTGTAGTCGGCACTTCCGGCTAGGCCCCAGCGGCTGCGGTAATAGCGGTATTCTCTGATGTCGGCGGCTTCAAAATAGCGGGCCGTATTGCCACCAGGAAACGTAGCGATATCGGGCACAGGTTCAACGTCGTCAATACCGCGGCCGTTCCAATCGTAGGTGCCACCAATTAGAGCGCCGATGCGCTTATTGGCGCCGAAGCGCCGCCCGACAGTGGCGGCTGTTTCAACGAGGCCGCGACCGTTGATGATGGGAGTATATCCACCCATCCCGCTAACACTGACTGTGGGACGCTCCCCCGCAGTCTTGGTGACCAAGTTCACGGAACCCCCGATTCCGTCGGGGTCCATGTTGGCCTGCAGGGTTTTGTTGATTTCGACGGACTCGACGATATCTGCGGGAATTGCATCCAGCTTGATTTGGCGCACGCCCGATTCTGGGGAAGGCGTATTGATGCCGTCGATGGTGAGGTTGGCGAGGCGTGGCTCGGTGCCCCGGATTTGGACGTATTTGCCTTCTCCCTCGTCGCGCTCAATGGTCACGCTGGGCAAACGGCCTAAAGCATCGGCCATGTTGGCGTTGGGCAGACTGCGTATCACTTCCGAGGGCAGAACCTGGACGATGTTATCGGCGGTGAGTTCGCGGTTGATCGCTTCAGCTTCCCCGGAGGGGCGCTCGGCGCTGACCAGGACTTTCAGGTTCTCGGACTCCACGCTAAGCTTCGCCTCCACGGAAGCAGCCTGACCCGCGGTGACATTCACTGTCTGCGAGAATTCTGCAAAGCCAACGTAAGTGACAGTGATCGTGTAACTTCCCGGATCTAGATCGTTGACCAAGAACTGGCCCTGCGCATCGGAAACAAGTTTGACGCCTTGGGGCTCAACCGAGATTTGCGCACCCTGAAGAACACCGCCCGAACTATCTGTGACGCGACCAGTAATAATACCTTTTCGCCCTTGCCCGGCAGCTTGGGCCTGAACCGGCGAACTCAGCAGCAGCGAGCAAGCAACGGTAAGAAGCAGACCTACAAAACTTCGCATGAGAACTCCTTTAGAGGGGAATTCGAGCCTTGCCGCACTTCGAGCCGGATGATGCGAGTTGTTTACCATACTGGGTGAGCAAACTCCAGCATTCTTCACCCACGGCACACCCCAAATGCCTGGCGATAAGGAGTTAACGCAAGATTTGTGACTGGCAGATGACAGAGAGATGAGAAAGGCGTTAAGCCGTCCCTGCTTCTGGGCGCTTCTGGAGCATGATTTGACTGTTTTGTTTGGCTTATTCGTGAGCGGCGGCGCGTGGGCGCAGGTAAAACTGGATGGCTGGAGTGAAGATCAGCGACAAAACCATGGAACTGAGCAGTCCGCCAATGACGGCGACGGCCAGAGGCTTCAGCATTTCCGACCCGGAGCCGATGCCGAAGGCCAGCGGGGCCATTCCGGCGATGGTGGCAATGGCGGTCATGGCGATAGGGCGAAGGCGCCGGCGGCCCGCCTGAATCATGGCTTCCTCAGCGGAGAAGCCAAGCTCGCGGAAACGATGCTCGGCGTCGAGAAGCAAGATGCCGTTTTTCGCCACGATGCCGATCACCATGATCATGCCCATGAAGGAAGCCACGTTAAACGTGGTACGCGTAACGAGCAGCGCAAGGAAACCGCCAAACGTAGAGAGCAGCGCGGAAGCAAGAATCGCCGTGGGCGCGGAGAAGGTGCGAAATTCAAACAACAGAACGGCAAACAGCAACACCAAAGCCAGAACGAAGACCATGAGCAGGTCGCGGAAGGATTTCATTTGCTCGGCGTAAGTGCCGCCGTATTCGATGCGAATGGAAGACGGCAGGTGCAAAGTGTCGACTGCTTTTTTGACAGCGGCGATGCCCGAGCCCAGATCCACGCCTTCAAAGCGCCCCGTAATTTGCACCATTCGTTGAAGATTCTCGCGGCGGATTTCCGTCTCTCCGGGATCCATGGTGACGGTGGCAAGCGACCCAAGCGTCGCCGTTCGTCCGGTTGAGCTGGTCAGCAGGGTATCACTCATGCGCGCCAGAGAGGTTCTATTCTGTTCGGGCATTCGCACACGGATGGTGTAGGCGCGGTCGTTAATGATCACGGGGGTAGCGGCGGGCTCGCCTTCGAGAATTGCGGAGGCATCCACGGCGACCTCTTCGGGAGTGAAGCCGGCACGTGAGGCGACGGTAGGATTGATTTGAAAAGTGGTGGCCGGACCACTGATGGTGTTCTCGATGCCATTCAATACGTCCACGACGCCTTTGACTTTCTGAATGGAATCGGCGACGCGTGGAGCAGAATCCGCCAAGAGCTTGGGGTCCTGGGAAAAAAGCTTGATGACAATCGGCTCGGGCTGGCTGGTCAAGTCGCCAATCATGTCCTGCAAGACTTGCACAAACTCGACTTTGGTGGCGGGCTCGCTCTGCTCAATCTCCGAACGAATGTCATTCATGATTTCGTCAATAGCGCGTTTTCGGTCGCGCTTGAGCTTTACGGTGAAGTCGCCGCGGTTCGCTTCGGTGACGGCGGACAGACCCAGCTCCATGCCTGTGCGGCGCGAAGTGTTTTCCACTTCCGGCTGAGACTTCACGATTTCTTCGATGTGCAGCAAGATGCGGTTGGATTCCGCCAGCGAGCTGCCCGAGGGGGTCCAGTAGTCAAGGATGAAGCCGCCTTCGTCCATCTCCGGCATCAGGTCGGAGCCCAAAAAGCTGTAGCAGACGTAAGCACCGGCAATGATGAGGATGGAGCTAACCAGTACCAGCACGGGCCGCTCGAGAAAAGCGCGCAAGGTCTTTGCATAAAAAGCAACGATACGGCCAAACGTTCCTGAAAAATGAGATTCCTCGACTGCCAAAAGTGAAGCCATGTCGGTGCCGGACGCGAGTTCCTGCCCGGCCGTTCTCGCTTCCTTGCGACGCACAAAATACTGGCTCAACGTGGGAGTCCAGGTGAGGGCAAGAAGGAGCGAAGTGAAGAGAGAAACCGTCATGGTGACGGCCAACGCGCGAAAGAACGTACCGGTAACGCCAGTGATGGAGATAAGAGGAAGGAAGACGACGATGGGCGTAATCGTGGAGCCGATCAAGGGGACGGTCATTTCTTTCAGGGCGCTTCGAATGGCTTCCAGCCGTCCCTGGCCGGCGTCGCGATGCAAGACGATATTTTCCAGGACGACGATGGCGTCGTCGATAACCAATCCCACGGCCGCGGCTAGGCCACCCAGCGTCATAAGGTTGAAGCTCTGGCCCGTGAACTTCAGCACGATGAAAGTGATCAGCAGGGTAGCCGGAATCACCAGGCCAGCGACCAGCGAAGTGCCCCAATCGCGCAGGAACAGGACGAGGATGATCGAAGAGAGCACCAGTCCCAGCAACACCGCATCGCGCACACTCGCGATGGATTCGCGCACAATCGTGGACTGGTCATAAAAAGGCTCGATGTGCACACCCGGAGGCAGCGTGGGACGAATCTCCTCGATTTGCGCGTGGACTTCATTGGCCACGTCCAGCGTATTGCCATCGGGTTGACGCTTCACGTTGAGCAACACGGCCGGCTTGCCGTTCGCGGTCACAATGGTGTAAACGGGCGCCACGGACGGCGTGATTTTGGCGATGTCACCCAAACGGATGGGAACCTGAGCCGGCGAAATCTTCACCACAATCTGCCCAATCTGTTCCGGCGTGCGCACTTGCCCGCTTACCAGGCCTAGCACCAATTGATGTTCGTTTTCGATCAGTCCCGGCGAGTCGATCAGATTCGTTCGACGAATCGCTTCCAAAATGTCGTTGACGGTGATTGCCGAGGCCAGCAGCCTCGCCGGATCCGGACTCACCTGAAATTCGGGGACGCGCCCGCCTTGCACGATAACGGTAGCAACGCCGTCCAGCCGATTCACACGCGGCTTGATGTCGTAGGTGGCGATTTCCCAGAGCTTGTCCGGCGGGACGGTGTCGGACGTCAAGCTGTACCCAATGATGGGGAATTCCGCGAAGGTCAGCCGGTGGGTTTGCACTTTGGCGGTGGGCGGCAGTTCGGCTTGCAAACGAGCGACAACAGCGTCCACACGCTGCAGAGTCAGAATCATGTCGCTGCTCCAGTCGAAGAAAAGATCGACCTCCGCGGACCCGCGGCTGGTGACTGAGGTGACCTTTTGAAGACCGGGAACGCTGTTCACGGCTTCTTCGAGCGGCCGCGTGATGGTCACCAGCATTTGGTCAATCGGCATCACGCCATTGTCCACGCCGATGACGATGCGTGGAAAATCTGTGGTGGGAAAAACTGCGACCGGGATGCTGAATGCGAGATACCCGCCCACGAGCGTGAGCGTCACGATTAAGAAAAGAATGGGGCGTGACAGCCGATGGAACCAAGGCACTGATTGTTTGCCGGCATCGCTTTGTGGGCGCGGAGCTTCAGGCCGAAGGTCCATGGGCGTTTTTACTCCTTGCCCTTCTTGGCCGGTTTAGCCTCGGCGGCCTTGTCCGCTTTTTCGTCCTTGGTACTTTTCTCGTCCTTATCCCCTTGTGCGCCAGCTTTTTCCTCCGCGCCAGGAGCTTCGATCTTGATTTGCGTGTTGTCCGGCAAAGCATAGCCACCTGAACTGATGATGGGCTCTCCGGGGTTGACACCACTTGCCACTTGAGAGAATTCCGCGTTGTGCACGGCGACCTGAACCGTTTTCAGGTGAGCGTGCCCGTCAGAACCGGCAATCACCACGTAGTTCGCGCCTTCGTTGTTCCTGAAGACCGCGGGAGTCGGCACGACCAACGCGTCTTTCACCGTTTTCGCGGTCATGGAAACTTCCACGGTCATTCCCGGCTTCAACGCCGGGTTCGGCTTGATGGCCTCCACCCAAACTTCGATGGTCGTGCTGCCGGGATCCAGCGCGGGACTTACCAGGGTAACGCGCCCGTTGATAGGCTCGTCGAGGCCGGAGACAGCCAGTTCCGCAGGATTCCCAGTTTTCAGCATCGCAGCGTCCGACTGCGCGATGTGACATTTGGCAATGAGGCGACTCAGATTCATGACTGTGAGGATGGGCTGATTCGCAGTGGCAAGGTCGCCAGCATAGAGCGGGCGATCGGTTACAACGCCATCAATGGGGCTGCGGATTTCGGAATAGCTGAGTTGCGCTTCCGCGGTGCGCATCTGGCCTTCCGCGGTCAATCGCGAGCCGTGGGCCGATTTTATTGCTTGCTCTTTGCCCAACCGCTGCAAGTCTGCGAGTTGCTTCTGCGCCACTTCGTAGGCGCCGCGAGCCTGCGCCAGAGTAACAGTGGCCGCGTCGAGGTCGCGCTGCGGAAGCGCACCCTGTTGGAACAGTTCCTTTCGGCTGTCGTAGACGCGCTGCTGCGCGTCAAATGCGGCTTTGGCGGAGTCGGCGTCCAGCTGCGCTTTTTGCAGTTGCTGGGGAATGGTGGCGTCCACGGAAGTTTTAAAACCTGCGTCCGCCTGCTCGAAGCTGCCTCGGCTCGCCTCTGCCTGGCCCGCAAGGTCTTTGTTTTCCAAAGTGGCCAGAAGCTGGCCCTTCCTCACTCGATCGCCGCGCCGCACTTTGAATTCGGTGATCGGTGCGGTGATTTTCGGCGCAATGGTGGCTTGTTCGAGAGGATAAATCACGGCTTCGGCGGAAACGGTTTGCGAGATGGTCGCACGCTTCGCGGGAGTGACTTGCACCGTAACGACAGGATCCTTTTCCTTTTCTTCTTTGCTGCAACCGGCCAGCAGGAGAACCGCCGAAGCAGTTGCTAACGAAGCGGCCCATCCAGTGGATCTCAAAATTCCAAGATGCGATGTCAGTTTTGTTCGTTTCTTTGTTGGTTTCATGGAGTTGTCAGCACTCCCGTCAAAGTTTGCAAATTCGCCAGAGCCACTCGGTAACGTACCGCACCGTCCTGGTAGGCGGCACTGGATTGAGCGTAGGTCGTCTGCGCATCCACCACTTCGAGCACCGTGGCTTCCCCGCCCTTGTAGCGCAGGGTTGTCAATCGCAGGCTTTCTTCCGCTAATTGCGCAGAGCGATCGAGTCCGCCCAACTCATTCATCGCGGTTTCGGCTTCCGAGTAGAGTGACTTGATTTCGGCCAGCAGCTTGCGCTGTGCGAGCGAAAGCTCTCGCTTCGCCTGATCGCGCCGCAGCTGCGCTTGCTTGATGCGGCTTTGCGTCGCGCCCCAGTTCCAAATAGGAATGTTCAACGTGGCCGCGGCCGAAGAGCCGAGATTGGAGACTCCGCCGGGCCCATTCACCGCAAACTGAGGAGCATCGATTCCGTACCAGTAATCAACAGTGAGGGAAGGCAAATAGCCGGCGCGCGCGCCGGTTACATCAAATCCCGCGGCCTGCGCATTTTCGAGGGCCGCGCGAACGTCGGGATTATCGCGAGCTGCCTGCAGCTGAACTTCTCCGAGCGTGGGTAATGGCGCCGGAGCGTGCAGATCGTCGGTCACTTCGAAGTTTTCGTTGAAGTCCGGAAAAATGAGCACGGCCAGATCGAGCCGCGCGTTAAGCCAGCTCAATTGCGCTTCTTGCAAGCCGCGGCGGCGCTCGTTAGCTTGCAATTCGGCTTTGATTACGTCCGAATGCGCCACTTCCCCGCCGTGCTCCAGGTCCTCTGTCAGTTTCAAGAAGCGGTCACCCTCATCCGCAGCCTTTTGCGCAGAAACCACTTTTTGTTGAGCGGCCGCGACAGAGTAATAGTCCTGAACCAGGGTGACGACCAAGCCGCGCGAGGCAATTTCCGCTCTGGCCTTGGCGGCAGCCGCCAGGGCCGCGGCCCGGCGAAAGCTAGACACGCCCGCAAGATCAATCGATTCGTGGATGTTGGCCTGGCTCAAGTATTCATGGGCCGCGTTATTTGCGATGAAAATGGGGCTGCCGGTTTTGTTGAGCTGGGTGTACCACGCTTGATTGTTGTAGGTCATGCTGGGAAGCAGCGCGCCAGCCGCTTGAAAGCGGTCGTGCCGGGCAATCGCGGAATCGGTTAGCGCTGATTGAAACGCCACGCTGTTTTTTCGCGCACGCGCGAGCGCGTCTTGCAGCGTCAACTTCAACGCGGGGGCTCCTGCTGAATCACTTTGGGCAGGCTTCTGGGGGGGCGCGGACGCGGCCCCGGTTGCGGGTTCCTGAGCCCTACATATCGCCGCCCCGTATAGGCACAGCGCTGCAGCCGTCAGCGAAGACACCGCAAAACATGCAAGTGGTCTCATGAATCGCGACTCCTATGCCGGATCTACCCAGGCTGGATAGCAGAATTCAGGCTAGCTATTGTGAGATAAACGCAGGATTAACCAGGGGATACGGAGTGTGGCGAGTCGGCCGGAAGGTGAGCGGTGAAGATACTTCCCGTGGAATCGGAAAGGGTCAATTCAAGGCGCCCGTGATGCGCTTCGGCGATCCAGCGCGAAATCGCCAAGCCAAGTCCCGCGCCGCCGCCGTCGCTCTCGGCACGCGAGCGAGCTTTATCGGCGCGGAAAAATCGCTCGAAGATGCGTGGTCGCAGCTCCGCCGGGATGCCGCATCCCGAGTCCGCGATGTTCACGGCGTATTCTTTGCCGTTGCGTTGGCAAGATACGGTGACACGCCCGAAATCCGGCGTGTACTTGATAGCGTTATCCAATAAGTTCAAGAGCATGCGGCGCACCAGCGATTCATCCGCGTGAATCGGGGATTCCGGCGCCCCCTCGAAGGTAAGCGAAATCTTCTTGGCTTGGGCCAGAGTCCGCGCCGAATGGACGCATTCTGAAATTAATTCATCCAGGTAAAAAGCGCTCGGCTGCAAAGGATATTGCCCGGCGTCGGCTCGCGTTAGGGTAAAGAGATCTTCGACAATGCGCGTTAGCCGCTCGGCCTCGTGGTGCATCACGTCGAGCGATTCACGGTACTCTTCGGGCGGCCGTGCCTGTTGAGAGAGCGCCACTTCCGATTCGCCCCGCAGGATCGCCACCGGTGTCCGCAATTCGTGTGAGGCATCGGCCATAAAACGCCGCTGCCGGTCGAACGATTCACTCAATCTGTTCAGCAAGCCATTGAAAGATCGCGCGAGGTGTCCAAGCTCATCCTTCTCATTTTGTACCGCCAAACGTTCGTGAAGATTCGCGGCCCCAATGCGCCCCGCCTGGCTGCTCATCGCAACAACTGGCGCGAGGCTCTTACGCGCCAGAAAATAGCCTCCGCCGCTCGCCAGCAATATGGCTAGGGGTATCAACCAGGCAAAAACTCCGCCTGCTTCTTCCATCATCTCCTTCTGCGGATGAAGCGATTGCACAATGATCAGCGTGTAGGATCTCCCCTTAGCGGAGAAACGCTGCGCAAAAGCCCTGTATCCGGCTTCGGTAACTGGGATGTTACCGAAGAGTCGATCTGATTGCATAGACGTAGCCAGAAAGGTTTGAAAAGAAGGGGAAGAAAGAATGGGCTTGTGCGGACGCTTTGTCGTCGCGTTGGGTGATGAGGTCTCTTGCGAGCTGAGGATTACCTTGCTTGTTTCGTCGGCAATCACATACACGGTGTCGCGAAAATGGTGCTCATCCACTGCCTCTTGCGCGGCGGTTCGAAACACATCGGGACCCGTTTGATCTTCCAGCTCCGCCCGGAGGGTGACGAGAAAAGAATCCGAAAGTTCCACAAGGTTCAAATCCGTTCGGCGGACGGCGCTTCGCCAGAAAATGAAATACGCTACTCCGCAAAGAACTACGATCACCAGCGCAAGCACGCCCGTGTACCACAGGGTCAGACGCGTTCGAATCGAATCAAGCATGGCTTTTCCGCGCTGAAGGAGGCGTCTTGATTCGCGCACGCTGAGATCCCGCCTCATCCGCATCTTCCGCGTTGGGCAGGTCAGCGGCTGTCCCTAGAACGTAGCCCACACCGCGCCGCGTGTGCACCAGCGGCTTTGCCGAACTCGCGTCAACCTTGCGCCGCAGGCGGTTGATATAAACTTCGATCAAATTCGAAAAGGGATCAAAGCTCTCGTCCCACACGTGCTCCGCAATTTCCGCCCGGCGCACCACGCGCCCTGCGTTGCGTGCCAGATATTCCAGCAGCGCGTATTCCTTTGCCGTCAGTATGATTTGTCGCCCGGCCCGCTTGGCAGTTTGCGCCCCGGTATCGAGCACGAGGTCCGCAATGGCAATCTTCTCAGAGCGCAACTCGCCGGAGCGCCGCAGCAAGGCTCGCAAGCGCGCTAGCAATTCGCGAAATTCGAATGGCTTTGTAAGATAGTCGTCCGCGCCGTGATCCAAACCCGCGATGCGGTCCTCCACTGCGTCGCGCGCAGTCAGCATCAGGATCGGCATGCGCTGGCCCGCCTTGCGCAACTCACGGCACACCGCAAATCCGTCCGGCGCCGGAATCATCACGTCTAGAATCACTAGATCGTACGTGTTCACTGCCGCCTGATAAAGCGCCTCTTCTCCCGTTCCCGCCACGTCGACGGCATACGCCTGTTCGCGCAGGCCTTTCGCAACGAACCGCGCGATCCGCGTATCATCTTCGACCAAGAGAAGCCGCATGAGAGCATCATACGGCAGAAGGAAGGAAAAGAAGCAAGCCGAACTCAACGTGACACGGCGCGTTACAGGGCGCTGGCTTCGATTCGCTGCGCGCGCAATCGTTCAGGCTATACTTTATTCTTTGGATTCTCTGGCGCTCCAATGACGACGACTGAAGATTCCCAATCTAATTCTGTTGGCCTTGAATGGGCGCATCCGCTCGTCCGCGATTGGTTTGTTGGCCGCTTTGGTACACCAACGGAGCCGCAACTCCAGGGCTGGCCGCACATACTGGGAGGGAAAACCGCGCTCATTTCGGCTCCTACCGGCTCGGGGAAAACCCTCGCTGCATTTTTGATTTGCATCGACCGCTTAGTACGTAAAGCGCTGACCAGCGAACTAATGGACCGAACAGAAGTCCTTTACGTGTCGCCACTCAAGGCCCTGAGCAATGACATTCAGAAAAACCTAGAAGCTCCTCTTGGCGAAATCCTGCAGCTTGCGGGACGGCGCGGCATGCTTATGCCGGAAATTCGCACGGCCGTTCGCACAGGCGATACCCTCGCACACGAGCGCCGCGCTATGCTGGCTCACCCGCCGCACATTCTGGTCACCACTCCAGAATCTCTCTACATTCTGCTGACCGCCGCAAGAAGCCGTGAAATCCTGAGAACCGTCGAGTCCGTCATCGTTGACGAAATCCACGCTGTCGCGGATGACAAGCGCGGCGCGCACCTGGCGCTCTCGCTCGAGCGCCTCGATCATTTGACCGGGAAGCGACTTCCGCGCATTGGCCTTTCCGCTACGCAAAAGCCTATCGAGCTCGTGGCCGATTTTCTGACTGGCGCAGACCACGCCGCCCCGGAAATTGTGCGAATCGGCCATCGGCGCGAACTCGATCTGGCCATTGAAGTTCCCGGCAGCGAGTTGGGGCCGGTGGCATCGAACGAAATGTGGGACGAAATCTACGATCGCGTCGCGGCCCTCTCCACGCAGCATCGCTCCACGCTTGTTTTCGTCAACACGCGCCGCCTGTCCGAGCGTATGGCGCATCACCTTGGCGAACGCTTGGGAAAAGATGCTGTCGCGGCTCATCACGGCAGCTTGTCGCGCAAGCTGCGCCTCGCCGCAGAAAAGAAACTGAAGGCCGGTGAAATCCGTGCTCTGGTGGCCACAGCTTCTCTCGAACTCGGGATCGATATCGGTAGCGTTGATCTCGTTTGCCAGATCGGCACGCCACGCTCGATTTCCGCGGCCTTGCAACGCATTGGCCGCGCGGGACATTGGCGTGGAGCTGTACCCAAAGGCCGCCTGTTTGCCACCACGCGCGACGACCTGCTCGAATGCGCCGCGCTCGTACACGCGATTCGGCAAGGTGACTTGGACCGCCTCGCTATTCCCGAAGCGCCGATGGACATCCTGGCGCAGCAGATTGTCGCCATGTGCGCTGCGGAAGACTGGCGGGAGGATGAACTATTCCATAGCGTGCGCCGCGCTTACCCCTATCGCAACCTGACGCGCGCGGATTTTGACGAAATCATCGAGATGCTCTCCGAAGGCATCGCCAGTGCGCGCGGGCGTTACGCGGCGTACCTGCATCGCGACCGTGTGAACGGTATGGTTCGCCCTCGCCGCGGCAGCCGCTTGGCGGCCATCACCAGCGGTGGCGCAATTCCCGAGAACTCTCTGTACACCGTCGTCGCGCATCCCGAAGGCACGGTCATCGGCACGGTGGATGAGGACTTTGCCGTCGAGAGCATCGCTGGCGATATCATGCTGCTGGGAAACACTTCGTGGCGCATCCGGCGCGTGCAAGCCGGGAGGGTTCTCGTAGAAGACGCGCAAGGAGCGGCGCCCAACGTGCCGTTTTGGCGTGGCGAAGCTCCGTCGCGCACCGATGAACTCTCCGCACACGTCGCCGGCCTGCGCGAGAAAATCAGCGCCTTCATCCCTCGCATTACCCCAGATGCCGAAGCACAAATGACGCAGGATATCGCCGCGGCCATGAATTGGCTCAAACTCGAATGCGGTCTCGATCAATCGGGCGCCGAGCAAGCCGTCGAATACATCGTCGCCGGGCGCGCCGTGCTGGGAGCGGTACCCACACAAACCACCGTCATTGCAGAACGCTTCTTCGACGAGAGTGGCGGCATGCAACTGATTATTCACGCCCCCTTCGGCGCTCGCATCAATAAAGCCTGGGGGCTTGCGCTGCGCAAGCGTTTCTGCCGCTCGTTTAATTTCGAGTTGCAAGCCGCCGCCACCGACAATGGGCTGAATATCTCGCTCAGCGAGCAACACAGCTTTCCGCTCGCCGACGTTTTTCATTTTCTCCATCCCAATTCATTGCGCTCAGTCCTCGAGCAAGCCGTGCTCGCGTCTCCCCTCTTCACCGCGCGCTGGCGCTGGGATGCGGGACGCGCTTTGGCCCTGCTGCGCTTTCGCAACGGGAAAAAAATTCCCCCTCCGATTCAGCGCATGCGCGCCGATGATTTGCTGTCCGCGGTTTTTCCCGAAGCACTCGCTTGCCAGGAAAATCTTCCCGAAGGCGACATCGCCATCTCGCGTCATCCGCTGATTCGCGAAGTGATGAAGGATGTCCTGACCGATGCACTCGATATCGACGGTCTCGAGCGTGTGATTCGCGACATCGTTGAGGGCCGCATCACTTGCCTGGCAGTCGATACTCCGGTCCCTTCGCAGTTTTCGCATGAAATCCTGAACGCCAATCCCTACGCGTATCTCGATGATGCTCCGCTCGAAGAGCGCCGCGCCCGTGCGGTCGAAATGCGCCGCGTCCTGCCCGAAGCCGTGCTCGGAGAAATCGGCCGGCTCAATCCGGAAGCTATCGCCGAAGTGTGCGATGAAGCGTGGCCGGATGTGCGCGACGCGGAAGAGCTGCACGATGCACTGCTGACGCTCATCGCGCTGCCCGCTCGTCACGGCTCAGGCGCACTGCCAAGCAATCGCTTGCAGGGCAAACTTCGGGAATCGCTCAACGTTTGGAATCCTTTGTTCGAGCAACTTGTCGCCGAGCGCCGGGCAAGCCTCGCACACGTAGGCAGCGAAACGTACTGGGTTGCCGCTGAACGTGTCCCCGCGTTTACGCAAATTTTCCCCACAGCGCATTTCGAAGTTTTGCTACCGAGCCTGGGTTTACCGGCTCTCTCGCGTGACGAGTCTTTGTTGGCCCTCGTCACTGGTTGGATGGCTCATTCCGGCCCGGTTACCGCCAGTCAATTGGCCGGCATCCTCATTCTTCCCTCTTCCGAAATTGACAAAGCTCTGCTGCGTCTCGAATCGAGCGGCGTCGTTCTTCGCGGTAAGTTCACAGATCCTCATTCCGAGCAAACCGAGTGGTGCGAACGCCGCCTCCTTGCGCGCATTCATCGCCTCACGCTCGGCCAACTCCGAAGAGAAATTCAGTCCGTTACTCCCGCGCAATTCATGAACTGGCAGCTTCGCTGGCAGCATGCCGCTCCCGGCACGCAGCTTCTTGGCGAGCGGGGCACTTTGGAAGCGATTCGCCAGGTGCAAGGCTTCGAGGCCCCCGCGAATTCCTGGGAACGCCAAATCCTCAAGCGCCGCATCGCGGATTACGACCCCAAAGTGCTCGACCAGCTCTGCCTGACGGGCACAATCGGCTGGGGCAGGCTTTCTCCGCATCCGGCCACACTCGAAGCGGTCGCGGATGGAAAACGGCGCGTCATCCCCACCAGCGTGGCACCGATTACTTTCTTTGTGCGCGAGGACGCGGACTGGATGATTCCGCGCGACGAATACCGCGAAGCAGGCGTTGCGGGGCTGAGTGCGGATGCTACCGCCGTTCTGCATTACTTGCATCAGCGCGGAGCTTCCTTTTTTGCCGACATCGTCCGCGCCACTGGGAAGCTCAAGTCCGAAGTGGAGACCGCGCTCTGGGAGCTTGTTGCCGCGGGTTTGCTCACCGCGGACGGTTTCGATAATTTGCGCGCGCTGATCGACCCCAAACGCCGCTCCGGCCAGGGCAGCGGACGCAGTTCGCGTCCGCGTCACAGCGCAGGCCGTTGGTCATTGCTCTATTCCGGCGAGAACCAGGACCGCAATCGCGCGCTGGAGGCGACTTGCTGGATGCTGCTGCGGCGCTATGGAATCGTCTTTCGCGAGGTTCTTACCCGCGAAACTATTCTTCCTAAATGGCGCGAGTTGCTCATCACCCTTCGTCGTCTGGAAGATCGTGGCGAAGTGCGTGGCGGCCGGTTCGTCGGCAACTTCCTGGGCGAGCAATTCGCTTTGCCGGTGGCCGTGGAATCGCTTCGCGCCATGCGGAATCAGCAACCGTCCGGTGAACTCATAACGATCTCGGCGGCCGATCCCTTGAATCTTGTGGGCATCATCGTCCCGGGCGAGCGTGTCGCTGCGAATTCCGGCAAAGCTGTGGCCTTCCGCGACGGTGTTGCCGTTCCGCCAAGTGAAAACACCA
>Ga0307472_100000480_pt1 | contig 14098 bp, 12 predicted proteins | sample atmos_gasesAM5C__2_FD_204582 | JGI IMG/M metagenome (GOLD analysis project Ga0307472, IMG submission 204582) | Hardwood forest soil microbial communities from Morgan-Monroe State Forest, Indiana, United States - atmos_gasesAM5C_05 | ecosystem: Environmental > Terrestrial > Soil > Temperate...
CTGCGCGAAGACCTCGATGCGCTGCGCGATGCTCTCCTCCTTCTGGGCGACCCGCTTCTCCAGCGCCACCAGCTCCCGGCGTTGCTCGCGGGCCTCTTCCTCCGACTCGGCCTTCGTTTTGATGACGAGATCCTTCGCCTGGATCTGCGCCTCACGCCGGATCGCGTCGCTCTCCTTGCGGGCTTCCTCCAGGATGCGGGACGCGGTTCCCTCGGCCCCGCTCTTGAGCGCCATCAGTTGCTGGCGTCGCAGGCGGTAGAGGAGCCACACCGCTCCCGCTCCGACGGCGAGTCCAGCGAGGACCCCGAGCAGGACCACCGTGGTCATGGTCGGTTCTCCTTCTCGTCCGCGGAACGTTCGACGCCGGCCAGCACGCGCGCCTCAGTCACCACCACGTGCATCCGGACGTCCCAGCTGGCTTCGGGGACGAAGGGCACCACCTGGAAGTCGTAGGCCAGGCCCAGCCGGGCCGCCCCCGGGTGCACCGCGAGGGCGCGATCGTACCAGCCGCCACCACGCCCGAGACGCACCCCGCGCCCGTCGAACGCCACCCCGGGCACAAGGAAGCAGAGGCGAACGGCATCGGGCCCGAGCGGACGTCCGCTCGCCGGCTCAGGGATCCCGGTCGGGCCCCGGACCCATTCGCCAGGCTCGGGACACAGGAACTCGAGGCGATCCTCGCCGACGCGAGGGTAGTAGATCGCCTTGCCGGCTGCCCGGGCCGCCTCGGCGAGGGCGCCTGGGTCGACCTCGTTCTCGGTCGGAACGTAGGCGACGAGGTGGCGGGCCGCCACGAACATCGGCAGCTCCACCGTCCGCGCGCACACCCCTGCCGACAGCCCCGCCGCGGCCTCGGCCGGCAGGCGGGTCCGCGCCGTTCGCAGCCGGCGCCGGAGGCGCCGTTTTGCTTGTTCGTAGTTCTCCCTCATCCCTGCAAAGCGCGGCAGGGCGAGGGCGCGGAGGACGGTACCGGCGCGGGCTGCCCTACTGCAGACGTCGCGCGCCGCCTACAGGCAGCGTCGTGCAACTCGGGCGCCAGTCGCCCGACGAAATTACACCCATGAACTCAGCAGTACGCGACGATCGCGTGAGAGCTGTCCGTGGTAACCGCCCCACCTCGTCCCCTCCCACCGGCGTCTCGACTCGGCATCGACGACGCCGAACGCCTATATCTGCACCTGTGCTCGTTCGGACTCCTTGAGAGTACGTGCGAGGTTCCGTGACAAATCCTCGATCTGCCTCGTCAACTGCGCGAATTCGCGCTGGAGCTTATGCAATTCATCGGCGATGTGCAACGCGGCCAGCACCGCGACGGCCACCGTCCCTCCTGCCGATGCGGCGCGCCGCATCCTCCCCTCGACGAAGGCCGCCAGCTCGTGAACGTAGGCCTCGTCCTCGTCGCTCTGGACGGTGAACGGGAGCCCCAGGATGGTGACGTTGAAGGGGTGTGGCACCGGATCAGCCCCCCGACGGGACGCCGGGGTCGATCCAGCTGAGGATCCGCTCGAGGCGCACCCTCATCTCGACCCGCTCCTGCTCGTAGCGTCGCAGCTGCTGGAGCGCTTCCTCGTACGCGCGGAGCGTACTGCTTAGGCGCTCGGCCAGCGCCGCACGCTCGCCCTGCAAGCGCTCGTGTTGGGCGAGAAACGTCGCCAGCCGTTCCTGCAAGACTTCCAGCGTCTCCCGGCCCTTAGCAGCCAACATCGCAAGCGTTGCGGCAAGACTCTAGTTGCCCCCTCCTCCCGCTGTCAAGAGATTGTGTGCGCGATCGTTCGCGCCCGCCGCCTCCGGCTCGAACAATGCCTCCACGAACTCGGCAGGATCGAAGGGACGGAGATCGTCGATCGCTTCTCCGACACCGACGTATCGCACCGGCAGATTCAGCTCGTGCCGCACGGCGATCACCACGCCACCGCGAGCCGTTCCATCGAGCTTGGTGAGCACCACGCCCGTGACGCCGACCGCTTCGGTGAAAGTGCGCGCCTGGCTGACGGCGTTCTGGCCGGTCGTCGCATCGAGCACGAGCAGCGTTTCGTGCGGAGCGCCGGGTTCCTCGCGGGCCACCACCCGCCGCACCTTGCGCAGCTCCTCCATGAGGTTGGTTCGCGTGTGGAGACGCCCGGCGGTGTCGATCAAGACGACGTCGATCCCGCGTGCACGCGCCGCCTTCAGCCCATCGAAGACGACGGCCGACGGGTCCGCACCGGCCGCCTGACGGATCAGCTCCGCGCCCGACCGCTCCGCCCACACCGCTAGCTGTTCACCTGCGGCCGCCCGGAACGTGTCACCCGCCACGAGCAGCACGCGACGACCCGCGGCGCGATGGAGCGCGGCGAGCTTGCCGATGGTGCTCGTCTTGCCCACACCGTTCACGCCGGTCACCAGGACGATCCACGGTTTTGCCGAAGGCTCGGGCTCTACCTCCGTCCCGAGCAGCGCGGCGATCTCATCGCGCAGCGCCGGCCCCACCACGCTGACGTCCGCGTCCCGTCCGACGCGGCGCCCGATCCGTTCGATCAGCTCCGCCGTCGTGCGCACGCCGACGTCGGCCGTGACCAGCGCGTCTTCCAGCTCGGCCAGCGCCGCATCGCGCGAGCCACGGCCGAGGGCCGATTGCAGCTGCTCCGCGAACCGGCGCCGCGTGGCGAGCAGTCCCTTCCGGAGCTTCCCCGACGGTGGCTCCGGGAGTGCTGCACCGGGCGGGGGCCGACGGCGCCGCGTCCAGGCGAAGGCCGCACCGGCCGCGATTACGAGAGCCACGGCGACGAGCGCGATCCACCACACGTCCATGCCGCGTCCCGGCAACGGTCCGTTCAGGCCGCTTCGCGCAACCGCACCGACACCACTTTCGACACCCCCGCCTGCTCCATGGTGATGCCGTACAGCGTGTCCGCTCCCTCCATCGTGCGTCGATTGTGCGTGATGAGCATGAACTGCGACGACGCGGCCATCTCGCGCACCACCTGGTTGAAGCGACCGATGTTCGCCTCGTCCAGCGGAGCGTCGACCTCGTCGAGCAGACAGAAGGGCGTCGGCCGGATCAGGAAGAGCGAGAGGATGAGCGAGACGGCGGTGAGAGCCTTCTCGCCGCCGGAGAGCAGCGTCAGCGATTGCAGCTTTTTCCCGGCGGGCTGGACGACGATCTCGACGCCCGGTTCCCCGGATTCCTCGGAGGTAGTGAGCTCGAGCCGGGCCTTGCCACCATTGAATAGCTTCGGGAAGGTTTCCGCCAGCTTCTCGTTCGCCGCCTCGAAGGTGGCTTGAAAGCGCTCGCGCGACGTGCGTGTCAGCTTGGTGATCGTGCGCCGGAGATCCTCGAGCGACTGCTCGAGATCGCTCCGCTGCGCGGCGAGGAATTCCCTCCGGCCTCGCAGCTCCTCGAGCTCATCGAGCGCAGCAGGATTGACGTCGCCCAACCTCTGGAGGCGCTCACGCAGCGCCTCGGCACGCTCCGCGCCGTCCGCATCACCCTCCTCGGTGACGGGGACCTGCGACAGCGCGTCGATCTGCAACCCGTACCGTTCGGCCAACTGCGCCGCCAGGTGCTCGAGCCCCAGGCGTTGCTCGGTGAGCGTCACCTCGAGGCGACCGCGCTCTTCCCGGGCCGCCTCCAGCCGTTCCTGCGCGCCGCGTTCCTTCGCGTCGTCGGCCGACAGCACCGTGTCGGCGGCCCGGATGGCGGCGAGCAGCGCCTCGTGCTCCGCGGCCAGCGCCGTCGCTCGGTCGTCGGCGGCCGCGCGGTCGCTCTCCACCTGCGCCGCCTCGTCACGCGCCTTCTCGGCGCCTTGGCTGTCGTCGGCCAACCGGCTGGTGGCGGTCTGCAGCCGCTCCTCCAGCTCCTTCGTCCGGTTCTCGAAGCGGCCGCAATCGGCCCGTGCGGCCCGCACGCGCTCGGCCACCGCCGCTGCCCGGACCGCGGCTGCAGTCCGTAGCCGCTCGGCCTCGGCGGATTCCTCCCGCCAGCGGGCGAGCGCGCCCTGCCCGGCCGCGAGGCGAGCACGCCGCGTGGTCACGTCCTGAGCGGCGGTGGCCATGCGCTCGTCGAGCGCCCCGAGCTCGGTGGTGACGGCCCCGTCCTCCCCGGCCAGGCCTCCCACTTCCAGGGCGCAGACCTCGAGCCCGGCCGAGATCCGCGCCCGGTCCTCCTCCAGCCGCTCACGATCCTTCTCGATCGCGACCAGCTCGACACGAATGGCCTGCAAGCGATCCTCGACGGCGCCGACGGCGGAAGCGACCTCGCTCACCCGCTCCCGTCCGCGGGCGAGCGCCTGCTCCGCCTCGACCACCTGGCCGGCGCTCACGGCGATCGCCTGCTCGAGCTCCCGCAGCTCGCGCTGCCGCGCGAGGAGGGTCTCCTCGAGCGCAGGCTCGCTCCCGCCGCTCACCGCCCCCAGGGCGTCGACCGCCTCTCCCTTCGGCGTCACCACGGTCACGGGATGATCCGCCGCTCGCCATGCCGCGAGCGCCGATTCCAGATCGTCGGCGAGCAGCACGTGGCCGAGCAGGGCCTCCGCCAGCGCCCAGTGCGCCGGGTCGACCTCGACACGATCCACGAGCCGGCGCCCGGGGGGCACGATGGTCGCGGCCCGCCGTTCCGCTTCGCGCGGCACGACGGTGGCATTGCCGCCCGCCGTCTTGGACAGCCATCCGATCGCGCGCACGGCCGACTTGGTGTCCGGGACGACGAGCTGGGTCAGGCGAGCGCCCAGCGCGGCCGCCATCGCCCGCTCGAGCTCGGCCGGGACGCGAAAGAGGTTCGCGAGCAGCTCCCCCTTTTCCCCCCCGTTGGTGAGGAGGGTCGCGACGCCCCGGCTACAGCCTTCGTAACGCGCCTGGAGCGCGCGCAGGGATTCGGCACGTGAGGTGAGCTGCGTGTGCTGGGCCCGCACCCGCTCGAGCGCCGCCACGTGCTCCGATTCGTCAGAGACCAGCCTCTGCTCCGTTTCGGCGAGCGTCCGGCGCTCCGCCGCGAGCCGTGTTCGCTCCCCCTCGAGCGACACCGTCGCCGCCTTCGCCTTGGCGCTGCCCGCCTCGTTGTCCCGCAGGCGTTCCCCGAGCGTCCGCTGCTCGTCCTCGAGCTTCCGGCGGCGGCCCGCGAGCTCCTCGTGCCGGTGCTGCAGGGCCTGCCCCAGGTTGCGCAGGCGGGCCTCCTCGGCGAGGGCGTCGAGCACCGCGTTCTTGGCCTCCTCGACGGCCTGCTCGAGCGGCGCGGCGGCCGCCGCGAGCGTCTGGCAGCGGGCCTCGGCCTCCTGCATGGCCGCCGCCGCGGTCGGCTCCTCGGCACCGAGCCGGCCGAGTTCGGCGGCGAGTTCCTCGCTCTCCTTGCGGGCCTCCTCGAGCCGATTGCGCAGCTGCTCGCGCTCCTGCTCGCCGGCCGCCACACGCTCGGTCAGCTCCCTCTCGCGCGCACTCGCCCGTGCGCCCCGGGCCTGTGCCTCCCGCGCCGCGACCCGCCGCTCGGCGAGCTCGACGTCCACGGCTCGCAGCCGTTCCTCGTTCACGGATCGGGTCGAGCGCGCATCGCTGGTCGCGCCGCGCGCCACGCGAACGTCTTCCTGTAGCGCCGCCTCCGCCTCGCGCAGCTCAGCGAGACGCCGCTCCAGGCGATCGACCTCGGCGGTTCCCGCTCCCTGCCGGGCCGCCATCACCCGCAGGTCGATGTCCCGCAGCTCGCTCTTCAGGCGGCGATGCTCCTCCGCCCGGCGCGCCTGCCGTTCCAGCGACGCCATCTGCCGCTCGAGCTCGCGCAGCACGTCCTGCACGCGCACCAGGTTCTCGCGCGTCCGCTCCATTTTCCGCTCGGCGGCGAGCTTCCGACTCCTGAACCGCGTCGTTCCCGCCGCTTCTTCCAGGAACAGGCGCAGCTCCTCGGGCTTGGCGTTGACGAGCTGGTCGACCCGTCCCTGCTCGACGATGGCGTAGGCCTTGGCGCCCACGCCGGTACCGAGAAAGAGCTCGGTGATGTCCTTCAGCCGACACGGCGCGCGGTTGATGAAGTACTCGGATTCCCCGGACCGGAAGTAGCGTCGCGTCACGAGCACTTCGCTGGCGTGCGCGAGCTCGGGCGGCAGCCCCTCGCCGCTCTCCCCGACGTCCTCGGTCGCCGCCACCAGATCCCGCTCGTCGCGTTCCATCAAGAGCGAGACTTCCGCCATCCCGAGCGGGCCCTGCTCGGCATTGCCGTTGAAGATGACGTCCTCCATCAGCGAACCCCGGAGATGCTTGGGACTCTGCTCGCCGAGCACCCAGCGAATGGCGTCGACGACGTTCGACTTCCCGCAGCCGTTGGGGCCGACGATGGCCGTCACCCCGGGCGGGAGCTCGAGCACCGTCCTCGCCATGAACGACTTGAAGCCGTTCAGCTCGATCTGCTTGATCCGCATCCGGGCCCTCTCACGACCGCGTTCCGGTCGTCACACCCGGGTGGGCAACGCCCACCGAGCGCTAATCCGCCACTAGCTCCGTGTTCCAGTACGCCGCATCCACCGCGCTCAGGAAGGGCAACCACTCCTTGTAGCGTCGCATGCTGAACGTCTCGGCCATGAACGGCGTCCACTGCGGGCGCCGTGGCGTCCGAATGAGCCGCATGCCGGCTTCCGACGGGCTGCGACCGCCCTTCAAGCGATTGCAGCGATGACACGAGCAGACCACGTTCTCCCACACCGAGGTGCCACCCTTCGAGCGCGGCACGACGTGATCGAGATTCAAGTCCGAACGGGCGAACCGCCGGCCGCAGTACTGACAGCGATTCTGGTCGCGCGCGTAGATGTTGAAGCGGCTGAACCGGACGTAGCGGCGCGGGATCCGATCGTACGCGACCAGGAGGATGACCCGCGGCACCCGGATGACCCGGTTGACCAGACCGATCGTATCCTCCTCCGCCGCGAGATCCGACCAGCTCGCAAAGTCGAAGATGCGATACTGGTCGTCCACCGCTCGCGCGATGTCCTGGTACAGCAACGCCACTGCCCGCCGTACCGAGGTGATGTGGATCGGCAGGTACGACCGGTTGAGGACGAGGACCTTGGTGTTCAGGACCGACATAGCGCCGGAGCGCGCACGGTACACACCGGTCCGACCGAAGTCAACGCAAAACCCTTGCAGGACAGCGTTTTGGATGGCGAACTTCAGGGAATCTCGGCGCTCTCGCGCGCGGGTGGCCGCCAGCGCAGCACGGGCCGGCGAGCCGCGCGCGTCTCATCGAGCCGCGTCACCCGGGTCTGATGCGGAGCATCGCGCACGAGGGCGGGTTGCGTCCGCGCTTCCTCGGCGATGCGCAAGAGCGCGTCCACGAACGCGTCGAGCGTTTCCTTCGTCTCCGTCTCGGTCGGCTCGATCATCAACGCACCCTTGACCACGAGCGGGAAGTAGATCGTGGGCGCATAGAACCCGTAGTCGAGCAGCCGCTTCGCCACGTCGACCGTGTGCACGCCGTGCTCCTGGAGATCGCGATCCGAGAACACGCATTCGTGCAGGGATGGCGTGTCGTAGGGTAAATGGTAGCTGCCCCGGAGCCGGGCACGGATGTAGTTGGCGTTCAGCACCGCGAGGCGCGTCGCCTCGGTGAGCCCGGGGCCGCCCAGCCGCAGGATGTAGGCGACAGCGCGTACCAGCACCCCGAAGTTGCCGTTGAACGCGTGGAGCCGACCGATGCTCTTGGGGGCATCTTCGCTCCAGGCGAGCTGCCCGCCGCGGCGGACCAGGCGCGGAATCGGCAGGTATCCCGCGAGCGAAGCACGGACGGCGACGGGCCCCGCGCCCGGCCCGCCGCCGCCGTGCGGCGTCGAGAAGGTCTTGTGGAGGTTGAAGTGCGCGATGTCGACGCCCATGTCACCCGGCCGCGCGATCCCCAGGATGGCGTTCAGGTTGGCGCCGTCCATGTAGACGAGGCCGCCACGCTCGTGCACGAGCGCCGCGATCGCTTCGAGCTCCTCCTCGAACAGGCCCAGCGTGTTCGGGTTGGTCACCATCACCGCGGCCACGGAATCGTCCATCACTTCCGCCACCGCGCGGACGGTGAGGAGCCCGCGGTGGTCGCCGGGCACTTCCCGCACCTCGTAGCCCGCGAGCGTGGAGGTGGCGGCGTTGGTTCCGTGCGCGCTCGAGGGAATGAGAACCCGGCGCCGGCGGGCGTCGGAGCGCTCGCGGTGGTAAGCGCGCGCCACGAGCATGCCGAGCAGCTCCCCGTGCGCCCCGGCGGCCGGCTGCAGACAGACCGCGTCCAGACCGCTCATCGCCTCGAGCGCCGCCTCCAGCTGCGCGAGCAGCTCGAGGGCACCCTGCGCGAGCTGGTCGGGAGCGAGGGGGTGGAGCGCGGAGAATCCGGGAAGGCGGACGAGTGCTTCGTGCACGACGGGGTTGTACTTCATCGTGCACGACCCGAGGGGATAGAGCGTCGTCGCGGCGCTGTAGTTCCACTGCGAGAGCCGCACGAAGTGGCGCACGACCTCGAGTTCGCTCACCTCGGGCAGCCCGACCAGATCGTCCTCGCGTCGGAGCTCGGGGAGTAGCTCGACGGCGTTCGGTGGCGCCGGCAACATCCACCCCGCCCGACCGGCCGATCCCCGCTCGAAGATGAGCGACTCGTCGAGCAGCACGCTAGCCCCGCACCGCCCGAGCGCGTGTCGCCGCGGGCGCCAGCGTCTCGAGGAGGCGGTCGATGTCCTCTGCGCGGTGGCGTTCGGTGACGCACACGAGCAGCGCGTCGTCGAGCTCCGGATACCACCGGTGGAGCGGCAACCCGACGACGATGCCGTCGGCGGCGAGCGTCTCCCAGCGCGTCACGGCGTCCGGCGACCGCACCACGAACTCGTTGAAGAAGGGCCCGGCGAAGCGTCGCACGACGCCAGCCTCCGCCAGGCGTGCAGCCACGTCGTGCGCCGCCGCCGCGTTCACCTCCGCCAGGCGACGCAGGCCATGGCGTCCGAGGAGCGAGAGGTACACCGTCACCGCCAGCGCGCAGAGCCCCTGGTTGGTGCAGATGTTCGACGTGGCGCGCTCGCGCCGGATGTGCTGCTCGCGGGTGGCCAGCGTGAGCACGTAGCCCCGCCGTCCCTGCGTGTCGACGGTCTCGCCGACGATGCGGCCCGGCATGCTCCGGATGTGCGTCTCGCGGGCGGCGAAGAGGCCCACCCCAGGGCCACCGTAGGAGACGGGCAGCCCGAAGCTCTGTCCCTCGGCGACGGCGATGTCCGCCCCGCTCGCCCCCGGTGAGCGGGCATACGCGAGGGCCAGGGGTTCCGCCGTCGCCGTGATGGTGAGCGCTCCTGCGGCGCGCGCCAGACGGGCGGCTCCGATGACGTCGTCGAAGACGCCGAAGACGTTGGGGTAGCCCAGCACCACGCAGAGCGCATCCGCGCCCGCCGTCCGGAGCGGGACGAGGTCGGTCCGCCCGTCGGCGGCGAAGGAGAGCTCGCGGAGCTCGAGGTCGCCGAGGCCTCCGACATAGGTCGCCACGGTCGCGCGGTAATGCGGGTGGAGGGCGCGCGAGAGCCAGACGGTGCGCCGTCCCGGGAGCACGCGCCGCGCCATCAGCACGGCCTCCGCCGTGGCCGAGGCGCCGTCGTACATGCTGGCGTTCGCGACGTCGAGACCGAGCAGCAGGGCGCTGAAGGTCTGGAACTCGAACATCGCCTGCAGCGTCCCCTGGCTCACCTCGGGCTGGTAGGGCGTGTAGGCGGTCGCGAACTCCGAGCGCTGCAGTATCTGATCGACCACCGCCGGAATCCAGTGCGGGTAGGCGCCGGCGCCGAGAAACACCGCCGGCAGCAGGGCCCCCGTGTTGCGGGCCGCCAGAGCTTCCAGCTGCTGGCGCAGCGCGGGCTCGCTCAGGCCGTCCGCCAGCGTGAGGGTGGCCCGGGCGCGCAGGCCGGCCGGGACCTGGGCGAAGAGGTCGTCGATCGACGTCGCGCCGATCGCGCGCAGCATGGCATCGACGTCGGCCGGCGTGTGCGGGCTGTAGCCGCTCACGTCTTCTGCTCGCTCGCGACGAAGGCCCGATAGGCGGCCGCGTCGAGCAGCGACTCGATCTCCTCACGCCGACCGGGCGCGACGCGGATCATCCAGCCGGCGCCGTACGGATCCTGGTTCACCAGCTCGGGCTCGTCGCGCAGCACCTGGTTCACGGCGAGGACCCGTCCGCTGATGGGTGCGAAGAGATCCGACACCGTCTTGTTCGATTCGACGACCCCGAACGTCTGACCGCGCGTCAGCTGGGTTCCGACGGCCGGCAGCTCGACGAACACCACATCCCCGAGCGCGTCCTGCGCGAAGTCCGTGATCCCGACGACGGCGTCCGTGCCGTCCGTGCGCAGCCACTCGTGCTCCTTCGTGTACCGCACGTCCTCAGGGAACTCCATCATCGTTTCTCCCGCTGCACCCGACGGTAGAAGGGACGCGCGACGACCCGGGCCGGAAGGAAACGGCCCCGGACATCGACCTCGAGCGGCGTGCCGGGTGCCGCCGCGCCGGCCGCAACGTAGCCGAGTCCGATGAACGAGCCCAGCGTGGGGGAGCGCGTCCCGCTGGTGATGCTCCCGATCCTGACGCCGTTCCAACGGAGGGCATAGCCATGGCGCGGTATGCCCGGCTCATCGAGCTGGATGCCCACCAGCCGCCGCTCGACTCCCGCCTCCGCCTGCGCGGCGAGGGCGGGACGGCCGATGAAATCACCCTTGCCGAGCTTGACGACCCAGGCGAGCCCGGCCTCGAGCGGCGTGGTGCTCGCGTCCATGTCGCTTCCATGGAGTGGCAGCCCGGCCTCGAGTCGAAGCGTGTCCCGGGCACCCAGCCCGCACGGCAGCCCCTCCCGCCGCGTCGTCGCCTCGAGCAGGGCGTTCCACAGCTCGCGCGCCGCCCCTGCGTCCACCAGGAGCTCGAAGCCGTCCTCACCCGTGTAACCCGTCCGGCAGACGACGACCGGAAGCCCGGCAACGAGTCCCTCCATCCGCGCGAACGGCCGGAGCATGCTCAGATCGAGCGGCGTGAGGGCGCGCAGCGCGAGCTCGGCCTCCGGCCCCTGAAACGCCAGGAGGGCGAGCTCGGCGCTGCGATCACGGATCTCCGGATCTCCCAGCGCCCGTTCCCGAATCCAGGCGAGATCGTCGGCGGCATTGGCGGCGTTGACGACCAGCAGGTACCGCTGATCGCCCATCCGGAAGACGATGAGGTCGTCCAGTACGCCGCCCTGGTCGTTGCAGAGCAGCGTGTACTGGCCCTCGCCGACGGCAAGCCGCTGCACGTCGTTGACCGTCAGCGCCTGGCAGGCTGCACCGGCCCGGGGGCCGGAGAGCTCGATCTCGCCCATGTGGCTCACGTCGAAGAGGCCGCAGTGCTCCCGCACCGCACGATGCTCCTCGGCGATGCTCCGATAGGAGAGCGGCATTTCCCAGCCGCCGAACTCGGTCCAGCGGGGGCCGAGCAGGCGGTGGGCCTCGTAGAGGGGGGTGTGCGCTACCATCGTAGCCTCAGGCAGCCTCGTGCTCCACGGCGCGCTCGGCGGCCGTCACCGTGTTGTCGAGGAGCATGGCTACGGTCATCGGGCCCACTCCACCCGGCACGGGTGTTATCCAGGACGCCCGTTCCCGGGCGACGGCAAACTCGACGTCGCCGCAGAGCTTGCCGTCCGGGCCGCGGTTGATGCCCACGTCGATGACCACCGCACCCGGCCGGATCCACGCACCGCGCACGAGACCCGCCTGTCCGGTCGCTGCCACCACCACGTCCGCGCGGCCGATCTCGGCGCCCAGGTCGGCGGTCCGCGAGTGGCACATTGTGACCGTGGCATGGCGCTCGAGCAGGAGCAGGGCGACGGGTTTCCCCACCAGCACGCTGCGTCCCACGACCACGGCGCGCGCACCCTTCAACTCGATCCCGGTCTGGTCGAGGAGACGCATCACCCCGAGCGGCGTACAGGGCCGGAGACCCGGCTGGCCGGCCAGCAGCCGACCCTGGCTCGAGGGATGCAGCCCGTCGACGTCCTTCCCCGCGGGCAGGGTCTCGATCACCCGCTGGGCATCGAGGCGTCCGGGCAACGGCAGCTGAACGAGGATACCGTGGACGTCCGCACGGCGGCCGAGGTCGCGCACCAGAGCGATCAACTCGGCCTCCGTCGTGGTGGCCGGAAGGCGATGGCCGAAGGAGCGGAGTCCCACCTCTTCGCAGGCCCGCTCCTTGTTGCCGACGTAGAGGCGCGATGCTGGATCGTCGCCCACGAGGACGGTGGCCAGCCCCGCGACGACACCTCGCGCAGCGAGACGCGCGACGCGCTCGCGCACCTCGCTCCGCACCGCCGCCGCCACCGCCTTGCCGTCGATCGTCTGTCCCACGGAGGAGATCCCGGCCGAACCTTCGACCTTTTATAGAAAGCGCCGGGGCAGAGGCAAGCCTCGCTCGGAGAGCATCACGTCCGCGCGCGTGCTACACTCGCGGCCGTGAGGATCGGAGTGCCGCGCGAGATCAAGGACGAGGAGAATCGCGTCGCACTCACGCCGAGTGGCGCGGGCGCATTCGTGGCGCATGGCCACGAGGTGCTGGTCGAGCGGGGGGCGGGCGTCGGCTCCCGGCTTCCCGATACGCTCTACCGGGACGCCGGCGCCACGCTCACCGACGCGCCGACGGCCTGGGAGCGCGCCGACATCGTGCTCAAGGTGAAGGAGCCGCTGCCGAGCGAGTACCCGTACTTCCGACCGGGGCTGGTGCTCTTCACGTACCTGCATCTGGCCGCCAATCCCGAGCTCTCGCGGATCTTGCTCGAGCGGCGCGTGCGGGGGCTCGCGTACGAGACCGTGCAGCTGGACGATCATTCGCTCCCGCTGCTCGCGCCCATGAGCGAGATCGCCGGTCGGCTCGCCATCCAGGTCGGCGCCTGGTGCCTACAAGCGCAGAACGGTGGCCGCGGCGTGCTGCTCTCGGGCGCTTCCGGCGTGCGTCCCGCGAAGGTGGTGATCCTCGGGGCCGGGATCGCGGGGACGAACGCCTGCAAGATGGCCACCGGCATCGGAGCGCACGTGTCGATTCTCGACGTGAACCCCGCCAAGCTCCGCTACGTCCACGACATCCTCGGCGGGCACGTCATGACGGTCATGTCGAACCGCGCCAACATCGAGGAAGAGGTGACCGCCGCAGATCTGACGGTCGGGACGGTGCTCATTCCCGGCGCGCGCGCACCGCGGCTTCTGCCGCGCGATCTGGTGGGGGCGATGCGTCCCGGCGCCGCGCTGGTGGACCTCTCCATCGACCAGGGCGGCTGCGCCGACACCTCGCGCCCGACCACCCATGCCCGCCCGACGTACGTCGAAGAGGGCGTGGTGCACTACGCGGTGACCAACATGCCGGGCATCGTCCCCAACACCGCCACCCTGGCGCTCACCAACGCCACGCTGTCGTACGCCCTCGAGATCGCGGATCACGGTCTCGCCGCCGCGCTCCGCCGAAGCCCGTCGCTCCGCCGCGCCTGCAATGTCCTCGACGGTCACGTCACCCATCCCGCCGTCGCGGAGGCCCTCGGCCTGACCGCCGTGCCCCCCGAGGAGATTGTTTAGATTCCGGGGGCCCGTCCAGTGCTCGCCCGCTGCGCGGGCTGCGCGCTTCCGATGCCCCCGGACCCCCGTCGCCGCGCGCTGACGCGCGCGGCTCCATGTGATTGCTCGCGCCTGTCGGCGCTCGGGTCCTGCTGCGCGCGGCAAAGCCGCGCGCAGCACACGTCCTTCCGGAGGCAGGGAGGGATGCTGAAGAAGCATCGTCGTACCCAGGTACCGGACGGGGGCGGGGGACCCCCGAGCGGCGCCTGCGAGGTCGCGCCCAGGACGCTCGCGCTAGCTTCCGACACCGCTCGCGACCGAACCGAAGCCGAGCGGGGGTCCCCTGCCCCCGTCCGCGCGCCCCACGAACTCCGCTTCGTCAGCGCAGAAGCTGTAACCCCAGCTCGCGGAGCTGCGCCGGATCCACCGGCGTGGGCGCGTCGGTCAACGGGCAGACGGCCCGCTGGGTTTTCGGAAAGGCGATCACCTCGCGGATCGAGTCGGCACCGGCCAGCAGCATCACCAGGCGGTCGAGTCCGAAGGCGATTCCGCCGTGCGGCGGCGCCCCGAAGCTGAGC
>Ga0307472_100000482_pt1 | contig 14084 bp, 11 predicted proteins | sample atmos_gasesAM5C__2_FD_204582 | JGI IMG/M metagenome (GOLD analysis project Ga0307472, IMG submission 204582) | Hardwood forest soil microbial communities from Morgan-Monroe State Forest, Indiana, United States - atmos_gasesAM5C_05 | ecosystem: Environmental > Terrestrial > Soil > Temperate...
ACGCTGGCTTCGGAGAATCCGCGGATCCCGAAGCTGCCGCGGTTGCCGAGGTACACTTCGTTCGCATACATTTCGAAGATTTGCTGCTTGGTGAAGCGCTGCTCGAGCTCAAGTGAAATCAGAGCTTCGGCGAGTTTTCGGCGCCAGTTGCGGTCTGTGGAAAGAAAAAACGTGCGCGCCACCTGCATGGTAATGGTGCTGGCGCCCTGATAGTGCGAACTGCTGTGCCGGATGTCCGCCCACGCCGCTCCCGCGATGCGAATGAAATCAAATCCCCCGTGCTCGAAAAAGCGCTTATCTTCCGCGGAAAGGATGGCGTCCACGAGCATCACCGGCAGGTCTTCGTAACGCACCTGACGCCTCTTTTCGCGCGCGCTGTCAAAAAGATTGGTGATCAACTCCGGCTCGATTTCCGCTGTGTCCATTTCCGGACCGCCCTCGAGCGGCCGAATGCCGCGGAACTGCACCGCCAGCGCGTTCTTTCCGCCGAAGTAGGACAGCTTCGAAGGCCGGATGTCTACGGTCGTGCCCTGCACCGTGTACTGGCCGAGTGCATTGGGGTCGTCCTGCGGGCGATAGCCCACGCGCGTCAAGTAATCCGTCAGGTCGTCCGGTCCCCACGCTTGTGCCGCGGAAATGTGTTCCGGCGCGGAGAAAATCTGTGTGGTGTTTTGAAAGATGCCTCCGGTAAGGCGCGCATCAATCATGCGCGAATACTTCATGTAGTAATAAGTGAAAATTCCGCCGGCGATGACAAAAATGCCGAAGATAATCCCAAGAATCGTCAGGCCGATAGTGGAGGTAAAAAACCCTCGTTGGACCCGGATTTGCAAAAAGTATTCTCCCCCAGGCTGGAGCTTCTATTGTCTCGCAATACCATCCGCTAGGAAAGACGGAGTTACCCGCCGCAGGATTGCCAGCTGCACATCCTCAAATACAAAGCTGGGCGTGCAAACTCTAAAACAGCGACTTCGTTTCGCTGTTCGGAGTAAAGTGCAAGTCCGTGTGGTAGACCAACACATCCACTGGCACGGTGTAATCCAAAGAAATCTTCACCACATTGTTGTTGCTCACGATCTTGACGTCTTCCCGCTTCGCGGGAATGTCAAGGTCTACTATGATCTTATAAATGTTGTCGCGAATCTGCTCTTCGGTGTAGTGGTTCACCATCGCATAGCGCGACTGTTCCTGCATTCTGTCCGCGAGCTGATAGTCATTCACGAAGGGCGGCACCATTTTCCACGCCGTGTAAATCGCAAGCACGATGATGACGACAATGAGGATGCCCTTCAGCCTGCCTTCGCCCCGTTCGAAGCGGCGCTGCCGTATTAACCGGCGCTCGCACATGTCGTTCCTGTACACTTCAATCCTCTCCTCAAGCCGTCTTCGCGCTACCTAAATCGAGAACGGCGGTCTGGAATTTCCCTGTAAAACCAAGCTAGCACCGCCGGGAAGCCGTGTCGAGAAAATGGCGAGAGGCTGTTTCGGGAAAGGAACGGGTGGTGGGAGAACCTTAGTCCGTCTCCGGCGGGCGGCGGCGAACTGTGAAGCATTTAGAGACTTAGGATGTGCGTCACCATAGGGGTGGGAAAGAGGCCAGACTGAAGTCTGGCCTACTAATACGCGCGGGCGAAAATCGCGCGAGTGGTGGAGGACTGGTTGCAATACACGCACTTCCCCTGCCCACTGTCCTGCTCCAAAGGAATGCACCGCATGGTGGCCCGCGTTTCTTCCTTGATTTTGGCTTCGCATTCGCCGCTTCCGCACCAGAACGAATACGCGAAGCCGTTTTCAACTGCTTTCTTCAGCTCTTCATAATTCTTCGCGTCGTGCGTATTGCTCTTGCGATACGCCAGCGCTTTATCGTGTAGTGATTGCTGAATTTCGACAAGCAATTTCTGAATTGTGGTTGACAGATCCGCGAGCGATGCGCTGATTTTCCCTTCTTTGCCCGGGCGGTCGCGCCGCCCCAAAATCGCGGACTGCTTCGCAACGTCCTTGGGACCCAATTCGACGCGCAGTGGCACGCCACGCATCTCCCAATCATTAAACTTCCAGCCGGGGCTCTGCCCTTCGCGTTCGTCCAGCGTTACGCGGACGTCCGCTTTTACGAGCTCGGCTTTCAATTTGCGCACGGTATCAAAGACCGTCTTTTTCTCTTCGTCGTTTTTGAAAATGGGAACAATCACCACTTGATAGGGCGCGAGCTTCGGTGGCATGACCAACCCTTGATCGTCGCCATGCACCATGATGACGGCGCCAATCACGCGCGTGGAAAGTCCCCAGGACGTGGTCCAGCAGTGCTGCAGCTGGCCGTTCTGGTCCAGGTATTTTACTTCAAATGCTCGCGAAAAATTCTGCCCGAGAAAATGCGACGTGCCGGATTGCAGCGCTTTGCCGTCGCCCATCATCGCTTCGATCGAATACGTCACGTCGGCGCCCGCAAATTTCTCAGCATCGGATTTCTTTCCGGGAATCACCGGAATCGCCGCGTCGTTAATCGCGAAATCCGCGTACGCATTCAGCATCTGAATCGTTTCGGCTTCCGCCTCTTCGCGCGTGGCGTGTGCGGTGTGGCCTTCCTGCCAATAAAACTCGAGCGTGCGCAGAAAAAGCTTGGTGCGCAACTCCCAGCGCACCACGCTGTTCCACTGGTTCATCAGCACGGGCAAATCGCGGTAAGACTGAATCCACTTCGACCACATGTGCCCAATAATTGTTTCCGAAGTGGGGCGAATCACCAAAGGCTCGGCAAGCTTTTCGCCACCGCCAATCGTCACCACCGCCAGCTCGGGCGAGAATCCCTCGACGTGATGCTTTTCTTTATCAATAAAGCTGCGTGGAATCAGCAGTGGAAACGCCACGTTTTGATGACCTGTGGCCTTGAAGCGCCGGTCCAGCGCCTGTTGCATGTTCTCCCAAAGCGCCCAGCCGTACGGACGAACGATCATGCAGCCGCGCACGGGCGCGTAGTCCGCGAGCTGCGCTCTCAGCACCAACTGGTTGTACCACTCCGAAAAATCCTGTGCGCGTGTAGGGAGCTTGTCTTCGGCCATGAGACGCTTCGTCCGGTCCTGTCAGTCGCAATTTGTCGTGCAACGTAAACTTTAGAGCGTATCGGACGCCCGGAAGAGTGTCAACGCAAGCGTGGTGCGCGCAGGACGAAAGGGCACAGCATAATTCTTGAAAATCCCTTTTCGGATTGGCAACTTCGATCGTCATCGCAGGCATCGTAATCCGTGCCCAGCACCGAATTGCTTCTGCGAGGTGCTAGATGATTCCGAGCTCCCGTCCCTCACGCTGTCCTTCTTCACCTTCGATCAAGCTGCTTATCTTCAAACTCCTTGCCATCGCGGCGTTTGTGGCGGGCATGGCAGCCGCTTCTAAAGCGCAAGATAAGGTCGAACTCTACGGCGGATATTCCTACTTCCGCGCCACGATTCCGGAAACACAGTACGGTCCCGTTCTTGTCAGGCGCGTTTCGGAGGATACCAACCTCAATGGTTGGAACTTCTCCGCCCAATACAAGTTCCTTCCCTTCTTGGGGGCCGTCGCAGATTTCAACGGAACCTACGGCAAACTTAATGGCGCTGGCACCCGGGAACATACCTACCTTCTGGGCCCGCAGGTCTCGCTGCCTTTCAAAGTTTCGCCCTTCGCGCACGCCTTGTTCGGCTTTGCCAGGGAGACGCAGGATGTAATTCCAACCGCTTGTCCTATTACCGTCCCGACATGCAGCGGCTTTGCCAGCCTCGGCTCGGATACCTCTTGGGCAAGCGCCGTGGGCGGCGGCCTCGACTGGCGTGTGGCCCCTTTTGTCGCCGTCCGGGTGTTCCAAGTCGACAATCTCCGCACGCAGCTACATGGAGCCACGCAGAATCAGCCGCGGGTTTCCGCCGGCGTCCTGTTCCACTTTTGAAAAAGTCCGGGAGCCGCCAGCGGAATTGCTCTCGATTTGGTCGCAAAAAAAAGGCGTACTGCCAATTGGCAATACGCCCCAACAGCAAGTGCCTTCCGCGGCTACTTCAGCTTTGTCTTATCGGCCGAAGCGCCACACGATGCCGCTCTGCAGCCTCAAGCTGTTCTGGTTAGCACTACTGAAATGGGTGTACAGATAATCAGCCTGCGCGCGAAACGAAACGTGCCGTGTTAGCGTGACATCTGCACCGCCGCCCGCAGCCATCGCAAAGGCATTGGTTGAGCCCGAGCCCACGCCCGAGACCCCGGCAGAGAACCGTTCGGCACCGACCAGCGCCTGTACGAATGGGAACACCCGTCCGTGCGAGTGGAAGTACATTCTTGGCCCGAATAGGTAGTCCATCTCGTGCGCAGTTGCGCCCGAGGGCAAGCCCGTAACTTTGCATGCGCCGAACTCGCCGATGACCCCAAGGCGCGAGGTCAGATATGCACCAAACGAGCCCGAACCGCCTTGGCAGTTGATGCCGGAGGCCCCATTGCCTGGATTGAAGCGTACGTACTGATATTCGCCCGATACCTCAACCCCTCGGTTTTCCTGAGCCCTAGTGGAGACTGTTCCCAGGAGAACTAACCCAAATACAATCATGAGCTTACGCATTTTCCCTCCGTTAGTTCCTAAGCTTAGGATAGGATGGTACTATTACTATGCTGGAGGCTCAGAGTTCCTCGCGCAAGGCTACAAGCCCGTGTGGTTTCGTATCGGGAACTTGTTCTTTCGGTCAGGGAGGGTGTCCAAGCGACCAGCCCCTTCCCTCGTGAATCCGTTATCCGGTAAGTTAGGCTCTTGCGGCAATTCCGTGGCCGCATTACTATCGCACTCGCTCCGAGGGGATTTCCTTGTGAGGCCAGAGCGCTTCTGCGCCCAAGCTTGGCAATCGTTCGCGGCAAGTCCCAGCCAGTGATCTTCTCTGAGGGGGAAACCAGTTCATGAAACGTCCCACGCGTCTTTGCCTTTTCGCTTTGAGCAGCTTGCTCGCCGTGCCTTTGGCAGGCGCGCAGGACTGGGCCAAGGCTGCGCTCGCAAAATCCCCGCGCCACGGCGAATGGGTCACCGTGAAGCACGGGGACCGCGCGGTTGAGACCTTCGTGGTCTATCCAGAATCCAAGAGCAAAACACCCGTGGTGCTCGTCATTCACGAGATCTTCGGCATGACGGATTGGGTGCAGGATTTGGCCGACCAAGTCGCCGCCGCAGGCTACATCGCAGTCGCCCCCGACCTACTCTCCGGCATGGGCCCGAACGGCGGCCGCACGAGCTCCTTCGCAGAAGACGCGGTCAGGGAAGCGATCAGCAAACTCAACCCCGAGCAGATTACCGCGGACTTGAACGCCGCAGCAGACTACGGATTGAAACTCCCGGCTTCAAACGGCAAGCTTTTTGTCGGCGGATTTTGCTGGGGCGGGAGCCAGACGTTCCGCTTCGCCACCAACCGCGCGGACCTAGCCGCCGCGTTCGTGTTCTACGGCGGCCCGCCGGAAAAAGATGCCATGTCGCGCATGAAAGCTCCGGTGTATGGCTTCTACGCCAGCAACGATGCTCGCATTGACGCCACGATTCCTGACACTATCACCGCGATGAAAGCTGCCGGAAAAACCTACGATCCCGTGACCTACGACGGCGCAGGTCATGGCTTCATGCGCGCCGGCGAAGCCCCGGACGCCAACGACGCCAACAAAAAAGCCCGCACCGATGCCTGGGCGCGCTGGAAAACGCTACTCGCCAAGTAGACAATCGCAGACATCTTTGGAGTGCCGACGGGCACCCGCGAGCCAACAATGTGGACAAATCTTTCGGTCAAGGAACGAAATCAAGGGAGGGGGTTAGCCCACGGACTTGGAATGCTGGCTCCTGGCAACATCCCTAAGAGGCTTTGGCTTCGGCGAAGGCGGAGAATTCCTCGTAAGTGCCCTTGAAGTCCTCGATTTTCCCGTTGTGGAAATGCCAGATGCGCGTGGCGACCTCGTCGATGACGTCGTGGTCATGGGTGACGAGCAACACCGTGCCGTCGTAGCGCTGCAGCGCGATGTTGAGCGCGTTGATGGATTCGAGATCGAGATGGTTCGTCGGCTCGTCAAGCACCAGGAAATTTGGTTTCTGCAGCATCAGGCGGCAGAAAATCAGCCGCGCGGATTCGCCTCCGGAGAGCGCAGCCGTGGGTTTCATGGCGTCTTCGCCGCTGAAAAGCATCTGTCCCATCAGGCCGCGAAGTTCCTGCTGCGAAGCGCTGGGATCAAATTTCCAGAGCCATTCGAGAGCTGTCATGCCTTTGGTGATGGACTCGCCGTGATCCTGTGCGAAATAGCCGACGGCGACTTCGTGCCCCCAGCGGACTTCACCGCCATTAATCGGGAACTTCTTCTCGGCGTCTTCGATGAAGCCCGGCGCGTTGCGCAACAGTGATTTGAGCAACGTGGTTTTGCCGGTGCCGTTGCGGCCCATCAGGGCGATTTTCTCGTCGCGCACGACGCTGGCGGAGAACCTGGGAATCACTTTCAATTCGCCATAGGATTTCTCGATACTGCGAATCTCCAACGGATGGCGGCCGGAATTGCGCTTCATGTCGAATTTGATGTACGGGCGCTGGATGTTGCTCCTCGCAAGCTCGGAGGTTTGCAGGCGCTCGACTTCCTTCTTGCGCGAAGTGGCCTGCGCAGAGCGAGTGCCGGCTGAAAATCGCGCGATGAATTCCTGCAGCTGAGCGATTTTCTTTTCGCGATTGGCGTTCTCGGCTTCAATGCGCGCGCGAACCTGCGTTTTAGCCAACACCATGTCGTCGTATCCGCCGTTGTACATGATGATCGTTTCGTAGTCGATATCCGCGGTGTGCGTGCATACGCTGTTAAGAAAATGGCGGTCGTGCGAGATGACAATGAGCACGCCCTCGTATTCGCAAAGATAGCGTTGCAACCAGTGGACGGAATCGAGGTCGAGGTTGTTCGTGGGCTCGTCGAGGAGCAGCGCAGTGGGATTGCCGAAAAGCGCCTGGGCCAGCAGCACGCGGACTTTTTGCCCGCCCTGCAATTCGCCCATCTTGCGCCCATGCAGCGTGGATTCGACGCCGAGGCCATCGAGGAGCATGCCGGCATCGGACTCTGCAGTGTAACCGCCTTCTTCGCCAACAATGCCTTCAAGTTCGCCGAGACGCATGCCGTCAGCGTCCGTGAGTTCGTCGTGCGGCTTGGCGTAAAGCGCGTCACGTTCGACGAGTGCTTTCCAGAGCGTGGCATTGCCCATGATGACCGTGTCGATGACGCGATACTCGTCAAATGCAAACTGGTCCTGGCGCAGGACACCCATCCTTTTTGGGCGCGTGACCGAGCCATGCGTCGAGTCGAGCTCGCCCGTCAAGATCTTCATAAACGTGGACTTACCTGCGCCGTTGGGGCCGGTGACGGCGTAGCGGCGGCCCGTCATGAACGTGCTGGTGACATTCTCGAACAAGACGCGCGGGCCGAAGCGCATGGTAACGTTGTTGACCGTGAGCATAACCTTCCAAGTATAGCGTGGATTTGTTTTTTCTGTCGGCGGCTGCCGGCACCTTGTTCGATCGCTAAAGACGGAGCAGGGCAGAGATTTCGCAGAAGAAAGTGCATGTTGCGACCGCCGACGCTCGCTTGACCCGGCAGCAGCTTCGCAGTTCGCATGGCCAGTTTCTTCGATCGGATCTCTGGCCCCTTCCTAGGCCTCAGGGCAGGCCGAAGGCAAATAGAGTGGAGCCCGCAGCGATAGCGACGTACTGCTTGCCGTCGATCGCATAGGTCATTGGCGAAGCGTAAACGGAAGCTCCGCACTGAAAGTGCCAGAGAATTTTGCCAGACGCGGCGTCGAGCCCCATGAAATTCCCTTCCGCGTCGCCGGTGAAAACGATCCCGCCCGCCGTCGAAAGCACTCCCGACCACGACGGCGAAAGGTGCTTGAGCTCCCACTTGATCTGACTCGTGCTGGGATCGATGGCGCGCACGGCTCCCCAGAACGGCTGGGCATCGTCGTTGGGGAAATACGCGCTGCCGTAAAACGCGTGGCCCGCTTCGTACGGCTGCGGGGCCGTACTGAAAATGTCGCACTGTTCGCGTGCGGAGACGTAGAAGAGTTTGGTCTGTGGATCGTATGTGGGCGAGAACCAGTTGGTGGCTCCCAGCGCGCCCGGGCACACCGGCACGCCCGTCATGGTAGGCGAGGCCTCCTTTCGCTCGATAGGCACGCCGCTCGCATCCTTCGAGTTGCTCCAAGTCACGCGCCCGTACGGCGTGGCGGAGAGAAGCTTTCCGCTCGCGCGGTCAATCACATAAAAAAATCCGTTGCGGTTCGCTTGCACAATGAGATGGCGATCGCCGTCGTCCACCAGCACTGGAACTTGCGTCGCATCATAGTCGTGCTCGTCGTGCTTGGTGAATTGGAAATGCCATTTCAGCTTGCCGCTGTCCGGTTCGAGCGCGAGCAGCGAATTGCTGTAGAGGTTGTCGCCCGCGCGCCCCTCGCCTCGATTTGAAGGCGAGGGATTCCCCGTGGTCCAGAACGTGGTGTTCGTCGCGGGATCGTACGTGCCAGTGATCCACGCGGGCGCGCCTCCGATTTTCCACGAATCGCCTTCCCACGTCTCGTGGCCAGGCTCACCGGGAGCGGGAACCGTGTAGAAGCGCCACTTGCGTGCGCCTGTGGCAGCATCGTACGCGTCAATGAAGCCGCGAATGCCGTATTCGCCGCCGGAAACGCCGATCAGAACAAGATTCTTGATCACCAGCGGCGCGAGTGTAATGCTGTAGCCTTTGGTGTGCTCGGCCGCCTCGACGTCCCAAACAACGTTTCCTGTTTTTGTGTCGAGCGCGATGACGTGCGCGTCGAGCGTGCCGAGAAAGACTTTGTCGCCGACAATGGCGAGTCCACGATTGACGCGGCCGCAGCACGGACGAATGTCGGGCGGCAACGCGCGCTGATACTGCCAGATCGGGCGGCCCGAGCGCGCATCGAGTGCGAAGGCGCGGTCGTCCGCGCCGGTGGCGTAGAGAACTCCATCCACAACGAGCGGCGTGGTCTCAAATTTTCCTCCGGCCATGGTTTGGTAGGCCCACTTCGGAACCATCGTGGCAGCGTTCCTCGTACTAATTTGATCGAGCGTGCTGTAACGGCGCCCGGCATAATCGCCCGAATACATCAACCAGTTTTGCGGCTCCTTCGCCGAATCGAGCAGCCGCTGTGGCGTCACTTGTGCCGACGCCGGGGAAGTAAGGAAGCAGGAAGTAAGGAAGTAAAGAAAGAAAAATCGGACGCAGCGCTTCGCGGGGCACTGAGGCACATTGAATTTCACTGGGCACCTACCGCTTGCAGATATGCGGTGAGGTCCTGCAGATCCTTGTCGCTCAGCGCTTTCTGGTCATAAGCAGGCATCGCCGATTCGCGACGCTTTTCAACTGATCGCAACTTGTCCTTGTCGAAAAGATGCAATTGCTCGCGCGTATCCAGCATTTGCAACGTGAATTGGTCTTCGTTCAAAACGACGCCGCTGAGCCTGGTTCCATCGGCGGTCACCACCGATACCGACTCATATTCCTGCGGAAACTCCTTCATCGCTTCGAAAATTCCTTGTGCCAGGCGGCGGCTGGGATTGCGCAGCGATTCGACGAGATATTCTGTCGACCGGGAAGCGCCCACGCTCGTCAGATCGGGGCCAAGTCTGCCTCCCTTTCCTTCGATCATGTGGCAACTGGAGCAGCCTGCCGCGCCGTTGAAAAGCTCCTTTCCGTGCGCGGCATTTCCCTCGGGCTTCGCGGGAGCCTTCAGTTGCGCGCTACGAAGATAAGTCACCACCTGCCAGATTTCTTCGTCGCTCATACCCACGCCGATGCCGCCATTCGTTGCGGCTGGCATCGCGGTCCCGGGAATTCCGTCATGGATGTTGTGGAACATTTCCGCGTCCGAGTTGCCGTGGCGCTTTTGCGGCTTAGTCAGGTCGGGCCCGCGGCCGCCGCCGCGCGCACCGAGTCCGTGGCAAAAAGCGCAGTTCAGCCGGAATTGGTATTCACCGAGCTTGGCTATTTTGAGATCACCTGCGTACGGACTCTTTTCCTGCGCAAAGAGGGCCCGGCTGGCACTCAGGCAAGCGAGCAAGAACAAACAAGCTAGACTGGAAGAGCGAAGCGCAATCGCGCTCTTTCCCGGCGTCGGCGTATGCGGATTCGGTTCGGGCATGAATTCTCAGCTCCTTCCATGAAACAGGTCGGATGCCGAGAACTATACCATTCGCGTTCGGCAAGAATAAGGACAGAACTTTGCTCACCCTGCAGCTACTGCAGGGGCGAGGAAAAGTTTCCGCCGACGGCGCGGAATCCGGGGTCGCGCCTGATGTCAAATCGTAAACTGCTGCGATCCAGGATTCTTCCATTTAGGATCACCGTTTCAACCTTGCGTGTGTCGCTGATGTGCTCGGCCGGATTCCCCGCAACAATCACAACGTTTGCCGCGCGCCCGGCCTGCAAGCTTCCCCATTCTTCCTCGGCGTGCATGATGCTCGCAGCGTTGAACGTCGCCAGCCGAATCACCTGCAGTGGCGTCATGCCCGCAGCAACCAGCAGTTCCAATTCATGGTGCAGGGCTTCACCCTGAAACAGGCCGGGATAAGGAGCGTCGGTTCCAGCCGCCACCGGAACGCCTGCGTCCACCAATTTCTTCACGTTGCGCTTCATCTCGTCGAAACCCAAAGCGGCTTGTTGCACCTCGCTTTTCTCCGCATCGCTCAAGTTCCGCGTTGCTTCCGCGCGCAGGTCCGCCAGAAACCACGGCGGAGTTGTCTCCGCGATCAGGGGCTCCTCCAGAAACCTCAAGTCCGCGAGCCTGCGGCGCCCCGAATACTCTTCCACGACGAGCGTGGTGATCACAAACAAACCATGTTCCTTGATGACTTGAATATCGTCGGCAGACATCTTGCGCGTCGGCGCGTGCGCAAAGCCATCGATCCCGGTTTGCACTAGATCCGGGGAGCCATTGCGCTCCCATTGGTCAATCACCACGCGGAGTTTTTGCTTGTGGGCCTCCTGCACCAGCCGCCGCAGCATGCGGTCCGAAAGATTCGCGTAGCCTTTGATCAAATCGACTCCGTTGTGCTTGTCCCGCTCGACGAACTCGGGAATCTGCGTACGCGACGTCAGCGCATAAGCCAAATCCGGCCATGCCGGATCGGCGGCATCAATCATTGCGCCTGTGCAATAAATGCGCGGGCTCAGCAAGCGTCCACTCGCGGCTTCCTGCCGCAACTGCAGTACCCACGGCTGATAATTTCCTGTGTCCAGCACGGTGGTGATTCCGGAATACAGCATGGCGTTGAGATAACGCTGATAACCGAGCAGGTCCGTGCCAATGCCATCCCATCCTCCTGTCAGGTGGACGTGCATGTCCGCAAGCCCCGGCATCACCGTCTTCCCTTTCGCATCGATAATTTGCGCACCTTGCGGAACCTTTGCTCCGCTCGCCGGCCCGGCGTACGTGATCTTGCTACCTTGAAGAATCACTGCGGCTTCTTCGACGGGCGGTCCCCCAAGACCGTCAATCAAACGGGCATGCAAAATGACGATTGGTTTTTCTTGCGCCGCTAGATTTTGAAAAGAACAAAGAACCGCAAGGGCGATCACAATGAGGAGACTCTTCGGTGGGCGCATGGCTTCTCCTTGAGCATTCGACGAATGAACTGACTTGACCAGAACTGTGAAACCGCGGGCCTCATCATATACAATCGCCCCGGCTTTCCTTCAAGGAAACACATGACCGCAGCGCCCCCCAAGCCGCGCATCGCCATCGGTTCCGATCACGCCGGATTTCCCGTCAAAGAAACCATTCGCAAGTACCTGGAGAGTGCTGGCTACTCGGTGAACGATCTCGGAACGTCTTCCGAAGAATCCGTGGATTATCCCGACTATGGCAAAGCAGTCGCCGAGCGCGTGATTTCAAAACAGGCCGATCTTGGCATCGCCGTTTGCGGCTCGGGCATTGGCATTTCCATCGCCGCCAACAAAGTTCCCGGCATTCGCGCCGCGCTCGCCCATGACGCGAATACCGCGCGCCTCGCACGCGAACACAATGATGCCAATGTGCTCGCGCTCGGTGGCCGCATCGTCACCGGCGAAGCCGCCATCGAAATGGTTCAGGTCTTCCTGACCGCGGCCTACCTGGGCGGCCGCCACCAGCGCCGCCTCGACAAAATCGGAGCGATAGAAAAAGAAGAACGCCGCGCAGCTGCTAGTCATCAAAACTGACCTGGGAACGGCTCTTGCCGAAGCTAATAGTTAGCTGGTTTTCGCTGATAGGTAGGCAAAGCGGGACAGACGGCCTTCGGCTGCAAGTCGAGAGGTCATGGCAAGGAATTGCTGCTGCGCCTCGTAGGTGCGGTCGCCCTCGACTTGGCGGACGCCAGCGCTTCTTTCTTCGCGAGCGGCGCGCCTCTTACCGGCGATTTCGGCGATGTTCGCGGTGACATCTCGACATTCCAGCAAACGCAGGCCGGATTGGGCTATCACCTCTTTGTCGTAGTCTCTGGGAACAAGCAGGAAGAAACCTGCAGAACTACGCACAGCAATTTCTTCACTGGTCAGTGGACCGGTCACTGTGGCCGGATTGGTGAAGAGCAGGCACCCGCCAGGCTTTAGCATACGTGCCCACGTTGCAATCACCAGCGGCCGGTCGGGAAGATGATTGATTGCATCAATGCAGGTGATCGCATCGAAGCGCCCGTCAGCGAAGGGTAGTTGTTGGCTGGCATTCGCCACGTAAAACTCAGCACGTTCTTTAAGGTCACGCTGGGATGCCAACGACTTTGCCGTGGATATGGCCTGCTCATGGAGGTCGATTCCCACAATAGAACACCCGGTGCGGGCGGCTATCCGTAACACTGGTCCGCCCGAACCACAAGCAACGTCGAGTAGCGTCTTCCCAGGAGAAAGATCAAGCCAGCCCAAAAACATGTCCTGCTCTTGAGCAGTCACCCAGCTATTCTGTCCAATATCCTCACCGAAAGCTTCACGACGAATCTCCGTGTAGAGCTCTGTCTGGAAATTGCCGTAATTGGCGTCGTAGTAGGTGGCTGCCCCGTCGTCCTTTGATTTAGGTGCTGGGTCCACTGCATCTCCCACTAAATCCATCCGGCAATTTTTTCTTGTAGTCCCGGCGTAATCGGCAGACCAGCTTCTCCCTGATCGAGGTCCCTCAGATTCACATCGCGGGTTTCCCGGATAAAGAGAAGGGCAAGCATAGCCACCACACAATAAAACGCATACAGGAAAGTGACGAAGTACCACTTATGAAAAACGTCCGGGCCAATGAGGGCAGCCAACAAGGAAGGCGCCAACATCCCACCTAAAATCCCGGATATGTTGTAGGAAATGCCGGTACCAGAGTATCTGAATTTTGTCGGGAAACTCTCCGTCGCCAGGATGGGGGCAAGCCCGTGCAGCACTCCGATTCCAAAGAAGCTGATAGGGATCTGCAAAGCCATAACGAGCACAATGCGCTTGTTCAGGACGGCCAAGACAAAGGGATAGGAGAGCAGCGTTGTGACCCCAATAGCGATATACGCGGCCATTCTTCGCTTGCAGAAGTCAGCGAGCGGCCCGCTGACAAGGACACCCAGAACATCTGCGACACGGCCCAGCATCAGAATGACTGCGATAGTTGCTAACGGAAAACCCGCAAAGCGCATGAAGGAGATGAAGTACGTTCCCATCACAAACCCGTCCATGTGCATGAACGCGACAACCATGGCAAGCAGAATAATGGGACCGGCGTGCATCTTAAACACGGCGAAACTCGGCATTTTGGCGAGCTGCTCCTGTTGTTTGAGCCGCTCGAACAGAGGGCTGTCCGCCAGCTTATATCGGGCTAACAATGCTGGAATTACGATGACCGCGGAGAGCAGCATCGCGATTCGCCAGCCGGTGGTGGCGAAGGACTTGCTCAAGATCAGCATCATGCCGCTGGCCGCGATGGCGCCCAAGGGAATGCCGATGTTCGCCAGAGATATCCAAAAGGCTCTGGAGCGTCGCTCCGCTCCAAATTCGGCGAGTAACGAAGAAGTGCCGCCGAACTCGCCGCCTATTCCGATTCCTTGCAAGATGCGCAAGAC
>Ga0307472_100000485_pt1 | contig 14065 bp, 7 predicted proteins | sample atmos_gasesAM5C__2_FD_204582 | JGI IMG/M metagenome (GOLD analysis project Ga0307472, IMG submission 204582) | Hardwood forest soil microbial communities from Morgan-Monroe State Forest, Indiana, United States - atmos_gasesAM5C_05 | ecosystem: Environmental > Terrestrial > Soil > Temperate...
ACCCTGACGGAGCCATTACCCACTTCAAACTCGCTCTCAAGCTGAAACCGAACTACCTCGAAGCCCACATCAATCTCGCCAACGCTCTTGCGCGCAAGCGCGACCTCGACGGTGCCGAAGCCGAAGCCAAAGAAGCAGTGCGGCTCGATCCCAACAGCTCAGAAGCTCATCGCACCCTGGGCCGCGTCCTGAGCTTTCGCGAAGACCTGCAATCGGCCACGGCCGAACTCGCTCGCGCGGTCAAGCTTGCACCGGGCAGGCCCGAATTGCACGACGAGTATGGTTCACTCCTCGCGCAGGCATCGCAGAACGACAAGGCAGCCGAGCAATTTTCCGAAGCGATCCGTCTCTCGCCCGATTACGCCGCTGCCCAACTTCACCTCGGGGCGATTCGCTGGCAACAGCATCAACCTGAGGAGGCGCAGTCGCTTTTGCAGAGTGCTGTCAAGCTTTTGCCCCAATCTCCACAGGCTCATTACTACCTGGCGCGGGTGCTCGAAGATCAAGGCCGTCGCGACGAGGCCGCCCGCGAGTTGCAGGCAGCCGTGAAGCTGGAGCCCGATTGGCCGGATGCGCAAACCCGGCTGGGCCTGCTCTTGCAGCGCCAGGGCGATGTCGACGGTGCTCTCGCGGCGCTGGAGCGCGTGACCAGGCTTCAGCCTGACAATCCTGACGCCCACAACAATCTCGGCCTCGCACTGGTGCAGGCTGGCCAAGCGTCCCAATCGGTTTCTGAGTTTGAAGCCGCCTTGCGATTGCGCCCCGACGACTCCGGCTATCGCGCGAACCTGGGCACTGCCTATCTCCAGAAAGCCGATTTCGATGCTGCCATTCACGAGTTCCAGACAGCCCTCAAAAGCACGCCGCAGGATGCCACGCTGCACTACGATCTTGGGCTCACCCTCAAGTTGAAAGACCAGCTCCCGGAAGCGCTTGCCGAATTTCGGAAAGCTGAGGAACTGGACCCCTCCCAACCTGACATTCATTACACGATGGGAGTGACGCTTTGGCAGCAGGGCTCGTTTGACGATTCCGTGAAAGAGCTGCGCGCCGCAATAGCCGCTCGCCCCGATTACGCCGAGGCCTTCTATACCCTCGGCACCGTCCTCAAGCAACAGGGGAAACTGCAGGACGCTGCCAACGCTCTACGCAATGCCATCCGGCTGCAGCCCGACTTCGCAGGCGCGCACACGACGCTTGCTGCCGTGCTGCGGGCGCTAGGCGACAATGAAGGAGCCGCCGCCGAGGCCCGCACCGGTCAGCAGATTGGAAAGGAAACCACTGGGCGGCAAGCCGCGGTCCTGGCCACCAATTCTGGACGTCGGCTGCTCAATGCCGGGGACATCGAGGGCGCCATCGCACAGTTCCGCTCAGCCATCAACTCCAGTCCGAACTATGCCCAGGCTCACTACCAGTTGGGAATAGCGCTGCGACAAAAGGGCGCAAAAGAAGAATCGTCACAGGAATTTCGCAGGGCGAGCGAACTCGATCCTCAACTTGCTCCACCAACCTCGTAGCTCAGTCGCCGTTCTGCTTGGCGTCGTCTGTTCGCAACGCAACGATCTCCGACTCGACCGGCACTCCGCGCGCGACCTTCACGTGCAACACCACTTCGAACGGCTTCATCTCCCCGGTCGAGGGAATTTTCAGGCGATTTAACAACTGCATCAGCGAATCTTCGTGGCACACATACTCCACGGCCGCCTGCGTGCCGAGTGTCGAGGTTCCCCCGAGCATCAAGACCGACTCCGTCGGATTCATTCCCCGCATGAGTGCAACCACCGCGTAATCTTCGGTGAGGGGAATGTTCGATGGGCTAGCAAGGAACAGTGGCGGCTCTCCGCTCCGAGGATGCAGATTCACTACCGCCAGATCCCCCGCGCGCCCGCCTGACGTAAGCCGCTGAAACACGAACTGCTGGTTCATCGGGATATCGCGCAACGACAGATTCTCAGCCGGGGAACCCACAAAGATCAGATTGTTATTCTTAGCATCATCCAGCGAGAAAAGGCTTCCACGTTTGACTCGAACTTCGCGGTTTAATACATGGAACACTCGATCGATCTCATGTACCGCCAGCACTTCACCCACGCCTGTATAATGGTCAAGAATCACGGCGCCGGAGTCACTGGTGGGATTGCGGTATCGCATGCCTGTCTCTGGCCTGCCTACGAACGCCGCGTTGCTGAACACCACCCAAGGCTCCTCGGGTCCGGACACAAATCCCTTCCAGAACGTGCGAAACACTGCGGGCGGCGCCGGGGGATCTAAAATGGCGACCTGTGATCGGCTCTCCCACTTCACAACAATCGCAGCAACCGCAGCGGCTAACAAAATTGATAATGCAAGTATGCTCGCAGACCAGTTGAGCAATACGTGCTGCGTCCGCTGGCGTTTTTGCTTTTCTGCGCTTGCGCTCTCGCTCTCGAGTTGTGCCTTCGGCGTTATCTGTCGGGTATGAAACGAAAGGGTATAGGTGCCCTTGGGTAATTCCACAAGAACCGGGTCCTGCTCGCCTTCCGAAGAATAATATTCACCCAGCTTTACTCGCAGTCGGCCGGCCTGCACTCGAATGGCTGAGTCGAGATGAGGATCGAAATCTGCGGGACGTCCGAACACTTCTGTCGCAATCTGATATTCCTTGACCGGGACTCCAGGATTCTGAAGACTATGCTCTGCCAGATATCGAAGCAATTTGCAGAGCGACTCTGAGCCGTGTAGCACATGACTCGCGGCCAATCGTTCGATGGCCGCCAGGTACTGACTTCGCTCCTCCACAGAAATACCTGTGACGCTCATGTAACCAAGCGTAACAAGGCCGGCAACTGACTGCAACACATGCTCTTGATTGCATGTAACCGTATCAAACCCTCCGAAACTTTAATTCACCGGATCGAAAGCACAGATTGCCACTGCTCAGACGCTCGACGTCTGTGTGCGTAAGTGTGGGGTGTCTCCGTTGGTTTGGTCAGGCACTACGCTTCGATGGCGTAGCTTAAGATTCTTCACAACGAGAAGCGTCTCGCTTTGCAGGCGCTCATAGATCGTCATGCTTGCAGGTTCAGTTCAAAAGCTTCAGAAAAACATGTGATTCTGCTTTTCATAGCGCACTCGCGTGCTGCTTCCAATTGTCATAGGAGTTGATGGCGAAGCGGAGCAGCGTTCCCTAACACTTTCAACAACCTATGAAAATATCGATTTAGGACATGCAACTGCAGGTTCGGTTTAGCACCTAGTGGTTTTGTACTAGCTGCGTGGGGGATGGCTCTCGATTCGCTCGTTTTTCAGCTGAAATTCTGTAATCGCGCAATAAGACTCTCCGCAAAACTGGAGAGCGAACGCGCCCAGTTGTCGAGATGATGTGGAGGAACGCAATGAGAACCAAGTGCGTGGTGGTATTGATGGCGATGTCTGTTCTGGGTTTGTCTTGCATCGTCTGCACGCCGGTCGCTCTCGGCCAGGCGGTTTACGGAAGTGTTTTGGGAACAGTCACCGACCCACAAGGCGCGGCCGTTGCCGGCGCGAAAGTTACGGTCATCAACCAGCGCAAGGGCACCCAGGACACCGCGACTACGAATGCGGACGGCAACTATTCGGTCACGCACCTGGTCCCGGATAGCTATACGGTACGAGTCGAGGCGGCGGGGTTCAAGGTCAGCGAACAGAAAGATGTTGTCGTACAGGCTGACGCCGGAGCACGCGTGGACCTGCAATTCCAGGTCGGCGGCGCCACTGAAACCGTCGAAGTCACCGCCGAGGCTCCCCAGCTCAAAACCGACCGCGCTGACGTTGCTGTCACTTTCAACGATAGGGCCGTCGTAGAAGTGCCCATTCTCAATCGGAACTTCACCGAGTTGCAATTGCTGGCTCCGGGTTCGCAGAAGATTGTCGGCTGGAGCCACGCTGCCACGGAGAATCCGCAGCAGGGTTATCAGATCTTTTCGCAAGGACAGCACTTCAGCGGAACTGGCTTCGAGCTTGATGGGACAGATAACCAAGACCCGATCCTGGGGATCATTGTCGTAAGCCCCAATCTCGATGCCGTCACCGAGGCCAAGGTCGCCCTGCAGAACTACGACGCCGAGTTTGGCAAGGCCGTCGCCAGCCTGGTAACCTCGCAGACCAAGTCCGGCAGCAACAGCCTGCACGGCACCGGCTTCTTCTATCGGCGTTCCGATTGGACCGCGGCACGCGACCCGTTCACTCAATTCAAGCCCGATCCCGTTACGGGCCGCCTCATTCCAGGCTCTCGCTGGGCACAGTTCGGCGGCACGATCGGCGGACCAATCATCAAAGACAAACTGTTCTTCTTTGGGGATTACCAGGGAACCCGGCAGATCAACGGCGTGAGCGGACTATTTACCGTGCCCACCCACACGGCGCTAACAACCTGCAATCCGGCAAAAAATACGACTGGATTTTGCGACTTGAGCGACTACTTGGGCGTCGCACCTGGGACGACTTCAGGATCAATTAAAGCAGGGCAGATCTATGACCCAACTACTGGCGACCCCAATACGGGTGCGGGTCGAACTGCGTTTGGAGCGCAACCCGGCTGCGTTGGCAATTGCATTCCAATCGGCAGAATCTCACCGGCCGCAGCAAAGATCCTCGCCTTATTTCCAGACCCCGGGGCGGGAGCTCCAGTACTGAATAACTTTGTAGGCGCCGGCTCAGGCCCATTCACGTCGAATAGTTTTGACACCCGCATCGATTACACGGCAAGCCAAACCCTGAACGTATTCGGTCGATTCAGCCTCGCGTATTACACGATCTCGGGCAAGGGCCTGTTGGGCGCGTTAGGGGGGCCCGGGAACGGCGGAACCAGCGATGCTCCCGGCTTGTCCGGTAGTTCCAACACGCACAACTACAGCTTGGCGGCTGGTTTCAACAAGACCGTTACCAACAGCTGGCTGACCGACTTCCGTTTCGGCTATTTCAAATACAATCCCAAAACCAGCAAACCCGACAGCGGCACTCCCATGACCAACTTCGGGATCCCTGGCGCCAACACGGGTGACCCCAAGACCGCAGGTTTAGGATCGTTCCAACTGGGGAAGGATCCTCTCAGCGGCTATAACGGCACCGACAATAACGGAGGGGCGGGCTTGGTAATTTCGAGTTTTGGCGATGGCCTCGGTGTGGCCCGTTGCAACTGCCCGTTAACCGAAAGCGAGCAGCAATTTCAGTTCGTCAACAACTGGACCCACGTCAAAGGCAATCACCAGATCAAATTCGGGGCGGACCTGCGCTACGCCATGAACTTACGCATCCCCAGCGACAACAACCGCACCGGAGAATATAACTTCAGCCCAGAGGCTACATCGAATGGCGGCGTTAATGGACTCGACATAGCAACGTTCTTGCTTGGCGACGTGACTAAGTTTGCCCGCTACGTTAACAACCCGACCATCGCCGGCGCGAGCAATGCAGCGGAGCGGCAAAAGCGCTTCTTCTTTTACGGACAGGATACCTGGCGCGCGACTTCGAAGTTGACCATCAACTACGGTTTGCGCTGGGAGATTTACTTCCCCGAGACCGTGGATAGCAAAGGACACGGAGGATTCGCGAACATCGTAGACGGTGGAACCGGCGGAATCCGCGTAGCTGGCGTCGGTCCTTATAGCTTGAGCGGCAGTGTGGCCAACGATTGGCGCGCCTTCGCTCCACGCTTGGGCGTTGCCTACCAAGCTACGCCGAAGACCGTCGTTCGCTTGGGCTATGGCCGCAGTTATGACATCGGCGTGTTCGGATCGAACTTCGGACACACGGTCACCCAGAACCTGCCCGTGCTACTGAAGCAAAATTACGACGCCAGTAACTTCAGCACGACTCAGTCAGCCAACCTGATTCCCTTGTTCTCGCTGGATCTCGGCCCAAGTTCTCAACCTGGTATCGATCCCGCGAATGCGTTCCCAACCGTCCCTCCGAACGGGTTTATCCCACTGACTTCACAGCTGTCGGGCACGCATATTCGTCCCATCCGGCAGACTCTGCCTACCGTCGACGCTTGGAACGCCACTGTCCAGCATCAACTGACCAACACGATGTCACTCGAGGTCGCTTACGTCGGCAGCAAGGGCACGCACGGTTTTGCCGGCGACGGTCCGAACTATGACATCAACCCGGCCAGGGCAGGAGACGGCAAGGATGTTACTCAAGCCTTCATACTCGGCCCGGACGGAAAACCGACAAAGACAACATGTACAACCCCGGTCAACCCCTCGTCCGGTGCCCAGGCAGGACAATGCCAAGCATCCTACGCTGGATTTAGTGCCTTCACTTCGCAGAACAGCCGCCGTCCTTTGTACCCCAGGATTCCTTTCGATTTGGGGAACTACTACGGCAACGATGCAAGCAGCAACTACAACGCCTTCGAAGTCAAACTCGATAAGCGTTTCGCGCAAGGCCTGCAATTCCTGACCCACTATACCTACTCCAAGGCGTACGGTTATCCGCAAGATAACTACTACGCGGTCAGCCACGTCGATTCCTGGGGACGAATCGATTTCAACCGCAACCACGTCTGGGTCTTCAATCCCATCTATGAATTGCCATTCGGCAGGGGCAAGAAGTACATGGGAGATGCCAGCAAGGCGAAGGATTACATCATCGGTGGATGGCAGGTCAGCAACACCACCAATTGGAGCAGCGGCCTGCCCTGGACACCTAGCATTGGTGAGTGCGGCAATGTGACCGACACAGGTCCATGTCGGCCAAACTCCACAAGTTCGAAGCTTCACACCGGTGTCGGACCTCTGGACACGGTCAATCACACTCGCACATTCTTCACGCCAGTGGCCGCACTGGCGTATCCTGATCCCGCCACCCTGCCGGTGGGTACTGACGCATGCACCTTGCCGCGTCCGGCTGCAGGGCCCTTTGCTCTTCCGAACTGCGGCCTGATCGGCAACGCCGGCCGCAATACCTACAACGGTCCGAAAGGCTTCTATTCCGACTTGTCGGTCACGAAATCCTTCACCATCACCGAGCAGTTCCGCGCGAAGTTCCTTATGAATGCGTATAACATCTTCAATCACCCCGTCTACGCCTTCAGTCAAAACAACGGTGCCAACGGTTGCGTCGACTGCCCGGGCGGAAACAACGGCAAGATCACGGCGCTCGAGGGCGGCACGCACATGCGGCAATTGGAGTTCGCCGTCCGCTTCGAGTTCTAGCCCGGATCGATCAGCACGTTTCAACGAGGGAGCCTTCCAAGGTTCCCTCTAATTTTTTGCGGTTGGGAAGGATTGCGCTTTGGGGTGAAGTAGCGCCGGCATCTTGCCGGCACTGGCAAGCGCGTCTTCGCGCCCTTTGCGGCTGTCTTGGCGTTCTTTGCGTTTAAAGGCTCTTACTGGAAAACGTACTGACCCGCCGGCAAGATCCCGCGCGCAATCCTGCTTTATGGTCTAATCGCCTCATACACTCCGAGATTGACCATGCGTCCATTCAGGTTCGGCCTCATTTTTACTTTGTTGCTTTGCTTACACTCGACCGCCCAATCAGATCGCCCTGTCTTGCAGGAGCCACCGAATCTACCCTCCGCCCCTTCTTCGGGAGATACAGTCTTTGCCGCGCCACGCCGTCTGCTGCAGCAGGGAAAGAATGAGGAGGCAATCGCACAACTCCAGCAGATCCAGGCTGTAAATCCGGACATGAAAGGACTCGCGCATGAGCTCGGTGTCGCCTACTACAAGTCCGGAGATTACGTGAAGGCGATCGATGCCTTGAAAAAGGCAACGAGCGAAGATCCGCAAGACAACGAAGCGGTGCAACTGCTCGGGCTGTCGAATTACCTCGCCGGGCGTCCTGCGGACGCAATTCCGCTACTCGAAAAAGTGCAGGGCTGGTATCCACGCGCCAACGTCGATGCGTCTTATATCTTGGGCGTCTGCTACATCCAGACCAAGGACTATCCGCTGGCGCGCAAGGCGTTTGCGCGCATGTTCGAGGTGCCGCCGGATTCAGCCGCAGCCTACCTTTTTACCGCCCGTGTCCTGCTGCGGCAGGAGTTCGATCCTATCGCCGAAGAGTACGCGCAGAAAGCCATCGCGCTCGATCCGAAGTTGCCACTCGTCCACTTTTTCCTGGGGGAACTGCACCTCTACAAGTCGAAAATTCCGGAAGCCATCACCGACTTCCAGGCCGAACTCGCCATCAATCCCGGGCATGCTGCTACCTACTACAAACTGGCCGACGCCTATTCGCGTGTGCAGAAGTTCGATGAAGCGGAACGCCTTTTGCAGCGCTCGATCTGGTTGGACTCCACCTCGACCGGGGCCTACATCCTGTTGGGGAAGGTGCTCGAGAAAAAAGGGGAAGCTGAGTTGGCGGTGCGCGCTCTCCAGCATGCTCTCAGCGTGGATCCGAACAATTCCGTTGCCCATCACTTGCTTGGACAGGCTTACCAGGATATGGGACGCACCGCCGACGCCGAGCGCGAACGCCGAGCCTCTCAGCAGCTTCAGGACGTGCAGAACGCAAAGCCGGACTAGCGGACAGGGGCGTCTGCTCGTACCAACTGCGTTCTCCTTCGCGCAGGGCAGACGACCCGGCGCTACTGACCAGGGGCTGAAGGTGTGAGCTGTTCCTTGGCAAGTCGGCTGACCATCTCTGGCGGCAATGCATGGAGCAACGCCAGGAACGCGCCATTCGTCCAACCGAAGCCTACGACATTCTGTTGGTATCCCGCGGCGACGTGCGCTTCGGAAGAGCGCGTGGCCACGTTGTATTTTTCGCGGATGGTGCCGTCGTGGCGGAAATTCTCCGCAACCGTGGACAGGAACTCGTAGGAGGCTCGATCCGCGTCCTTGTTATACCCATAGCGCCGGAGTCCCTCGATCGCAAGCAGTTGGGTGGGCGCCCAGCCGTAGGGATAGTCCCATTGCACGGCGTTATCGAGATTACTCATCGCCAAACCACCCGGTCTTTCGAACACCTCCAGGTTGTGTCTCACAGCCTCGGCTTGTTCCTGGGTCGCGATCCCAGCCCATAGCGGATAGAAGGTAGTGATGTACTCGTAGGTGGAACGCGCGGACGTGTCGAGGTTGTAATCGAAGAACATTCCACGATGCGCATCCCACAGATACTTCTGAACACGTTCCCGCCGCTGCTGCGCGCGCTGTTCCCAGCGTTCGGCGTCTTCTTTATGCTTCAGAATCTCGCTGATCTTCTGGAGGTCTTTTTCAGTTTTGTAGAGCAAGCTGTTGAGGCAGACGGGCGCATAGTGATGGGTGGCTGCGCCGTATGGCCCGAAGCGGAAGGAAATATCGAATCCCGACTCGCGCATGGCCCGGTCGCCCTTGTAATAGTCCGCGATGAGTGAGACTTCACGGGTCGGCTCGCAGTCGGGTTGCGCCATCGTGCGGGCAACATCACACACCTGCACCGCATACGCCTTGCCCACGTCCGGCTCGCTACTGGCTCCGTCCGGCACGGAAACGTAGTTCCGCCCTGCCTCGTGCAGCAGGAAGTAGCCGGTAACTTTGCGGTAGAAATTGGTTTCGTCCTTCAGGCTCTCGGGGGCCGGACCATTGCCGAAGTCGTAGTACCGTGAAAGACCCGTGTCGCCAGCCAGGTGAGGGTCACGATTCCACATCTCATAGTCCCGGCTGGCATATTGGTAGCCCTTCACCAAAAGATCGCGGTCATCCTTGCCCGCCGCCTTCTCCGCTTCGTAGACCGCCATAATCATCGAGGTCAAGAACGGCGGCTGGGAGCGCGTGAGGAAATATGTGCGATTCGCATTCAACACCGTCCCATAGTGTTCGATCTCATAGAAGAAGTTCTCCACCATGCCCCGCGCCAGCGCAACTCTCTTGTCTTCGATCAAGCCGCGTACGATGAAGTAGGTATCCCAGCCGTACATCTCGTTGAACCTGCCACCTGGGACAACGTAGCTGTTCTCGAGGTAGAGCAAACCGGGAGGGGTGATGTTGGTGGTGACCTGGCCCGGGCCGGTGATCGAAACCGGCAACTCGCGAACCTCTACCTTGCAGTGCTTCTGCAGTTGTCGCAGAACATCGGGCACCGGCGAGTGCGCGGGGATGTAAAGAATGGACGCCTCCGCCAGCTTAGGGTCGACGACGCTTTCGCAATTGCTCATCGAGCGGGTAAGGGTTTCCCACCCAGTGGAAATGTAATGCAGGATGGGATTGAGCCCGTCGCCAGTATCAGTTGGCTTTGGTTGAAGGGCAAAGGGAGTGGCTGAGAGCCATACCACCACTAACAGCACGATCGCAAGATAACGATCCCGTCGCATGCCCGCAGGTGTTCCTTCAGACTTGCCGCTCCACATACGTTCAAAAGAATAGACCAGCAGGTCCAGAAACGAAAGAAGAGCCTCAGGCTATTTTCTACCCCGAAAGAGGCTTGGTTTGAGGTCGGCGCGCCCTGCTGCTGCATTCCCAAAACTGGCATTGGTTTTTGCGATACACAATTGATCCGTGACTCTCATCACTGAAAAGCGTCCTCGCTAAGGCGCGAAATAGAGTGTTCTCACCCTGCTGATGAAGCGGCCGTGGTCGAGCGAACACGGCCGCGATTCGGGCGCCCGGTCGAGAACCTCGCGAGGCCTCGCGTCCAACTAGCCTCCGACATGGAGTGTGCGACATGAAGCGCATCCTGCTCTGCAGCATTGTTCTCTTGATTTGTCTCCCGGCGTTCGCTCAACAACCGGACGTCAATCGCTTCACTCTTTTCACGGGCTTCGATTACATGGTCAGTCCAGCCCGCAACCTTACCGAGCGCGGCTTCGAAAGCGACTTCGGTGTCACCCTTAGACCGTGGCTTGCCTTGGGTGCGGATTTCAGCGCAATTGGCGACGGCATTATCAGTGGCGCTGGCACGATCAATGGAGGCGAGACGGTTTATGCTCCGACCCTGATCGCGGCTGCCGGGCACGGATTGCCCGTCCCGCCACCCAGCGCGATCAACGTTCCCTTTTCCTCGCAGACTTTCACCTTTGCCGCAGGTCCGCAGTTTTACCTGCGCAAGTGGAAGAAAGTCACATTCTTCGCGCGCCCCGGCCTGGGCCTGATCCATGAGAGATCCAACATCAACTTACCCCCGCAACTGGGCGTACTTCTCGGCGCGCTCGGGAAGCCGGTTCCGAGTGCTCACCTCACCGATACCACCTACTTTATTGGAGCCGGGGGCGGCTTCGACCTCAACCTGTCGCGGGGCGTCGGCTTCCGCTTCGCCACGGACTGGGTCAATACCCACCTTTTCTCGAACCTGCTCACGAACCGGCAGAACTACGTCCGGCTGTCCATGGGGCCGACGTTCCGCTGGGGCACGTTGGAAGCAAGGTAAGTATCGCAAGACTCAACAGAGAGAGGCAGGTCTAAGCAACCTGCCTCTTCTTTTTGTTCACCGGATTGTGGTTGTTCCGTCGTACACCGAGCGCCAGGTCAAGCGACGCTGAATCACACTCCCCAGAGGTAATCTTCCTGCTGCTCTCCATCATGTTCCCGCACAAAGCGCGAAGGAAATCGGTCGGCGTGCGCGTGACCGCCCTTGGCAAGATACGAAAGCGGAAACTGCGTCGCCAGAGACTCGTTAGCCACTTCATGACTCGGCATCGCAGCCTCCGCCAACGGTAAAGAGCCCTGCGGCAGCCGCAAGCTTTGCTGCTTCCGGATCATCTCCAAAATCTCGCGATCCTCAATCGCCTTTTTGGTGTCGGCCAGGGACACGAATTGGCGATACACCGCGTCCAGTTCGCGGCGCTCGAGTGCGAAGCCCAATTGCTCGCAACGCAGTCCGAGAGCATGACGGCCGGAATGCTTGCCTAGCACCAAGCGCGTGCCGGGGACTCCCACCGACTCGGGCGTCATGATTTCGTAGGTCAGCGCGTGCTTAATGACCCCATCCTGATGGATGCCCGCTTCGTGCGCGAACGCGTTGCGTCCAACGATCGCCTTATTGGGCTGCACCCCGACACTGGTGATTTCGCCGAGCAACTGGCTCGCCGGGAAGAGCTGTTCACTGACCACCGCAGTGTGGAACGGATAACGATCTGCGCGAACGCGCATGATCATCACCAGCTCTTCCAGTGAAGTATTGCCAGCGCGTTCGCCGATTCCATTCACGGTGCATTCCACCTGGCGTGCGCCCGCATCGACCGCGGCCAGCGAGTTGGCCACGGCCAGGCCGAGATCATCGTGACAATGCGCCGAGATCACCACGCCTCCAATCCCCGGTACCTTCTGACGGATTCGCGTGATCAACTCGGCGAACTCGGCGGGCACGCTATAGCCAACCGTATCCGGGATGTTGATGGTGGTGGCTCCGGCCTCGACCACGGCCTGCAAGACTTCGCAAAGAAAGTCCGGATCCGAGCGGGTCGCGTCCTCGGCCGAAAATTCCACATCATCGCAAAAAGACGTCGCCAGCCGCACTGCGTCGCGTGCCTGCTCGAGACATTCGCGTCGGGAGATTACTAATTTGTGCTGGAGATGAATATCGGAGGTGGCGAGGAAGGTATGAATGCGGGGATGAGCCGCCGCTTGAACAGCATGCCAAGCTCGCTCGACGTCCTCGCGCCGGCTTCGCGCCAAGGCGGCGATGACGGGCCGTCGTACCTCGCGCGCCACCGCCTGCACGGCGCAAAAATCTCCGTCAGAAGATACCGGGAATCCCGCCTCGATCACGTCGACGCCCAGGCGTTCAAGTTGGTGCGCCATCCGCAGCTTTTCGGTTGGCGTCATGCTGCAACCCGGCGATTGTTCCCCATCTCGTAAAGTGGTATCGAAAACCATTACCTGCTCGCGCTGCGACAAGTGGTGCCTCCTCGCCCGTCAAGGGCGTGAATCGATGTGCAAAAAGCGAAAGGGCCATCATCCGATTGCGGATAATGGCCCTTTTAAACTCGTCCAAAATGTGATGGCTACATCATCCGCTGAATCCTAGGGGTGCAAGCACCAGGCCAAGAATGGCCACGCTAAGGGCGAGTAGCCGCAGTCGCTCCTCCCGTCCGATCCGGTTTGCGTTGGGTGCTGATGGATTCATGGTTGTCACAGCCTCTCAAAAGAGGCGAACTCGTACTGTAGGAGATCGGAGAGGACGGGTCAATGACGAAGGTCACTTCTCAGACGCAAATTACTGCTTGCAGTCATCAGGATTTTCGATAGGTGGGACGCGTTGTGATTTGCAACGGAGAGACTTACGATGCCACTTTCGATTCAACGCCCTGTTTCGAAATCTCACGCATCAGCGAGCGGACGTCGCCAAGAACTTGATAGTACTCGTACTTTTGCGTGTCGCTGAAGGCCTGAAACACACGGCTGCTTTGCAGATTTGAGAGCGCGCGCTCGACCCGTTAGAGCTGGCCGATGGCGTCCAGTCGCTGTTCGAAGACTTCCTCTCCAGTCGCAGTTGCCCCAGAAAACGGCAATACGTTATCGGTCGTTGCCTTGACTGCGCATGGAGCGACGGGCGTCTCGCCTGTCCGGGCGGGCGGGGACGCCCGCCTCTCCACTTTGTCAGTTTGCTCCGCGCTCGCGTAACCGGTGTACATCGAAAACATCACGCTCACAATGTTGACGATCACCCCCAGCACGGCGATCACCGACACGGCGGCGATTCCCCAAAAAATGCCCAGCCAAATGGCGTGGCGAAGGACCGGCAGAAAGGCGAAAAGAGCGGCGACAACAGCAGCGCCCAACGCGACCGCGTAAAAGATGCGCTGGTTCATATTCGAAGCGTACTCCTGCTTTTGTTGGCGGGCAGAAGGAACTCCGATGTTTGTCGCAGCTTTCTTTCCAAAATGGGAGTAGCCCGCTGCTTCGGCGCATCACTGCTCGCCCTTTTCGGTCAGAGTATGATTCGCGGCAGGCGAGAAATCGTCCGCCTATCAATCCGTGAAGACGCTCAACGAAGCTTTCTGTACACCATCCATGCGACGGCGTTACGAAGTCTGGTTTCTGCGCCTGGGACTCGCCGATGGCAGTGGGGCATGGTGGTTTCGGTACTTGCTGATGAATCCTGGTCGCGGCGGGTGCCCGGGAAATTTACAGGGGATGCCGGTTCAGGTGTGGGCGACCTGGTTTCCGCGTGGCGAGAA
>Ga0307472_100000486_pt1 | contig 14063 bp, 12 predicted proteins | sample atmos_gasesAM5C__2_FD_204582 | JGI IMG/M metagenome (GOLD analysis project Ga0307472, IMG submission 204582) | Hardwood forest soil microbial communities from Morgan-Monroe State Forest, Indiana, United States - atmos_gasesAM5C_05 | ecosystem: Environmental > Terrestrial > Soil > Temperate...
GCAGCGCTCGTAGGTATGGGCAAGTGCCATTGATGAAACAGCCGACAATGCGATCGCCGTAAATATTCTCTTGGTACGGTGATACATGTTCGCCTCCGGAAGGGACAACAATAGATGATGTAAGTGTCTTCCGTGCCGAAGATCCCCGGAAGCGGCACAGTCCGAATCGTCTGTAGGACTTTCCCGTCTCGCAACTAACAACAGGGCTAGCCTGGCTGCCGCTGATTTTGTCATCCGCCGCGAGTTGCCACATGGCGTGACACCGCAGGTGGAAGTGAAACGTCACGCCGTCATGCCCGGGCAATTCATACTCGACCTGCGCGGGGTCGATAGTGTATTCGCACAAGCTACATGGAGCGCCCGTACCGTATCCTGCCAACAGTGACTCGGGCAGCGCGTTTGGCAGGCGTCCGGTGGTGATGCGCTTAAGCGCGAGCACGAAAAGCGCTCTTTCGTGATCAGTTAGCGGCATGGCGATTACCTCTCACTGCTAACGCGGCTCCCACGGTTTGCTCCGTCTCCGTAGCGCGGATTTTACGGCTGCCATGCCTTTTCGAGATCAGGGGAAATCTTTAGAAATCTGCAGCGAGTGCACGCAATTGAGCCGACCCGACGAGCGATATCAGTCTCGAATCTGAAACCCAGTGCATCGACCGCGGCGCCAGGACTTCGCGACCGCGGTACCCGGCCAATCGCCCAAGCTGGCATCGAGCCACTCGCGGTATCTCGCCTTGCGCTCAGTGATCGGCGGACGAGCCTCGAGCGGTCGCGGATAACGGCCCAGGTACGCCTCAAACTCTAACTGCGAAACGTCCCGCCAGTGCTCGCGTGCCTCGAAGGGTTGGACCATGTGCGAGCGCCCTCGCGACGGCGCGTCCATGCAGTACAGACAGGCGCTGCCGGACTGTACGACGCATTTGTGTACGAACGCAGCCGATTGTCGACAGTGACGCCGCCGGTGAACGGGCGAGGTTACGATGAGCGCCCAGAAGCGGCTCGTGAGCGTCAGAAATTCAAGAACACCGACAGCGACGTGACCTTGGCGCCACTGGTGTTGGGAATGTTGAGGTCCTCATACTCCAGGCGCGCGCCCACAATACTGATATGCGCCTGAACGCCCACGCCCCAGGCGAATCCGGTGCCGTTGCTCGCAAAACCCGTGCCCTGCCCGGGCGAGTAAACCTGGAAGTCGAGCCGGCTGAACGAGACTCCCGCCTTCCCGAAGATGTCGACCACCGGCAGCGGAAGCGGCAGGAAGCCGACGGCGTAGGCGCCCCACGTGTAGCCTTTGACGTCTGTGTAGCCGGCGCCGAAATTTGTGTCGAACGTGCTGTGGGCGCTTCCGAGATCGATGTAGTCCACTTCCGCCGCCAGCCAGCTGAGCGGACGCACTCCCGCGTAGGCCTTCCACGAACTGTTCTTGAGGTCGGGTGCACTAAAAGCCGCGGTGATGTCGGTCACCGAGCTACGCGCGACCCCCGCACCCAGGTAGAAGAAAGAGTTCTCGGCCTGTGCTACCGTTGCCCCGAGCGCCAGAACCATCAGCAGTATGAGCCTGCGCATGGATGCTCCTCTCGTGCCTGCCCCCGTGAGTAAGAGTCCTCTCGTCTGACTTCGGCTACCTAGATTTGCTATGCCGGGGATCGCGCAGAGCTGGATAGCGCGTTTCTCAACGAGCGCGCGAGAAGCTCAGTGGTGACGCCGCCGCTCGCGGACTGTAGGACGCTGCGCGCATGGACGGGTTCGCCACAATCGGCGCGGCAGAGATCGCCGTGTGGCGGGCAATCCTTCAGCGCTTCCCGCCGGGACGGGAGCGTACGCAGTGGCGGCCGCATCCTTAGCTCACAGGAAGCGTTCAGTACCCCTCAACCCTGGCGTACCGCGACGGGATGCGGGTGCTGGATGCCATTGAGGCAGTGGGCGGGATGCCGCCGTGGTCATTGCCCCACAAGGCTCGATCTTCTGACACCTCGCGCCTAGACTTCGTCATGAGAGGGCTGCCTGCTCGCGGGGGGCGGCCTCTTGTTTTGTGGTCACATAACATCGCATGTTACGTGATCATGTTTCTCCGTCCTGATCCAAAGTGCAGTAAACGGATCAGCGGCTGTTGCTGAAGCAACCAGCTAATTCGACCAGCAAAACTGCTGGGCGGCGGCGGTGTAAGTCCCTGTTCCATCCGCGGCGTACTGCTGGCCGGCAGAGTCGACCGCGAACGCGGTGCACTGGGTATCCCCGGCCTGGCTCGTACCGGCGACGGGAGTCGCAATGACGGTGTAGGAGGGCGCTACGACGGCGCTCGGAGCGCAGGCGGGCGAGCACACGCTGACCCTGTAATAACCGCTAGCTACCGCCGTAGGCAGTACGTTGTACCCAAGATTAGCCGCAACGGTCGTGTAGCCCGTCGGGTTCGTGCTCAGGAAGCGCTCCTCGCGGCCGGCGAGGTCCAGGATCGCGGTCTTGGCTTCGGTGCGGCGGGACTGCCTGATCTGCTGCTGGTAGGAAGGAATCGCGATCGAGAGCAGGATGGTCGCGATGACGACCACCACCATCAGTTCGATAAGGGTGAAGCCCCGTGAGCGGCGCGCAGTGTGCTGAAAGTGCATGGTGAGTCTCGGTTTCGTTTACTCAGCGGCGTTCGACCCAGCTGACACGCCGGCCGATCGTGTTCGGAGGCAGATTCAGGCCCAGCGACCCGCCCTGGATGTTGTTGCCGCCATTGCCGCTCTGAACCTGGTTTGTCTCGTAGATGAGAAAGTTCGTCCCGGCGCTGTTGCTGGTTATGAAGGAGCTGCCAGTCGCGTTGGTCAGCATGCCGATGGCCACCGTGTCGGCGTAGGCCGGGTTGGTGCCAAGTCCCGCGGCCGCCGCGCTCGGCGGCAGGAACACCTGGTTGAATGCGCCGCCGGTCATGGCCGAGATCACGTAGGTGACGCCCGTGTCGCTGAAGGCGGTGCACGTGGTGGGCAGGTTGACGGCCGGGACGATCGAGTTGACGGTAAGGGCCTGCGCCACAAGTGCCGGGTTGAAGATCACCTGCTCCTGCGCGCCGGGTAGATTCAGATACCAGCCGAACTTCGCGGCGCCGCCGGTGCACCCGGTCTGACTCGCCCAGCAGATGGTTGCGTTGTTCGCGATCTCGCGGTCTCCGGTGCTGGCGTTGATGGTGACAGTCTGCGGCTGCAGGTTAGCCTGCGCGAGCGTGTGGTTGCCCGACAGTCCGGTGCTCGCCGCGGTCATGGCGCTGTACTGGACCGTCGAGATGGAGTTCCAGGCCTTCAGGTTCCAGTCCCAGACACCATAAAGACTCTGCGTAGCGGTGGCGTAGGTGGCCGCGCTGGCATTGGTGATCGGCTGCTTCTGCCCGGTGCCAAAGAGGATCATCAGCTGCTGCTGCATGCCTGGGCTGGGAGCGCCCGAGGCAACGATCGGAGCAGTGGTGATCGGCTGGCCGGCCGGGGTCTTGAAGAGCGGTCCCGGGGTCACGGCCCAGGTCGACTCGGTGGCGCTCGTCAGATCGAAGCGCCAGACGTTCCCCTGCAGATCGCCGGCGTACACATAGTCGGTCATGTGATCGCCGTCGAGGTCAGCTGGCGTCGTGAAGGCGATGCCGTTCGGGCTAGTGGTGCTCCCGGTGCCAGTGCTGAGGTAATAGAAGGTCGGTGCACCGGTGGTCGTGCTCAGCACGCCGATGAAGATACCGGCGTCCCCCGAGGTGCTGCCGAATCCGTTGCCGAAGATCAGCGCCCACTTGCCATTGTGCAGTCGGCGGATCTGCGGCGTGCCGTAAGTGTTACCGAGGTTGTTGCCACACGTCGCGACGTTCGTGCAGCTGATGTTGGCGGATGTCCATTCGCCCTTCACCAGGCTCGCGGCATTGGTTTCGGAGAAGTTCCCCGGATCGGTGATGTCGAGTGCGTAAATGGCACTGCCGCCGGCGCCGAGGCCGCCGACGAGCCACGAATGCCAGGCGCCGTTGTAGAACAAGTCGCCCGTGCCGGGGGTCGCATCGACGAAAAAGTTGTGCCCGTACTGGGCGCTCGAGAAGTCGACGCTAGTGTTCGTAGAACTGTGAATCGTCGACAACACTGCGCCAGGCATGTACGCCATCAGCTCCTTGCCGTCATTGTTGGTAAAGCAGCTGGCGACCGGATTCGAGGCACAGGTGCCGGAACTGGGGTTGAAGGTGCCGCTGCGGAAGCCGTGCACCAGGCCATCGTTGGCGCCAACGTACACCGCCTGCTGGCGGTTTTGCTGTGCGGTGACGTAAGCGGCATAGCTCGATTGACCGGAGATGTTTTCCGGCAAGGGGTCCGAACTGTTGAGCCGGTCGTTCCACATCACGGAGTATGGCGCAGTGGGTGGGCCCACCCAGATCGGGCTCGAATCCATGATATCCGCGAGCACGCCGCTACGCCGGCGGAATTCGCCGACACCGGTGGTGCTGATCTCACAGCTACGTGAACCGCGCAGGAAGTTGACCCGGTCGGCGGTGGAGTAAGAAGTAGTCGAGTTGCACTGGGCGCTGCTGACATCCCCCAGGTCGATGGCCTGCTGCTGCGTCGAGGTGAGATTCGCGTATTCGAAGGGGATGCCGGCACTGCCGCTCCAGGTGAGGATCGTACGGCTGGTCGGAGCCTGCGCAGTCATGCCGGTAACGCCGGTGGTGCTGCAGTTACCGCCCGTGAGGTAGCAGGAGGCATCCCAGTTGGGCGTCGGCGCGATGATGATGTTGCCGTAAGTGTCGAATGCCAGGCTGCTCGCCGTCACGCGGCCAGTCCAGCCATTGCTCGGGTTGTAGTAGGCGAAGTAGGCCTGTATGCCGGTTTCGAGCTTGGCGGACTGCTTCTCGCTCGCGCCGGCGGAGCTCGCAGCGGAGGTCGCTGGGTCAGCCTTGAAGCAGAGGATTTCGTGGACGTTGGTGCTGCCACCGGTGGAGCCGGCGAACCCGAACATGAAGTTCGCGGGCAGGGCACCATTGGATGAAGTGATGTTCTGCCCCTTGATGACGGAGATGAAGGCGCCGCAGCCGGCCGGCGGACACATACTGTAGGAGAGACTCAGCAACCCGTTCTGCGAGATCTTCAGCTGATAGAAGATGGGCGTTGCCTGGCCGCGGGTCGAGGCGGCCTCGTTGGCGATCTGGGTGCTCGCGGGCAGCTCGACGTAAGCGCTAGGGATCGGGGCGTAGTCGGCGAGCGGATATGTGGGGCTGGTGGTCGTCACCTTGTTCTTGCCGGTTCCGGTGGTGGTCGTAGTCATGACCACCGGATAAGCGGTGTTGGTGGCATCGACGACTGCACCGTTCGAGCAGGTCGCCGCAACCGCGGCATTCTGCGCCGCGCCGCTCAGAGTCGGGGGGTAGTAGGTCGGATAGTTCGCGTTCAGCCAGTTCCAGGCAATGTTGCCCGCGCCGCGCAGGCCGATGCGGTTCGGCTTGTAGCCGTAGCCGAGCGCGCTGTTGTCGCCGGTGGCGGTATTTGTGCCCGTGTAGCCCGACATCAACTGCTTACCGTTGAGGAAGTTGCCGTACTCATCGATGCCGAGCCCGAGGTAAGCCCCGACCAGCCCGTTAAATGGCGGGTTCACGTTCGAGCAGGTGTAGCCGAGGCTGCCACCCCAGGAGCCGAGGCCGTTACCGTCGCCGCTGCTCACGCCGGTGATGGTGCTGGTATTCAGCTTGCTGGCGTCCATCAGGTAGAAACTCAGGCCGTCCGCACCATCCCCGCCGGCGCCGCCGGAGTTACCTCGGTAAGTCACGGTCTTGAAGGTGATCGAGACGCCCTGGCCGGTCGGGAAGGGCGTCGCGAAGATGACGCCGCCGTTCTCGCTGTAGCCGTAGGGACGGCCGTTGGTGAAGCGCAGCGCGCCGTAACTCGCGGTCGGGTTGGTCGTGGGCGGGGGGTCGGGGAAGGTACCGTTATAACCGCCGACCAGGACCTCGCCCACGGTCTTGTTGTAATAGCTACCCACAATAGTGGTGCAGCCGGGCAGATGCCCGCCGCTGGGCTGGCCGTTGGCGCCAATGACCGGCTCTACTCCAGTGGCCGTGCCTGCAGTGAGACACGCGCCGTTGAAGAAGTACCATTGATTCGTGGTGCCCGTACCCGTGAAGTCCTCGCTCACCGAGGATTGCGCCTGCGCAGCAAATGGCGCGGCGAGACCGAGAACGTAGACCACTAGTGGGATAAGGCTGTCGCGCTTGATCACAAGCCACCTCGGTTGACGATGCCCTGCTGGACTTCGTAGGTGCTCTCGACGACGGCGACCGTGCCGGTCGTAGCGCCGGAGCTGAATGCATCGATCTGGTAAGCCTCGCCTGCAGCATCCGCCGCGAGGCCGAGGTCGACTATGTAAAAGCCCGGAGTCCAGGCGTACGCCGGATCGTTGTTGTTGCCCGCCTGCACGGGCGTCGTCATGCCCACGGGCGAATACTGAACATAGCTCACCGGCCATGGGAGCTGCTGTGTCGTGTTGATACCTAGGTTCACCAGCGAGCTGGCGTTGGTGCAGATCTGGCCCTGGCCGGCGTTGGCGTTGAGGGCCACCCCCACGGCGCACGTCACCGGTGCGCTGGCGGCGATGGAACCGGCGGGCTGAGTCAGCCACCACTCGGCGTACTGCTGAGCGCTCTCTGCGGCATGCAGCGCGCGATCCTTCTCGCGCAGGTTGCCGGCGATCTTCTCCTGCGAGCCGAAGCTGCGGAACATGCTCATGGCAATGATCGTAATGATGAGCAGCAGCAGCAGGCTCGAGACGAGCGCCATGCCGCGCTCGCGAAATATCCGGGCGCACCGCGATTTCATGTGTGCACCCCGGCGCGTCCCATCACCGCGATGACGCGCTCGAACTGGATTTGGGCTGGCTGACCCGGTTGGGCGGCGAGCGGATTGGTGAAGGTCAGTATCACCCGCACCGAACTCACGTTGGACCAGTCGTCGCTGCCGCAGGGATTGACCAGAGGCGAGCACATCTGATCGGCCGTCAGGTAGGTATCGACGTTGTAGTCGGCGGAAGCGAAGTTGCGCTTCACGCCGTAATAGACCTTCATATTCACGACGCCGGCGACGAGCCGCACGCCCGGTGCGACGGCGGAGGCACCGAGATTGTCCACTTGGCAGTACAGGCCGCTGAGCGCCGGATTCGCGTTGAGCTGGACGCTGAACTTGTTGGTGAAGGGATGCGTTAGCCCCTGGGCGGTGTTGGTGCTGCCATCACAGAGGATCACGCCATCATTGATCGCGGTACGAAAACGCACGCTCAGGGTGTCGCCCGGTGCCGCAACCGCGTGGGTGCCGGACAGTGCCTGTCCGGCCTCCCAGTTGCCGGTCTGGAGGAGAGAGTTGGTGGGCATCCAGGCCACGGGATCCGGCAGGTAGCCGCCGGCCTGAACCACGTCGGTGATCACGGTGAGCGCGAAACGTTCCGCGTCCTGCAGCTGCGACAGCGACCGCTGGTTAATGTCCGTCTGGCGCACGTTCTGCACGATTGTCAGGAGACCGCCCAGCAGGAACAGGGCGATCGCGAGGGCCACCATCAGCTCGACCAGGGTGAAACCCCGGTGAGCGCGGGCGGCCGGCAGGAGCCTGTGGGTAGGTGCGATGCTCATGGTTCTACGTACAGGAGGTAAGTGGGTCTCTCGATCTGCGCGGCACCGGGGTTGTTAGCCTCCTGCTGCGCTTCCTGAGTCGTCATCGCCACAGTCTTCTCGTTCCAGGAAAGCAAAATGGTGCAGCTCGCCGGCGCTCCGCCGCCGGCCACAAACGTGCAGGCGATAGTGGACTGCGGGTTCGGCAGCAATGCGTTCAGCGACACGGCCCAGCGTGCGAGGTCAAAAGCCGCGAGGTTGATCACGCCAGCGGGACCGCCGCAGATGGCAACGGCGTTCGCGGCGCCGACGCAGCTCTGGACGGCATCGGGGTTGAGACCACCGGGCAGCACCGCATTGGCCGCCGCCTGCAGCGCCGCGTCAGTGGAGGCGAATTGGCCGGTCCCCCCCGCATTGAACGTGGTCGTCACAGGCGGAGTGGCACCGGCCCAGTATTCACGATTGGAGTGCATCGCCGAGGCCAGTCCTGCCGCCTCGATCGCCGCGAGAGCGCGCAGGCGCGACGTCGTGGTGTTGGACAGCGCCAGCGCCTGCATCTTCGCGATACCCAGCAGTCCGACGCAGATGACGACGACCGCCACCATGACCTCGACCAGGCTGAAACCAGCGGTGCAGGTTCTGATGCCCAGGTATCTCATTAGCTGCAAGTTCCGGAGGAGTTGTCGGACGGTGTCTCGGTTGTGAGCGTGCCCTGCGGTGTGATCCACAGGCAGCGCGTCCAGGCCGCGTTCGCAGTCTTGTCATGCAGCGTGATGGTCGTATTCGGGAAACCGGCGGCCGTCGTGGCGAAGCCTTCGCGGTTATAGGTCACCGCGCTCACTCCGTTGTTCGCAACAAACGTGTCGGGCGTCGTGCCGGTGAATTTCAGCTGCAAGCGCAGAATCCCCGCCGCCGGCTGGACGGCGTTGGTCGGGTTCGACCACACGATCCAGCCGTTCTGCCAGGCGGTGCTTCCCGAGCAGGTCGTGCCGTTCGTCGAGGCGCAGACCGTGACCGGCTGGCCCTCCTTGATCGCCTCGGCGCGGGCTAGCATCAGATCGCCGAGGAGGCCGTTGACCTCGGACGACATCCGGTACGAGTTCCCGATGTACCGATACGAGGGCACGCCAATGGCAAGGAGGATGGCAACGATCGCCATGACCATCACCAGTTCCGTAAGCGAAAAGCCCCGTTGTCGCTTCATGGTGGGCAATCTACTGGAGCGAGAACCGCGGAGACGGTAACGCGTCACATCGTGATGGCCAGCCGACGGACGGTGCGTGTGGCGCCATCAGCGGTAACCGCAACTGGCGGCGCTGTGACTGGCTGCTCAGTTATCCGGGCGCAAACCCATGCACGGAAACATGTCCGAGCTGCACGCCGGGCCGACCCTGGTCAGCGTTGACTCAAGAGACAGCAAGCCACAGCTGATTACCAAAATCGGCCGGCAACAATAGTCTTAACTTATTCCCTGACTGGTCGTCTCAGCTGGACTGTTGCCGCCCGAGACCCGGCCCTCGGCGAGCCGGTGTAGACCTCGGCTGGGAAGCGCATGTTGAGCGCCTCATGCGGGCTCTTCGTTGAAGGTCTTGAGGAGCTGATCGAAGCGGCCCTGTTGCTGCAGGAAGTTCTTCGCTGCCGGCCTGGTGGCTTCCTGCTTGAGCGTCAGGTGCATACGCTCGTGGCGGGCGTTTTGCTGCGGATGTCCGGGCTTGATGCGCTCGATGTCGATCGATGCTGGGCGGCGCCGGAGGCTTCGTGTCGCGATGCTTTGCCGGCACTGCGCGCGCAGTCGCGATGTATCAAAAAGGCGCGGACACTCGTGCTGTCAGAGTCCGGTCAACGCAGCGCGGCGTGCAGGTAGCTGCGGGGTCCGTAATAGGTCTCGAGGGACCGATCGGGGAGGCAGATGATGACGAAGCGTCCTAACTGTGCGGCCCTTGATTTTGGATCGGGCTCGGTGGCTGGCAGGCGCTTCGCTAGCGCCGCAGCCAGCGTCGCAAGGTGTGCCAACGCGTGCCGAGTGCGCTCCTCACGACAGCCTTTGCGCGATGCTGGGCCGCGGCGGCCAAAACGGAGACGCCATCCCTGACAGGCACATCGATCAGCGTCACGCCGGTGCCACGCGCGGCCCTGCCGATGGACTCGTCAATCGCGGAGTTGCCGGCTACGTAATCCACGCCGGTCGCATCTGCAAGTCCCTCGAAGTCGAGGACCGGCAGCGCGACACCGTGCCCCCGGCCACTATCGAGCAACTGCTGCATGCGGATTTGATTCAAATACCCGTCGTTGAACACGATGACGGTGAGCGGGAGTCTCTCGCGAACCGCTACTGCGAGCTCGAGTCCGCTCATTAGCGCGCCGCCATCGCCGACCAGCGCGACTACTGGTCGGGAAGGCGCGGCCAGTTTCGCCGCGATCGCGGACGGCAGTGCAAAGCCCATCGATTGAAGATCTGTCGGGAGCAACAGACCGTGCACCTCGCGCACTTCGAAGTAACGACGGGCCATCACCTGGTGAAGGCCGCTGTCGGTGACCACCAAAGCGTCGTCTGGCAAAGCGGCACGCAGCAGACTGAAGAACTGCTGGGGCGTGTGGCCGGCAATCGTCGGTTCCGGCCCTACCGCCTGCGCGGTTCGAATCCGCAGCCGCCACGGCGTGAGCGAGTCCAGTGTCCACGCCGTCCGCGGCGACGCCGTGCTCTCCGCCAGCAAAAAAAACGCTGCCACCGACATGGCGACTACGTTTGACGCGGGATAGATCGCATTCAGGTTCGCCGCCGAGGCATCAATGTGGACCAGCCGCTCGCGGGGAAGAGTGACGCCGAATCCCGCCGTGCCGTTGAAAGCGAGTCGCGCGCCGATAGCGATCACGAGGTCAGTCTCGCGCAGAAATGCGTTCAGCTGTTCGGTCGACCCACGAAGTGAATCGTAGCCGAGGCACCAGGGGGAGTGCTCGGGTATCACTCCGCGTCCCGATGCCGTAGTGAACGCCGGGGTTGCTGTGCGCTCGACGTAGGCGCGGATCACCGCGGCACTCTGCGAGCATCCCTGACCGAGGAGCAGGACGGGTTTCCGGGCCTGATGAATGCGTTTCCATATGGCTCGCGCTGCCGCTTCGTCGGCGGGAGCGGCATCCGAAACGCTGCCTGGTGAATCGGCAGGCCCGCCCAGTTGCACGACGACCGGACCCGGCTCGCCGCAGCGCGCCGTTTCGAATGCCGTGCAAACCGTCTCGCCGAGCTGCGCGAGCTCGCTCACGCCGAAAACAGCTTTGACCATCGGACGAACGATGGCGGCCTGATCGAGTGCCTGGTGACGATGGCGTGGGTGTCGGCCCTCGGGTGGCGCCCGGACGATGTGCACGAGCGGCGCCGAGTCCTGCCAGGCCTCGGCAAGCCCAGCCAGCGCGTAAGCGAATCCAGGGCCCGGGATCGTCAACAGAATTCCGGGCCGGCCGTCGACACGTCCATAGGTACCGGCCATGAATGCCGCCGCCAGCTCATGCGTCGGCACGATCAAACGCGTTCTGGCGTTGCGAAACGCGTTAAACAGCACCTGGTTGGGGCCGCCCGGCAATCCAAAGGCCGCAGCGGCATCGCAGCGCTCGAGTGCGCTTCGTATCGCCGCCGCCGCCGCGGGGCCCGCGAAATCGGTCATGGTGTTCCGGCTCGGCCGAACGCCCGTATCAACCGCCCGCCGGCCGCGCGCGGCAGTCTCAGCATGCGCTCGATTGCGTGCCCCGCGCGGGCGCGGCGCGACGACGGCGCCCTGAGGACCAGCGCAGTCTCGAGTCTTCCACCGAGCTGCGATTTGAAGTGGGTGACGGAGTTCAGTGCTGCGTCTGTCAGGTCGTTGGCCTCATAGCCGAGTCCGGCGAGCGCCTCGAAGCCGCGCCAGCGCAGAAATCCTGATGCCCCGAGGCGACTGTAGTCCGGATCCATGCCTGCACAGACGGTGTGAGTGACCGGATGCCTGCCAAGCAGCACGAGCTGCGAAGCGATGGCTTTTCCGTCGGGTAGCCTTGCGTGGTGAAGCCGGGCGATCCCCGCAGCGCGCAGCCGCTCCACGAAGCAACGGAACGCCGCTTCGGGCAAGTAGGTGGGAACGCGGCGACGTCCGAGTGTCAGCGCATGCAATCGAAAGAAAGAATGGAAGTCCTCATCGTCCGTGAAGCGCAGGCCGTCGACCTCGGTGCAACGCCGGATCAGCCGCCTCAGGTTTCCCTCGACGCGCTGCCATTGCTGCGCCAGGTCGGTAAGCGGGACCACGTAGGTGTAGCTCGGCGACGCCAGCCAGCCGCGCTGCAGGAATACGCGAACATCGCGGACCGTGCTGCGGCTTTTCAGGATCATGCTGTCGAATCGGAGCGACGACAGGTAGTCAAGCAGCACTTGTTGGATTTCCAGATCGCGCGAGGTTTCCTGAGACGGATAAGATCCATCATATGGCGAGAACAACGGACCGTGGTAGTACAGCAGCAGCCGCGGACCGGCGTGGCGGCCTTGCAGGAGTGATCGGGTCTCATACAGCGCGACGCCACCAACCAGTACTCCGGCACGCCGAACGCCGACGATGCGAAAGCTCGCGCCGGTAGCTGCCGCGAGAGCCTCCAGGTAATCCGCCTCTGCGTACACGCTTCCGCCAGGCGAGCCGCGGACGAACTCGCGCCACTCTGCGAACTCCTTCGGTTCCAGGGTGGTGACGCTCAGTGTCTTCATGCAGTAGCGCGCGCAACGCACCGCTACCGGCCGCGCTGGCCGTTATCAGTCGTCGTCGTTGCCGTTCGCCAATCGGACTGGTCAGTCGACAATCGCAACCGGCGGCGCACCAGGCGCCGCAGTGCCCGGTACGACATTTCGCGCCAGTCCACAAGCGACGGAACCGGATCAGTCCAGTTAAAGAGCGGCTGCTGCGCGCCCAGCCACGAACGAAGCCATGCACGCGCGCGCAGCTGCCCGTTCAACCAGGCGTAACGCGCCCACGCGAGATCATCGTATGGGGACACCAGCCGCACGCCGCTCCGATAGGCGGTGACGTCCTCAAGCGGCAGCCCCAGGGCATCGCGATAGGCCATCGTGCACACATCCACGCCGCAGCGCCCGGCGAACTCGACGAAAAACCAGATGCGGGCATTGATTTCCAGGATCTTGAAGATCCCGTCGCGGGCATCGAGCTTGAATTCGGCGCTGAAAATACCCCGATAGCGGAGTGCCGCCAGAATCGCGCGCAGCGCCTGCGCTGCCGGCTCGACCTCAGAAAGCGGCACGCTGACCATATGCGCGCTGTTGCTGAAATCTGGTGGGTACATCCGCAGACGCCGGCGCGCGAACAGCCCGCGCACTTGTCCGTTCGCGCTCGCGAAGCCATCAATCAGAAAGTGACTCGAGGCGGGGCCCGGCACGTATTCTTGCAGGACTGCGCCGTGGCCGTCCGCCTGGATGCGCGCGAGCTGCGCGCGTGCATCCGCCAGGTCGTGTACCGAGCACGCCTTGACACCGTAGTCCTCTACGAAACTCGCCGAATCGATCGGCTTGAGAAACATCCTACCGTGTGGCAGCTCTGCCAAGCGCTCGAGAGAACTGGAGCCATCGATGATCAATGTCTGTGGATGCGGCACGTTGATCGACTCGAGCAGCACTGCAAACTTGGCCTTGCTGGTAAGCTGACTCACGATCGCCGGGGAGGAGCTGCTGCTCGGGAAACGTGCGGCCAGCGCCGCAGGCAGCTCGGACACTTCACACTGCAGGCTGTCGCTGCAGGCAAGGAGCACGGCGCGCTCGAGGGAGCTCGCCTCCAGCACCCGCGCGAGTGGGGCACCGTCGGCGAGTCTATCGCGCACACCGGGAAGCGGACGGAACCAGCGCGAACGGGACTCGACCGAGGGCGCCGCGTTCAGCGAATAAACGGGGATCCCGGCACGATGCAGTAGTCGCAGCGCTCCGAGTGCGCCGGAGCCGGACCCGATCACTACGGCCGGCACCATCTCAGGCATCAGCAATATGGCGAGCGCGGGCGAGGGCCGCCGCTCGGACGACACGCGCGGTAACCGCGTGGACGCGACGCCACTCGGCAAGCCTGCTCAGGAGATTGAAATGGCCGGTCAAGCGTTGGTTCCGATTAGGTCAATTTGAGCGTATCCCGCACTGCCGACGTTCAGGGTTGGCCCGTGGCGGCAATGTGACGAACGTCACACTGCCCGGTGGCAGGTTGGGGTGGTGACGTGGCCCTCAATGGGTGTTCGGGTCGGCGTCAGGTCGCGCAGCGGCGCGAGCTGTCCCAGCAAAGTCGCGAACTGAGCTATCGAGGTGGCGATGAGATGAGCGGCTTACAATTGCTTGCCCAGGCGGTCGGGGAGAGTCACTCTGAGGCGAGGCCTCGAGCTGGTAGAGATACGTTTTCTTCTCTTTGCTGCCGCAGGCGGCACTGATTCGAAGCCGCCAGCGGTGAATATCATTATCCGCCATCTCGGTCGATCA
>Ga0307472_100000487_pt1 | contig 14061 bp, 12 predicted proteins | sample atmos_gasesAM5C__2_FD_204582 | JGI IMG/M metagenome (GOLD analysis project Ga0307472, IMG submission 204582) | Hardwood forest soil microbial communities from Morgan-Monroe State Forest, Indiana, United States - atmos_gasesAM5C_05 | ecosystem: Environmental > Terrestrial > Soil > Temperate...
GCGGGATGAAGGCGCACGAGAGTAAACCCGCTATCCTTCTGGACTTTGCTGTCCACTTGAAGTTGGCTTGCAGTTCACCTGCAGTGCATTGTCATCCGTCCAGAAATACGTGAGAGTGCGTGTCATCACAGCGCGGATTCAGGTGAAAGGGCTCAAGCTGGATGATCTGGAACGGCGCTGAAATTGGCAGACAGGAGGATTCCATGAAGAACACGCTATGCAGAATCACGGGGATTTTGGCGCTTGCCTTCCTGGCAACAACCGAGGTCGCCCGAGCGCAGGAGCCTGTGGTTGCGAATATTCCATTTCAATTCACAGCGGGAGAGATGACGCTCCCTGCGGGTGAATACAGAGTGCAGAAAGAGAGCGATTCCTCTTCCGCGCTGGTGATACGAAGCACGGACGGGAACGGAGCCACGATGGTGATGACCCACGCCGCTTCGATAAACGCGCCGCAAGCCAAATCCAAGCTGGTCTTCCATCGTTATGGCAACCGCTATTTTCTGACGCAGGTGTGGAGCGCAGGCAGTTCCCTGGGACGCGAGCTGCCAAAATCGGCCAAAGAGAAAGAGCAAGCTCTGGCAGCCCACAACCATGCGTCTGACCAGGTCACGATTGTCGCCCGCCTCGTTACATCCAACCATTAGTGCCTCCAGAACGGGCGGCTAACACGCGGGAGTCCGCACCAACCCCTCGGATTCCCGCGGTCCCTTCATTGAATGAATTGCTTTCCAACTGCTACTTCAGCGCGGCACCACGGATAGACGATTCCGCAGTTACTTTGGGGTCTCCATGGGCAGTGCGAACGGTGCTAGAGCGTCGCGAATCACTTTTTCTTCGCCCACGGCCACAATGGTCATGTGCGAGGCGGGAAAGTATTTGCGCGCAATGGCATCGACGTCTTCTGCCGTCGTGGCGTTGATCTTTCGGCTGTACCTCCCGATAGCATCCGGCCCAAGGCCATTAAGCCACAGGTCGGCGAGTTCGCCGGCTACCGCGCCGCGCGATTGCAGAAGGATGGCCTCGATGCCGAGAAGGGAGCGCTTAGCCCGGGTGAGTTCCTCTTCCGTGGGGCTAGTGGTGGCCATGCGGTTCAACTCGTAGATGATCTCATTCAAGCTGGCCCCAGTGACGGCATTGCGCACATCGGCCTGCGTGCGCAAAGTTGCCGCTTGCCGTAAGGTAGCGAGATTGGAACCAGGGCTGTACGTATAACCCTTGTCCTCACGAATGTTCGTCACCAAGCGCGAAGTGAAGGTTCCGCCGTAAATGGCATCTGCCACTTCAGCTCCTTCATAATCAGGGTCGCTGCGCAGCGGCCCAAAACCGGCGAGTACTAGCGTGGTCTGCACGGAATTGGGCCGCGCCACGAAAGTGACTTGGTGTGGCGCAGGCCCGGAAGGCTTGGCGTTCACGGTTGCGGTTGGCGCCGCAGGCGCTTTCCATCCTCCGAGTTTTTCCTTGACCAGCGTGCTCATCTTTGCGGGATCGAAATCGCCCACTGCCACCAGGATGGCTTGGTCGGGGCGGAAGCGCCGGCCGAATTCCTGGCGGAGCTCTTGGGCCGTCATTTTGCCAAGAGAGTCTTGTGTCGGGGCGATCACGCTGTAAGGTCCGGAGCCGAACAGCACGCGCGCGAGAGCCCGGTTCGCCTGAAAACCGGGCTGGGCTTCGCGTTGCCGCAGCGTATCGCTTAAATTGCGCTTGGCCAGTGCTACCTCGCTGTCGGAGAAGGAAGCGTTCTCGAGCACGTCGGCAAGCAGGCCCGCCGCAAGCTCGGTCTTTGAGGAAAGCACGGAGGTGCTGACGAAAATGGCGTCGCGGTCCGCGCGCACACTCAGGTCGCCTCCAGCCGACTGGATCTCCTCTGCAATCTGCTTCGCATTCCGGGTCTTAGTACCTTGATTAAGCGCCCTGGCAAGAAGCTCTGACAGGCCGGGTCGGTCCGTTGGGTCCAGCGCGAGTCCGCCGAGCACCACGATACGGAAGGACACTGTGGGTAGACCTGGCTGAGCCACCAGCCATAGCGTCAAGCCGTTCTCGAATTTCGCGACCTTGACTTCCGGCGGCTGAAACGAAGGCTGTGTCCCATACGGAGGCAGATCCTTGGGCAAGGGCGCTTCCTTTTGCGCGTGGGCGGCGGCCGCAAACAGCATCACAAACATCACTGCGAGCGCATTTTTCATTTCTCACCTCGGGTGCCGCTGGATGTTTTGTCCGCCGGCGTCGGCGCCCGGTTGATGATGGTGCGGTTTGTCGGTACCAGATACTTGGCAACGAAGCTGCGAACCTCTTCCGGCGTGACTTTGGCTACGCGGTCCGGTATCTGGTAAACGCTGTCGAAATGGCCTTCGAACAACACTGCATGCGACAGGGCCGAAGCTCGGTCGATCGGAATCTCCAGCTGACTGTACCAGTCCGAGCGCATCTTGGCCGCGATACTCTCGACCTGTTCGCGGCTGGGGCCCTTTCGCGCGAGCTCAGCCATGACTCCGTCGTAGGCCGCCAGGAGCTGATCCTCAGTGACGTTTTGCGGATACACAAGGAAGGAAGTCATGAGCGTCGGGCCGTTATATTCAAACGGATTTCCGAGCGGCCAGTTCATGCCGCCGTCGACCGAAACTGCTACCTGCTTTTCTTTCACTAGCGCCTGGTACAGCAGCGAAGCTTGTCCATTGTGCAGCAACTCCGCGGTAACCGCGCCTACCATGGCGTCGGGAGAGCTGCGCGATGGCATGTGGTAGCCGATGGCGAAGGCGGGAATTCTGGCCAGCTTGTCGGACTCCGTGAAACGTCGCTCACTTTTCTGAAGCGGCTCGTTGACCTCCGGTCGCGGTGGAGTAGGCCGGGAAGGAATACCCGCAAAATATTTTTCAGCCTTGTCGAATACATCGGCGGTTTTCACGTCGCCCACGATTGCCAGCACAGCATTGTTCGGCGTGTAGTACTGCTCGTAGAATTTCTTAACGTCCTCGATATTCGCGGCATCCAGGTCCTTGAAATCCCCATAGAAATTGTGCGCGTTCGGATACGTGTCAAAAGCCTTTTGCGGCAGGTCGAGCCAGTAGAAGGATCCGTACGGTTGGTTAAGGACGTTGACGCGGACCTCCTCCTCAACCACGCTGCGCTGGTTATCCAGGTTCTTGACAGAAAAATCCAGGGTCTTCATGCGGTCGGCTTCCAGCCACAACACTGGATCGAGCGTGGAGATTGGTCCCGACTCGATGTACTCGGTGAAGTCGTAACGCGTATCGCCATTGTTGAAGCCGCCTCCGCCCTCGATCACGCGGTCAAAAACACCCTTGGGCGCATCGGGCGTGCCTTCAAACATCATGTGCTCGAAGAGATGGGCGAAGCCGGTGCGGCCTTGCGGTTCCAGACGGAAGCCAATCCCATAGCTGATACACAGCCCGAAGGTCGGCGCGGAGTGGTCCTCGGAGACCACCACGGTCAGGCCATTGAATAGCTTCTTCATCGCCGTAGGGGCTTTCCACTCCTGCCCCTGCGCGGCCGCTACAAAGCTAAACAGAAAAACAGAAGTCACAACATGAGTCAAAAGATGAATCACTCTTCTCACGAGGGATTTCGCTCCTGCTACCCGTAGACGTAGGGCCTTGTTGGCGGGTATAGCCTACAATTTTCTGGCGTCCGCTGGCCAGCACTCATCTCACTGCTGGCTCGTGCGATGGAGACTTATCTGGGACGAATCGTTCGTTCGCTTGGCCCGTCGTTGTCCTGGTCCCCGCTTCACCCGTTGATGTCATAACGAAGTCGGCCTCACGACGAGCCGACTAGACTGGTTCACCGGTGCTCGTGCGGAACACGGGCATCGAAGAAATCTATGTTCCGTTATAAGTCTAGCGGCGCAATTAGGTCATTTCTTTCCTTCACCTCTTTGCCTAATATTGCCTAATATCTATGATCTGGCCATCTGGCCTTTTCTGCCCAACTGCAACACGGCAAAGGTAGCGTCGCGGTCTGAGAACGGCTTCAACCAAGAACTGTGCTTCCCGTGGAGACAAACCAAATGACAAAGCTTGTTTCGCAGTTTCTAATCTTCGGAGTCATATCCTGTATGACTTGCCTTGCACAAACGAGGGAGGCTGGAGGAAGCGTTTCTGACCGGCCTCCGAAGCTGGAGAAAATGCCGGAGGCGCTGGAAATCCGCTTTGCTTTGAGCGCCTCGCCTCCACACGTGCGGGACAGTGCAGCCGCTTATGTCTTGGACCCGACGAAAGGTTATGTGTTAAGCCGCAAGGGAACAAATGGCGTAAGTTGTATTGTGGTGCGAAGCGACTGGCAATGGGCGAGTCCGCCGTTTCGTGACGATATTTACTGGCCGGTTTGCTACGACGCCGAAGGTTCAAAGACCCTGCTGCAAGACTATTTCTATGCCGCCGAGTTGAGAGCCCGGGGTATGGACTCCAAGCAGGTTCATGAGGCAGTGACGAGCCGGTTCGGAACGCCAGGGTACGCGAACCCATTGCGCACCGGGGTTGCCTACATGATTGCGCCGATCATGCGTGGCTATACGAGCGCACCTGGACCCGTCACTATGAACATGCCTCATTATATGTTTTATGCGCCGGGGCTTAAGGACGCCGACATCGGCGGGCACGGCTTCAGCAAGCAGTATCCGTTCATACTGGATATGAATCCCGGTCGCGATGACTACATCATCCTGCTCGTCGGCGAAGCAGAGAAAGCAAAAATTCTCGAGAACTCAAAGGATCTGCTGGACCAACTGTGCTCCTATCGGGAGTATCTCTGTACGACAGCTGAGACGCGCGCCCGTACACCTGTCGACCACTAGCAAGCGCACGGTGTCTCTTTATGAATGCCACGACGCGCGGGATTTTCGTGAAGCAGTATCTTCACGGAGCCGCGCCCGAGAACGATTGCGGAAATCCAGGAGCTGGCTGGGGGCCTACGGGAATACTACAAGCCCGCCTGGAAGAGCTCCTCGTCCAGAAAATCGTCGTTGAGACCGCCCGTTACGGTCGCGTTGTGGCACTCGAACAAGTCGAGCAACCTGAGCCAGGGTATAACCTTGCTCGTGTGGTTCACTGCCTCGATCGCACCTCGCGATATTCGACGGCGACAAGTCGCGCGCTCTACAGGGCAGTCGAAGAGCTCGAGCGAGTTCAGGAGACACGGAAGGCTCGCGAGGCTTCTGCCAGCGCAACGGATGGAGAGGCGGCTCCGCCTTCTGCGATCCTTCTTTGGCAGCCTTACGGTTTGCCATCATCCGCAGATAGCTGGGTGACTTGCTGTCGCCCCATACAGTCCCGTTTGTGTTGACCACAAATTCAACTTCGACCTGAGCATCAGTAAGGCGAAGTATTTTTCCATCCCGGTCCTTCATCCCGAACCCCGTCCCTCCGATCACTCCGTTACCTATGTCCACTATCTCGCGGGGTTTGTAAAAGCGGCCACTGGGTTTATAAGAGCCACTGGGGTCTCCCGTCCGTTCGATGCTCCGGTCGGTAGCCTGGCGGCCGGTCGCCTTGCTACCGTTCTCGAACGTTAGAGTCCAGAGAAGACCGTAACCATCCCAGGTTTCCTTGGTGTCTCCGAATTCAAGTGCTGCGGAGCAGTAGCTCCCCTGCGCATTCTGGCCGCAATGGGCCTCAGTAATTTGCAACGGGGCGTCAGGCTTGTTCTTGATCAGCGCGTGGTCCACTTGCGCGAAACCGCTGCAGGCCAGCGCGAAAAGTAGTAACGGTACGAAGAATAATCTCACTCTCATTGCTTTGCCTGCTGCATGGGCTTGAGCTGCAGTGACCCTTGCGCTGCGTGCAATGGTCAATAGCATCTAAGCTCTGCTACGGATTCCGCGCTATTCCCCGGCAGGTTGAATCAACCACCAGCAGTTTCGCGAGCGCACGCAGCTCCGCTTCCGGGTAGGCAAACTGTGCGACACCGCAAGCCATTGCAAACCGCAAATTCCGGAAACACGAATGCCTGAATATTCCCTACGATAGCCGCAATATTCGGGCATAGCAACACTGACTCATAGCACTTTCGCGTTCCATCGAAGACCGAATCGCCGGTGGAATTAGCGAAATCTCCGAGAACGATTGTGTCCTTGTCCGTCAGCCGACGCGCCTGCCGCGAGCGACACGCTATTCCTCCGGCTATTCCCGCTGCGAGCACTACGACAGCCACCACGACCACTTTTCGACGGTGCGACGGCGCTGCTGCACGCGGACCGGGGCTAGTGCCTGTCGCTATTCCATCTCCTCCGGCGACCGGCGCGATAAATCGATACCCACGGCGGGGCAGCGTCTCGATGTAGCGGGGCTCGTCAGCCGAATCACCCAGCACGTCGCGCAGTTTCTTGATGGCGCTGTTCAGTCCGTTATCGAAGTCAACAAAAGTGTCTGCAGGCCAGAGTTTCTGACGAAGGTCCTCGCGCGTAACCACGTCACCGGGATGCTCCAGCAACAGGGCAAGCACTTGGAAAGGTTGGTCCTGAAGCTTCAGGCGGATGCCGTGCTTGTACACTTCGCCCGAACGCGAATCCACTTCGAAAGGACCGAAGCGGGTCCTGGGGTTTCGGGCAGGGGCTTCCATGGCGAGATTTCGATCGTGCGGTAATGTATCACCAATTTTTTGTCCGAAAGAATACGTGCCAAAACAATGTGGTTCTTACCTGTTTGCCCGTCAAAGTGGGGCCAAGGTTCGCCCCACTTTACTCTTACAGCTTGCGACAATCTTGGACTCCTTCAGATTCAGTGGCGACGGTGCGGAGCCGAGCTTTGCAGGGATGACCAGCGAGCGAACCAGCACCACTAGCGCAGGAAAACGTGCAGATAGCGAATTGCGGTAGCATCGACGCTGGCAAGCTGGCCTATCGCCGAGTTGCAGGCTTTTTCACGAAGCGATACACAAAGCGGAGCAGGCACACGGGAACCACAATCGTACCCGCAGTAAGCGCCACTGCAATCAGGTGTGGCAGCATGTCCTCACGTCCTTGGGCATGGGTCAGCGAACCCCAGCTATTTGGTCCTTATTTGCAGGTTTTTACGGTAGCACTCCATCGGGTAAAGACCTGAATTTTGAAAGGGTGATGCCTCGGTGCCGATTAGCTACAGGGGGTGGATAAAACAGAAACGCTATGCACGAATCCAGTTTGGCTGGAAAAAAGCAAAGGCCCGAGGGGGCTCTAGAAACGTCATACAATGTCACGCAGCAATCTGTTCATCAACTTTTGCAGCAAGATCTTGTCTCCTAAGGCCATGCGGGTGAACTCGGCACCAAAGCCTTCGGCGGGGGCAATGTTTCGCACGATTGCACGTGCCCGTACGCTTCCACCGGGCACTTCAAATGCCATCCTGAGTTCTGTCCCCACGGGCGGTGGATTGGGCGTGGAGATGAACAATCCTCCCATGCCTAACGTTTTGACAGGGGAAAAGAGTTGAAGGTCTGCCCCATACCAGCTTACAGGCATACCCTTTGGCAACGAAATGCGCGGGTATCGACGTGTGTTGCGACCGGACTCCTCAGGGACGCACTGCAAGGAGACCTCATCAACCTGCGTTGGGCTTTATCAGTATGCTCATCGTGGGGTGAACGCAATAGTACGCGGACGTTCATTGCTCAACTTTTTCTCTCCGCGAACTTCATTATTCTTTCACCGCGAAATGTACCAACCGATAGAAAGTCTGTTTCGTCCCACACCTTCGCGCACCTCGTGCACAATTTTACGACCTTAAAGCCTGACAGCCTGCGCGTGGTTTCGGCTTGTCGCGGGCAATCGTTGAACTGCGGCGGCTGCGTGGAGTCGTCAGGGAAGAACACCTTGGATTCACATTGAGGCATTCGCCCAACCGTGGCGCGAATCTACCCGGGTCTGCTCCATTTGTCTACTGGCCAAACGGCCAGGGAAGCGAGCCGAGACTCGCCAGCGGGTACTGTTATTTCTTCGGCTTTTTTTCTTCTTCTTTTGGGAAGACTTGGATTGAGACTCCCCACGCCTTACAGTGATTCTGGGATTCTTTGGAGTTACTAAGCAGCATTGCTGCTCGTCTCCAACGATGTTTCCTGCTTCAGGAGGCACATGCTCGAGTTCGTGACCGGCGATTCCGTCTCGAAGACTATCGTGTTCAATGACACGGTCTCACACTGACCCGCCACGCATAATCTCAACCAACGCGCTATTCGTACCTCAACGCAACCATGGGATCCACATTCGTCGCCCGCTGCGCCGGCAGGAAGCACGCTGCCAGTGCGACCAGTACCAGCAGGGTCCCAACCACGACTATTGTTACGGGATCGTCCGCCTTCACGTCATATAACATCGATTTCAGATAGCGCGTCACGCCCATCGCCACTCCGGTGCCAGCTACGGCCCCCACCAGCGCCAGCGACAATCCTTGCTTCACCACCAGGCGCAACACATCCCCTCTTTGCGCGCCCAGGGCTGTGCGAATGCCGATTTCGCGTGTTCGTCGCGCGACTTCATAAGCTAGCAAACCGTAGAGCCCGATGCACGCCAGCGCCAGAGCCAGCAGGCCAAGGAGGCCCGACAATCGCGCCACAAGCCGTTCCTGAAACAGCAAGCGGTCGATTTGCTGTGATTCCGTCGTGACGTCGCGGAGCGGCAAGTTCGGATTGATCTGCGCCACCGTGCGCCGAATCGCGGGAACTAAAGCTTGCGGATCGCCCGCCGTGCGCACCTCGAACGACGCGGCCAAGGCGCTCAGCGGCACGTACATCTTCGGACTGATTTCCCGCCGCAGATCGTTATACTTCGTGTCACGAACCACGCCGATGATTTCATAGCCCGGACTCGCCGGTCCATCTTGGCTTGCAGTGGATTGGCCAAAGCGTTTTCCCAAAGGATTCTCTTTCCCAAGAAACTTTGCGACGAACGCCTGGTCCACAATCACGGGTGTCGGTACAGCAGGTTGCTTGCTACCGCTGAACAATGATTGACGCGCCTGGGCGGCGATTCCGTAGTCCGAAGAGTCGAAACCGCGGCCGGCAACAAAGGGAATCTGCATGGTGCTGAAGAAATCCGGTCCGACCTCCAGCACATCGGATTCTGACTGCCGATCTTGAGGAGTTCCCGGCCAGTTGAACATCGTTGCCATCAATGCGCCGCTCAGCAGAGGGACCATGGAGTAACTTGCTGACTTCACGCCCGGCGTTTCCGTAAGGCGGCCCTGCAAATCACGGTAAAAGCTATCGATCTGCGGATCCTTGTAACCTGCAAGCGACGGGTTGATTCCGAAAATCACGAGGTTGTGAGAATCGAAACCCACGTCAAGGCTGCGCAGGTTTTGTAGCGTTCGTACCAGCAGGCCAGCGCCAACCAGCACCACGATCGCCAGCGCCACTTGGGTCACCACCAGCGCGTTGCCGATGCTAAACCTTCTCCCGCCGCCCCGGGAAATTTTCGTCGAAGCGCTGAATCCTTCCTTCAATGCAGGAGTTACATCCACACGTACGCTGCGAAAAGCTGGCGCAAGGCCGAACAGGACTCCGGTAAGAAGAGAAACGGCAACCGTGAAACCCAGCACGCGAAGATCGAGCCCCGTTGCAAACGTCAGCGGCCGCGGCTGATTGTCCGATACGAAAGAAACGATCGCATGCGAGCCCCACGACGCAAAAACGATTCCCAAAATGCCGCCAGTCGTTGCCAAAAGCAGGCTTTCCGTCAAGAGCTGGCGCACGATTCGCATTCGCCCCGCCCCGAGCGCCAGCCGCAATGCCATCTCCTTTTGCCGCGCTGCTCCGCGAGCCAGCATCAGTCCCGCGACGTTCGAGCAGGCAATCAGCAAAACAATTCCCACCGCGAACATCAGTACGTACAAGGGGTTCGCAAATCGCCCGCGCGACCCCGTCAATCCCGTCTGCGCATTCACAAGAGTTACGGTCGGCTCATCGTCAGGCTTCGAGAAGGTCCTTGGCTCGTTCGGCGTATCGGGAGGCGCTTGACCTTGTGCGACCGGCGCGGACGGAGCCGGAACCCTGGCAGATCCCTGGCCCCCCGCGGCCGGAGGCATGCCGCCGCCAACTACTACGGAGCTTTGCGAACCCCCGACTGGTGGTGGCGGCACAGCTCTCGCGCCGGCAGGCGCCGGGCCGCCTATAACTACTTGTCTCGACGCAGGCCCTCCTCCACCTCGCGGTTCTGGAGGGCCCGGCATTCCTCCCGCCTCGAACAGCGGTATGGATCCGTGCAGCATCTCGTTGCGGAATATCCCGCTAATTGCGGCTTGAGCGTGCAAGATGGGCCTCTCGGCTTTCAGCCGACCGAGGATGGTTAGCCACCAAAACGTAACGTTGTCCTGCCGGTTGTCCCACATCCGGGGATCGCTAATGCGCAGCCCGGCTGCGAGCGGCAGCCAAACGTCGTAGTCACTTCCTGGCGTAATCCCCGTAAACCGCTGCTCGACGACTCCGACGATCGTGAAAGCCACTCCGTTCAGCTCAATCGTGCGTCCCACCGCGTCCCGGGCCCCGCCGAAGGAGCGTTGCCAGTGACCAAAATTGAGCACCGCCACGGGCGCCGCCGTCGGCGAGTCGTCGCTCAATTCCAGAACGCGGCCCGCCGCAGCTCTCAATCCCAGCGTGTTGAAGAAGTCTCCGGAAACCAGTTGACCGCTGATCATGCTCGCCGGACCATTCCCGGTCAGTGCCAGAGGACCTGCGTTGGCAAACGCCGCCACTCCCGAGAACTGGTTTGTATTCCTGATCTCGCGAAACATCGGCTCGGAAAACGAGCACCCGGAGGGATTTGCCGCGCCGAAGCGCAGATTGCTTGGGCAATCGCCCGAAGACATGTAACCGTTAATCCGCGGCGCCTTGCGCGCGCTCCATCGCAGCACGACCAACTCCGAGGGCTTTTCGACCGGCAGCGAGCGCAGCATCACCGCATCAATCAAGCTGAAAATGGCTGTGTTGGCGCCAATTCCCAGCGCGAGCGTAAGAACAGCAACAGCGGCGAAGCCCGGAGAATTACGCAGCATGCGCAGGCCGTAGCGGATGTCTTGCCACAGTTCCTCGATCCAGGCGATTCTCCACACGTCACGCGTATCTTCCTTCACTCGCATCACGTTCCCGAATTTACGCACCGCCGCATAGCGCGCTTCTTCCGGAGTCATCCCGCGCTCGATGTTGTCCTGCGTTTCTCTCTCAATGTGCTCGCGAATGTCTCGATCGAGCTCTTCCAGTATTCGCCTGCCTCGCCTCATGACGCGCCCTCCCTACCCAGCCGGCCGGAGAATCCGCGCTATCGCTCCCGCCAGTTTGTCCCACTTGCTGGTTTCCACTTTCAGTTGTTTCCGGCCTTTCCGTGTCAGGCGGTAAAACTTGGCCCGCCGGTTGTTCTCCGAAGTGCCCTCTTCCACCCAAATCCATCTCCGCTTGATGAGCCGGTGCAGCGCCGGATACAGCGATCCCTGCTCGACCTGCAGCACTTCGTCGGAGTTGAATTCGATTGTTTTGGCGATGGCGTGGCCGTGCGCCGGGCCGCGTAGCAGCGTGCGGAGAATCAGCAGGTCCAAGGTGCCTTGCAACAGTTCGATGCGTTCGCGTTCTTCTTTAGTAGACATTCTAGGGGAGAATAGGGCCTTTCTAGTAGAATGTCAAGGGGAGGACACCGTCTATACGCGATAAAAAGTGATCTCGCTTTCCTGCCAATTGTCGTATCATTGCCGCGTGAAAAAAAACACAAGTCAGCGATTCAGGACTGCGCCGCGCCTGCCTTCCAAGAGTTTCATGACTTTCTCCGCCTTGTCAGCCTTGACGCCCACTTCCTCGAGCGCCGCGCGAAAGTGCTTGAGAAAAGCATCGAAGTGAGTGTCGTTCAATCCCTGCTCCCGCGGCTGTGCATGGGCGGCGGTAATGTCTTTGCCTGTATATACGACGCGTCCGCCGAGGAGCATGGAGATGAACATACTCTGCCGTGCAAGCAAGTGCCCCATATCGGTGGTCTTAAAGAAGTGGCTGACACTTTCATCGGCCAGGACTCTTCGGTAGAAGGAAGCAGTAGCTGCCCAGACTGTTTGTCTCCCGCCAATTAGGTCATACAGCGCATCGACCATTGTGATACTCCGCATCGATGGGAATGGAGAACCCTGCCTCCAGCGAACGCCGCGCTTTCGCCGATCCGGCAGATGGTGTCGGATAGGTTGCGGCCGCATAGGAGCTGGTGTGGTTATACCACGCCAGCCGAGCGGTAAGAACCGCCGCAAGGGATTTGCGCCTTGGGAACCCAACTCGGTGGAACTTCCGCCAGAAAGCCTGCGTACTAACATCTATGTTGCAAGAAATCCGTCACGCCCTCCGCCTGCTGGCTCGAAATCTCGGCTTCACCGCTATCGCGGCACTGTCGCTCGCGCTGGGTATCGGCGCCAACAGCGCCATCTTCAGCTTAGCCGACGCACTCCTGCTACGGCCGCTGCCCGTCCTCGAACCTAGCAGTGTGGTCACCGTCAGCACTGACCGCCCGAACCTTTCGGAGGGCATCGGCGGCGTGTCGTATCCTGACTATCGCGATTTTCGCGAGAGTTCGCAGTCCTTCGCGGGCCTGGCCGCGCTACAGCTCTCCGCCTTTGGCGTGGCGAAATCGGCACGTGAGACTCCTCAGCTCCGCGTCGGCGTGATGGTCAGCGACAACTTCTACCAAGTGATGGGCATTCGACCCGTGCTCGGCCGAGGCTTCCTGCCGGACGAGGGGCAAGTCCCGGGGCGCAACCCCGTTGTGATCCTGGCCTACGATTTCTGGCGCACCGAGTTCGCTGGCGACCCTTTGGTCCTGAACCGCACCATGCGGGTCAACGGCATAGACTTCAACATCATCGGCGTCGCCCCGAAACCCTTCACCGGCGTCGACGAGTACGTTCGACCTCACTTCTACGTGCCGCTCATGATGTGGCAGCGCCTGAACGCGCTGCCCGAGAACCCGCTTGAGGACCGCACCAATCGTGCTTTCGATGTGAAGGGTCGCCTTAAGCCCGGCGTGTCGCGCGAGCAGGCGCGGGTCGAATTGGCTACCCTGTGGAACAGCCTCAAGCCATTGCACTCCGAGGCCGACCGTAATCGTGTGGTGGGGGTTCGCACGGAACTGCAGGCGCGCGTTCAGTCGTCGCCCCCCGATGCCTACCTCATCGGCATGCTGATGGCGCTGGTGGCCGTGGTGCTTATTATCGCGTGCGCGAATGTCGCTAACCTCCAGCTCGGTCGTGCCCGCGCACGCACGCGTGAGGTGGCCATCCGCATCGCGTTGGGCATCAGCCGCACTCGCCTGGTCCGCCAGCTCTTGATCGAATCCTTGCTGCTGGCCTTACTGGGCGGCATCGCCGGACTCGCATTCGCCTACGGCGGCATCCGCTTCCTGCAGACCATACGCATTCCCACCGACATTCCGGTCGTAATATCTCCTCAGCTTGATCACCGCGTCCTGTTGTTCAGCCTGTTTTCCGCGATTGCCAGCGCCCTGATCTTCGGCCTGGTTCCCGCCTTGCAAACCTCGAAGAGCGATCTGGTCCCGGCGTTAAAGAGCGCCGAGCCCGGCGCTGCTGTTAGGCGGCGCATGCTCGGCCGCAATGTCCTGGTGATCGGCCAGGTCGCACTGTCGATGATTCTGCTGATCGCCACCGGCATGCTGATGGACGGCTTCCGCAAGATCCTCGTCCTGAACCCGGGCTTCCGCACCGACCACTTGCTGACCATGGAGCTCGACACCTCGTTGGTGCGCTACACCCAAGCACAGACCCGCAACTTTTACAAAAACCTTCTGAATCGCGCGAGCGCTGTGCCGGGAGTTCGAGCGGTTACACTCGGAAAGGTGATGCCTCTCGCTCCCAGCCAGGACATGGAAACCTTCATCCCAGAGGCCTACCAGTTCCCTAAAGGCCAGGTGAACGCCTCGGCCTTCGCCAGCATAGTCGATGAGAACTACTTCGACGTGATGCAGACGCCTATCATCCGCGGTCGCACCTTTAGCGCCAACGACAAAGAGGCCGCACCACTGGTGGCGATCGTCAACCAGCAGTTTGCCGATACCTATTGGCCGCGTGAGGACGCGATTGGCAAACGCTTGCAGCT
>Ga0307472_100000488_pt1 | contig 14058 bp, 9 predicted proteins | sample atmos_gasesAM5C__2_FD_204582 | JGI IMG/M metagenome (GOLD analysis project Ga0307472, IMG submission 204582) | Hardwood forest soil microbial communities from Morgan-Monroe State Forest, Indiana, United States - atmos_gasesAM5C_05 | ecosystem: Environmental > Terrestrial > Soil > Temperate...
TGATAAATCGGGACGGTCAGTGTGCCGACGGCCGCCGCCGTCAACTGCCGTGCAATACCCTGTTGGGGCTCGTAATTCTGCACCACCTGCCCTTGCACTTGAAGCACCGGATAGAGCGCGCCCTCGTTGATCTTCACGTTTAACAGGGCGACATCGACACCCATCATCGCCGCCGTCACGTTCGGATTTTCGATCTTGCCCAGCGATACCGCGGCGGCCAACGTCCGTGGCGACAGACGGTCGACCGGCGTGGCGGGCGCCAGCCGTCCCGGCTCGACGCCGATGTTCTGGCGAAACGCCGCCTTCGACGTCATGTAGTCCGATTCGGCTTGATGCAATTGCGAGCGCCCCGCCGCCAGCCGCGACTCGGCTTGCGCGACGTCGGTCTTGGTGACCTCGCCGACGTTGAACCGGTCGCGCGTCTGACGCAGCTGTTCGGTCAAGACTTCAACGTTGCGCTTGTTGAGGTCGACAATGGCGCCGTTTTGCAGCACGTTCAGATAAGAGGTGGCTGCGTTCAACAGCACCTGCTGCTCGACCAGGCGCAGCGTCTCACGCGCCGCCGATACCTGGCTCTCGGCCGCGCGCGTGCTGTTGGCCGTCACCATGCCGTTGTAGAGCGTCTGCGTGGCGGTCAATTGGACGCCGCGCGGCGGAAACGTGCTGATGGTTTGGTTATAAACCGTGCCTTGCGGCACCGTCGTCTTGGAGCTGGTGTCCACGTACTCAATGCCGGCGTTTGCCTGTCCGGTAATGCGCGGCCGATAGCCCGACAGGGCCTGCGGCACGCCCTCGTCTTGCTGGCGCACCTGCGCACGCTGCGAATTGAGCTGCGGATTGTTCTGGTAGGCCTGCGCCAACGCCCACTCGAGCGTCTGCGTAGCGCCCGCGTTGGAACGGACCTCGGCGCTTTCAGCTTCGGCGGCGTGCGCGGCAATGAGCGAAAGGTCGCCGAGCGGGGGACCGACAGCGATCACCGCCGCAGCAACAATCCGCACGATCCGCGGTGTCCGTCTCATCCCCTACCCCGTCGTCCGCACAGACGCCGACGACATGCCAAGCACCCATACGGCACATTAATTGCTCTGGTGGTGTGACCGCCAAGCCGCGGCTACCATACGCGCGACGGTGTTAACTTGAAAACCCCCGCTTGTCCCTTCTTGCGTCACAAAAAAAGGCAATGCGCAGAAAGAATCCCAGTGAGGATTTGTGGTCACAGTTCAAGCATCGCTTGCGGTTGCGAGACGCAAGGGAACGTATGCCGGACCAGCTAAAATACGAATTCGACAGGTGCCGCGAAGCCGGGCAGCAGCGGGGCCATGGCGTCGAATACCGGCCGCCCGCTCACATGGCCGTGAGCCGAGCGATAGAGCATCGCCTTGGCGTCGGGACCGGCCCCCGCCACGCCGACCAGTCGTCCGCCGTCATCGAGTTGCGCGAGCAGCGCGCGCGGCACGACCTCGCAGGCGCCATTGAGCAGAATCACGTCGTAGGGCGCGGCAGCCGGCCAGCCGGCGGCGAGCGGACCGGTGACCACCTCGACATTCGCAGCGCCGTGGTCAGCGAGCAGCCGACGCGCCGTTGCTGCAAGCTCGCCATCCTCTTCCAGAGCGACGACGCTCTCGGCCAGTTCGGCGAGCAGCGCCGACGAATAGCCGGTGGTGCAGCCGACATCGAGAACGAGGTCGGTGTCGCCGATCTCGGCGATCTGGAGCAGTTTCGCCAGCACCATGGGCTTGAGCAGATAGCGCGTCGCGCGACCCGGCGCGCCGCCGAGCGGAACGTCGCGGTCGAGATAGGCGATGGAGGATTTCGCAGCCGGGACGAAGCGTTCCCGAGCAACGTCCTGCATCGCCGCAATGATTCGCAGATCGGTGACGTCATTGGTGCGGACCTGGCCGTCGACCATCATCCGCCGCGCCGCTGCAAAGTCGATCATCCGCGACCTCCGGCCACGCCACGATCCGGTCGCGGCCTGAGGCGTCTTCTGCGGCAAGCATGGTGAAAAGGCAAGGTCCCAAGGCCTCGAGGGCGCCGCAGCCGGGCAGCCTTTCTCGTGTGTGGCCAGCCTCGGTCTAGGGCGCGTTCCGGTTGCGTTATACCGGTGGCGCCCGGTCGCTTCAGGCGGTCGCTCTAGGTTCGCCGCATCAACGACCACGACCTTCTGAGAGCGCCGCTTCGATAGGAAACCAACCGATATCGATGGGGAGCCGGTGGGTTAAGGACTTGATTTCGATCGCGAGCGTCACTCAACACGCCGTACGGCGAACACCACGCGAGACACTCCTCGCCCAAGCCGACGCCGCTCGGGCAATCGGTGGGCTCGTGGCAGCCGTCCCCCTCACTGCCAAAAGTGCATCCCAAGATTACGCCGGTGGCGGCCATGTCAACCAACCCGGGGGGAGTGTCTCAAACTGAGACACTCCCGCGCTGACACTGCCATGAGCAGCGGGACGCAACTAACGGTGCTTGCCACGAAAGTGGCGCACGATCGAACGACATGTCCGACCGCCCGCCAAGTGCGCTCGGAGGCTGCTTGGCAGTTGGGGATAGGGGTCACAGTTCCGAGCGATTTCAATTGCCCCGCTAGCCGTGACAGCTAAACGCGACGCGCGCATGTCGTTGATGTGACCTTCATCACCGCCGCGCCCGTGAAAAACCAAACTCCGTCATTGCCGTAGAACGACCAGCGGCCGGGACTTCAGAATGAAATTGCCGGCGGGTCTAAAGCCTTGTAAATGCTCGCTGGGGCCACGTGGCGGAGTGGTTACGCAGCGGTCTGCAAAACCGTTTACGCCGGTTCAATTCCGGCCGTGGCCTCCACTCATGACAGCCAGGGGCATTAACCAGGGCGCGCGTTAACCAGGGCGCGCGTTCGGCTCACGGCCGACATCACGCAGCCCCAATTGCTCCTGAAGCTCGAACTATCCCAGAGCTTCTTGGAGGTGGAGTGATGCGTACCACCCTCGCCGCGCTGGCTGTCGCCGCGACGATCGCGGTCCCAGCGCTGATCACGACGGGCACCAGCCGCGCCGCCGATTTCCCGCCCGGCATCGAGGACCAGACATTCGCGCCCCAGCCATACGACCCCAGCCCGCGCTATGCCGAACCGCGCTATGCCGAGCCGCGCTATGCCGAGCCGCCCTATCGGCCGGTTCCGCGCTATGCCGAACCCTACGGCCGTCCGGCCCCGCGCTACACCGAGCCCTACGACTCTGCGGCCCCGCGCTATGCGGAACCGTATGATCGCTCACCGCAGCCCTACCGCCCCGGGCCGCGTTATTCCGAACGTCCGCCCTACGACGCGGGTCCTCGCTACGCTGAGCCGGCGCCTTACGAGCCTGAGCCTTACTATGACGAGCCGCCGCGCTATCGAGACGGCCAGCGGTACTCCGAGCGCGGTTTGGCGTACCGCCCGCCCGCGCCCATCCTTGGTGCTGCGCCGTGTTATTGGACGCGCGGCGAGCCCCAGTGGGACGGCCACCGGTGGGTTCGGCCACGCGTTCAAAGCTGCAACTGAGCGCGACCGCCTTCGCCCACCGTGGTGACGCGTTCGATAGGCGCGTCTCTCACGCCAGGACGCGCGGCCGGGCCGCCTCATGGGGCGCCGAATCGGCCGCGCATACGCACATTTTCGGCTAAAAACACCTTATTCCACGACATGTTCCGCTGGTGAGCCGCAGCAACGCGGTTCTCGGACACCTGTCCCATGCGCTCGCTGCCGTGTTCGACAGCGAGCTCGCCGCTCGTTATGAATCACTGGCGCAAGTCTGATACCGAGCGCTCTCCCGGCTCGGCATCGCCCGCGCGCAAATCCCCACCGTGGTGATGTTCGGCCGCCGGCGACAGAGCACGGCACACTCACATGACACGCTCACATTAGAAGACGGTCGGCGGTGCGTCGCATCCTTCGGCGTGTCGTTCGCAGTCATTCGCAGAAATTCGCTTTTGCATTGCCCTCGGGTGTTTGTTATACGCCGCGGACTGCCAATTCTCGCGGCTATTCCCCGGTAGCTCAGTGGTAGAGCAACCGGCTGTTAACCGGTTGGTCGCTGGTTCGAATCCGGCCCGGGGAGCCATCCAGTCCCGAGTGCGTACGGCACGCCGTTCAATCGGTCCCGCGGCCAAGCGGACCGAAGGCGGGGCAAATCCGCCCGTAGATCATCACACGACACGGACTCTTGCTTTGACTGACAACACCCTACCCACCTCGCCGGCCCGCACCGATGCGCGCCTGTGGACGCAAGCGCTGGCCCGCTACCGGGAGCCCAACCGAACGCGGAGCACGCTGGAACTCACCATCACAATCCTGCCGCTCGCGCTGCTGTGGATCGCCATGTGGGCCACGCTCGGCGTCGGCTACTGGCTCTGCCTGCTCCTGGCGGTACCCGCGGCGGGCTTCATGGTCCGGCTGTTCATGATTCAGCACGATTGCGGCCACGGTGCCTTCTTCCGCCACCGCCTCGCCAACGACTGGGTCGGCCGCGTCATCGGCGTGCTGACGCTGACGCCATATGATTTCTGGCGGCGAACCCACGCCGTCCATCACGCCAGCTCCGGCAATCTCGATCGGCGCGGCATAGGCGATATCGATACGCTGACTGTGCAGGAATATCTGGCGCTGTCGCGTCGGCGGCGCTTGCTCTACCGCCTGTACCGCCACCCGCTGGTCATGTTCGGCATCGGCCCGGCCTATCTCTTCATCGTGCAGCATCGCGTTCCCGTCGGCCTCATGCGCCAGGGCTGGCAGCCGTGGCTCAGTACCATGGCGACCAATGCCGCCATCGCCGGCGTGGTCATCGGGATGATGTGGCTGGTCGGCGTCGGGCCGTTCCTGCTCGTCCACCTGCCGATCACCCTGCTCGCCGGCTCGATCGGCGTGTGGCTGTTCTACGTCCAACACCAGTTCGAAGACACGGTTTGGGCGCATGACCGACGCTGGAGTTTGCACGAGGCGGCGCTGCACGGCAGCTCGCACTACGATTTGCCGGGCGTGCTGCGCTGGTTCACCGCCAACATCGGCGTCCACCATGTGCACCATCTGTGCAGCCGCATCCCGTACTATCGGCTGCGCCAGGTCCTGCGCGATCATCCCGAGCTGGGCGACGTCAGCCGTCTGACGCTGCGCGAAAGCTTGGGTTGCGTGCGGCTGGTGTTGTGGGACGAGACGCGCCAGCGGCTGATCTCGTTCCGCGAACTCGCCCGTTCGCTCCGCCAAGGGTTACCAGCCCGTTAACGAGCGTTCTCCGGCAAGAGCCTGCCCAGCGGCCGCGACACATCAAGCTCGCAGGGATGGATTTCGCTGCCGCTCGACCTATCTGCGCGCTCACCGCTTTGCCCCGCCTATTTGCCCGTGCCATGATCGCGCGAATGGGGACAAAGGGGAGAAGCATGCCGTTACGTTCGCTCGTGATCCCTTTTTTCACCTTGTTTTTCGCGGCGCCCGCCGGCGCAGCGCCGTGCGGTGGCGATTTCAATACCTTCCTGTCCGCCATGGCGCGCGAAGCCGCGGCCGCCGGCGTCTCGCGGACGGTGCTCGACAGCGCGTTTGCCGGTGTCACGCTGGACGGCGCGGTGCTTGCCTTCGACCGGCGCCAGCGCGGCACGTTCCGCAAGAGCTTCGAAGAATACGCCGCGACCCGCGTCATCCCGGCTCGCATCAAACGCGCCAAACAGCTGATGCAGCGCCACGCCACATTGCTCGCGGGCATCGAGCGCCAATTCGGTGTGCCGACGACGCTGCTCATGGCGATCTGGACGCTCGAAAGCGACAACGGTACCGGCGATATGGGCAAGCTGCCCGTGATCCGTACGCTCGCCACCCTGGCGCATGATTGCCGCCGCAGCGAACTGTTCCAGCGCGAGCTTCTCGCAGCACTTCAAATCGTCCAGCGCGGCGATCTTCCCTTGCGCGAGCTGGTCGGCGCCTATGCGGGCGAGATCGGCCAGACACAGTTTCTCCCATCCTCATACATCAAATATGGCGTTGACTATGACGGCAATGGGCATGTCGATCTCCGGCACAGCGTGCCCGACGTGCTCGCCTCGACGGCCAATCTCCTGAAGACCAACGGCTGGCGCGCTGCCGCGCCGTTCGGCGAGGGCACCGCGAATTTTGAGGTTATGCGCGAATGGAACCAGTCGGTGGTGTACCGCAAGACCATGGTTCTCTTTGCCGAGCGTCTCGCGGGACCTTAAGGCGCGCTTGCATCGCCGACGCCCTCTGAACCCACACCAGCCCCGCGTGCGCTGTACACGGCCGTTCGGCTGGTGTCGTCGGACGAAATGCGCCAGCGGCTGATCTCGTCCCGCACGTCAAGGATTACCGGTCCGTTAACGACTCTCGTGCTTGATGATTGAAAGGATCGACGCATGGCCTTGAAAAGACCGCGGCGGTCTGCCATGTAAGCCGCAGCTGGAATCAGCGACCTGATATTCGCCTATTGATGTTTCAGGTCATTTAGGCCGCGTGAATGAGACCCGGTTAACGACGTTGAGGGTCTCGGCCTTTAATCCCGGCTTCTCCTTGAACCGACAACCCAGCCACGCGGGATGTCTCGAACCCGCGATCCGTGGCCGCCCGCTGAACCAGCGCCGCCGCGTTTTGCCTCACAGAAAGATTCGTCATTGACCTCCTTTAACGACTTCGGCCTCGCAGAGCCGATCATCCGTACGCTGGCCGAAGAGAAATACGCCACCCCGACACCAATCCAGGCACAATCAATCCCGCTTCTGCTCGCCGGCCGCGACCTCATCGGCATCGCCCAGACCGGAACCGGCAAGACCGCAGCCTTCGCGCTGCCGATCCTGCATCGCCTCGCGGCGACGCCGTCGCGGCCGGAGCGCAAGACCTGCCGCGTGCTCGTGCTCAGCCCGACCCGCGAATTGTCTGGCCAGATCCTCGACAGCTTCCGCACCTATGGGCGCCGCCTGCGGCTGCAATCGACACTCGCCATCGGCGGCGTGTCGATGGGCGCCCAGGTGCGCGCGCTTGCCCACGGCGTCGACATCCTTGTCGCCACCCCGGGCCGGCTCCTCGACCTCGTCAGAGGCGGTGCACTGCGGCTCGACCGCGTCGAGATGGTCGTCCTCGACGAGGCCGACCGCATGCTCGACATGGGCTTCATCCACGACATCCGCGCCATCGTCGCCAAGCTTCCGGCCCAACGCCAGACGTTGCTGTTCTCGGCCACCATGCCGCAGGCCATCTCCGAGCTCGCCGGCCGCATGCTGAGCTACCCGGCTAAGGTCACCGTGACGCCGGTCGCCTCCACGGTCGAACGCGTCTCCCAGCGCGTCGTCCACATCGACGGCGGGGCGAAGCCCGGCCTGCTCGCTGATATCCTGCGGCAGGAGCCGATCGACCGTGCGCTCGTGTTCACGCGCACCAAACACGGCGCCGACAAGGTCGTCAGAGTACTGGGAAAGAGCGGACTCGCCGCCGAAGCCATTCACGGCAACAAATCGCAGAGCCAGCGCGAGCGCGTCCTCGCCGCGTTCCGCGACGGCCGCGTGCGCACGCTGATCGCGACCGACATTGCTGCCCGTGGCATCGACGTCGAGGGCATTAGCCATGTCATCAACTACGACCTGCCAAACGTGCCGGAGAGCTATGTGCACCGTATCGGCCGTACGGCGCGGGCGGGCGCCGAAGGTATCGCCATCTCGTTTTGCTCGGCCGACGAAGCGCCGTTCTTGCGCGACATCGAGAAGCTGATCCAGATGTCGATCCCCGCCACCGGCGAGCCCGCACGGCGACGGCCGGCCGACAAGGCGCAGCAGCGCCCGAACGGCCACAATGGCCACAGCGCCCGCAACGGGCGCAAGTCACACAATAACAGTCATGACGGCAGCAAGGCCAAGCCGGGCGGCAATCGGCATGCCGCGCCGCGCCACAACGGCGGCCGAAACAACCGCCGCGACGAGCAGCCGTCCGCCCGTCAATCAGCTGCCCATCACGGCGAGATCACGTCGGTCGCATTCCTCAAGCGCAAGCCCCAACCGCGTCGCGACGGTGCCCGCGGCAACGCCAACCAGCCTCGGCGCTGATGTCGCGCGTGCCCGCGCCGCGCGGCGGGCACGCGGCGCACGTTACGATTCTCAGGCGGCCCGCTGTCCGAGCCGTGTCATCTCGCGCTTGATCAATTCCCGATACAAACCGTCCTGTCGCACCAACTGGTCCGGCGGACCGTCCTGAACGACCTTTCCGGCTTGCAACACGACAACGCGATCGAAATGGCGCACGGTGGACAGGCGGTGGGCCACGGCGATCACCGTGCGTCCGCGCATGAGACGAGCCAGGGCTTCACGGATCGCTTCCTCGGATTCAGTATCGAGCGCCGAGGTTGCTTCATCGAGCAGCAGGATCGGAGCGTCCTTGAGAAAGGCCCGGGCGATCGCGATGCGCTGCCTTTGACCGCCCGACAATTTCACGCCACGCTCGCCGATGATCGTCGCCACACCGTGCGGCAGGGATTCGATGAAATCGCCGCATCGCGCGGCGGCCGCCGCTTGCAGAACCTCCTCGTCGGAGGCGTTCGGCCGCCCATATCGAATGTTTTCCATGATTGAACGATGGAACAGGAAGATCTCCTGCGGCACGATGGCGATGGCGTCGCGCAAACTTTCCTGCGTTACCTGAGAGATATCCTGGCCATCGATCAGAATGCGCCCAATGCGGACGTCATAGAATCGTTGCAACAGGGCGCACAAGGTCGATTTGCCCGCGCCCGATTGGCCGATCAGGCCGGTGCGCTGTCCCGGCAGGAAACGCAGCCGGAAATTTTCAAAGACCTTGCGTCCATCGGGATAGCTGAACGAGATGTTGTCGAACACGATGGCGGCACCGTGTCTGACCAGGGGCGCGGCCTTCGGGTAATCGCGCAACTCGTGCGGAACCAGCAGGGACGCGAGGGCTTCGGACAACCGCGCCATATGTTGAGTCACATCGACCAGCGCCACCGCCAGATCCCTCGTCGCGTGCAAGATCGTAAGCCCGAGCGTGCTCACAAGCACGACGTCGCCGGTGCTTGCCACCCCGTCCTGCCAGAGGGCGATGGCCCAAGCCAGCACGCCGATTGTCAGTCCGACCGTCACCACGGCGTGGACCAACCGCAGCTTTTCGAGATATCGCAGACTGCGCTGTCGCGCTGCGATCTCATTATCCAGCGTTGCGTCGAACCGGCGGTGTTCGCGGCTCATGCCGGAAAATGCCCGGACCAACGGCAAATTGTTGACGACATCCACCATCTCGCCATCGACCGCCGCGGCCTTGTTGGCGAAATCGTGATGCAAGGATTTGCCGGCAGCGGCGAAGCGGAACATTGCCAGCACCAACATGCCTGCGATGGTGGTCAACCCGACGGCCATCGGCGCGCTAACGACTGCCACGAATGCGATCGCGATCAGCGTTGCCATGCAGGGCGGCAGCACGTTCCACACGAACATGTTCTCCATCGTATAGACGGCATTGGACGTGGCCGTTACGCGGCTCGTCAGCGTGCCCGGCAGACGGTCGGTGAAATAGCTTGGGGCGTGACCCGTCAGGTGGCGGAAAAGATCGCGGCGCAGGTCGCCGGTGACACCAACGAACAGCGAGCCCGCAACCCAGCCGGCGAGCCGCCATAGCAGATTATCGGCAGCAACGAGCGAGGCCAGCAGCGCGAACGCGAGCCACGCGTATTTGCCGGTGTCGCCCACGGCTAGTGTGTCGACGAGGACTTTCACACCGTATTGTGCGCTCACCGAGCAGCCGACCGCCGCGATCACCGCCAACACGATAACGACGTGTGCCGCCGCACGCCGCCGGATGTAACGACCGACAAAGGACGATGGGCGATGACCATAGTGGCAAAGATCGTCCATCGGAGCTCCCACCGTTTCGGCGTGCACAGTTTTGCGTCAATTCCCCCGCTGCCATCTCGGCCGCGCGCTTCTATGGCAACGCCGAACGCGCTGGTCGGTTTCCACGGAACCTCCCGCCAAGCATCGCACTTATACGCGTGTGCCATTCCTCATTTGCATACTGGCCGGCCGGCCCGTCTTTTCCGCCCTTCCGCGAACGGAGTTCACGCATGCATATCGCGCAAATTGCCCCTTTGACCGAGGCTGTTCCTCCGAAGCTCTATGGCGGAACCGAACGCGTGATCTACTGGCTGACGGAGGAACTCGTCGCGCTCGGGCATGAGGTCACGTTGTTCGCCAGCGGCGACTCGCGCACATCGGCGAAGCTCGAGGCCATGTGGCCGAAAGCGCTCCGCCATGACGGCCGCATCCGCGACGCCAATGCCTTGCATATGACCATGCTAGAAAAAGTCCGCCGGCGTGCGGCCGATTTCGACTTTCTGCATTTCCATCTCGACTACTATCCGTTCTCACTCTTTTCTCGCCAGTCGACGCCGTTTGTCACGACGCTGCATGGCCGGCTCGATCTTGCCGAGCATCAACCGGTCTTCGATACCTTTTCGTCCGCGCCGCTGGTTTCGATCTCGGACGCGCAGCGTCGACCGGTTCCGCAGGCCGGGTGGGTTCGCACCATCCATCACGGCGTTCCCGAGCGCCTGCTCACGCCGCGGGCGGTCAAACCCCACTACCTTGCCGTTCTCGGCCGTATCTCCCCCGAGAAAGCGATCGATCGTTCCATCCGCATTGCCACCCGTTGCGGGCTGCCGCTCAAGATCGCCGCCAAGGTCGACAGATACGATCAAGATTACTTTGAGGAGCAGATCCGGCCGCTTATCCGTCCGCCCCTGATCGAGTACATCGGCGAGATCGGCGATCGGGAGAAATCGGATTTTCTCAGCGGCGCCATCGCCCTGCTGGCGCCGATCGAATGGCCCGAACCGTTCGGCCTCGTCTTCATCGAAGCGATGGCATGCGGCACGCCCGTCATTACGTTCGACCGCGGCGCGGCGTCGGAACTGATCGAAAACGGCTTGACCGGCTTCATTGTCGCGGACGAGACCAGCGCGGTTGCCGCGGTCGACCGGTTGTCGGAATTGCCGCGAGGCAGGATACGCCGCCGGTTCGAAGAGCGCTTCACCGCCCGTCGGATGGCACAGGACTACCTCGACGTTTACGGCAGCGTGATGGAAAGCGCGGCACCACGTCCGCGGCTGAGGAGCGTCGGAGCAACCGCCTAAGCCGAGGTCCGCTTCACGTGGGAGCCTGATCCCCGGGGCGCGTTTCGGGCATCAGCCGCCACACCAACACCAATCCGGCCATCGCCACGCCAGCGAAACCGACGAAGGCCGTACTGTTGCCGAAGTGATCGGCAACATAGCCGGCGATTGTCGTGCTGAGCGAGGCGCCGATCCCAACCGCCGTGCCCATCACGCCCAGGGCGAGGTTAAATCGGCCGCTGTGGCGCGTCAGGTCGACGACGATGAGCGGAAACGTGACGCCGAGTACGGCCGCCGAGACGCCGTCGAGCACCTGCACGGTTACGACCAGGTAGGGATCCGCGACAACAGCGAACAAGATTCCGCGCAGCGCGAGCGCGGCGAAGCAAACGAGCAGCAGAGGCCGGCGTCCCCGGCATTGCGCCTGGCGACCGACCCATGGCGAGGCGCCCGCGACCACGAGCTGCGGCACGACGGTGCACGCCGCGATCAACGTCGTTGCCCATTCATTCGAGCGCGTCGCGACAATGGCTCCCATGAGAGGGAGCATCGCGGCATTGGCGAGATGGAACAGCACGGCACAGGCGGCGAATATCAAAAGCGGCCGATTGCCGGCCAGTATGCGTATCCCGGTTGCTAATGTTGCTCGCGGGCGGATCGGCGGCACGCGATGCGCCTGCCTGCCATCGGCGTCGGTGATCCGAATCCGCGTCAGCGCGAATAAACTCGGCACGACGAGCGCGGCGGTGAAGAAAAACACGGATTGATTCGATAGCAGCAGTCCTGACACGCCCATGGCTGCAGCGGTGAGACAGTTGCCGCTCGACGCGAAACGTGCATTGCGCCCCAGCCGTTCGCCCATGGCGACATGACCGACAATGCCGAGGCTGATGGCCAACATGGCCGGGCCCACCACGCAGCTTGCCGCCGCGTGCAAGATGCGTGAGGCCATCACGATAGAGAAGACCGGCCAGACAGCGAGTGCAAGCGCGCTGATCCCGATCGCCCCGATAGCAAGCGCAGCCAAGAGCCGGTGGCATCGTGTCGCGTCGATCAGCGCTCCGCCAGCCATCTGGCCCGCCAACGCGACGAGGCCCCCGACTGTCAACACCAGACCGATGCTGGTCTGCGTCCAGCCCAGCGCCGCCAGGTACACCGCGACAAAAGGACCGAACCCCGTTTGGATGTCGGCGAGGAAGAAGGCAAACCAATCAAGGCCGCGCTCGCTGCCGCGCGACGGCGCAAGCGATCGCTCGACCGCCCGCGATGGCACAAGGACGTCAAGACTGCGGTCGAACCGGCCGCTGGGTAATTCTATGACGGACAGTGTCGCGTCTCCGGCGTCGCCGCAGGGTTGACGGCGTCGGGTTGCACGCCGCCGGACAATTCGAGCGGCACGACCAGTTTCCCCACTCTCGCTGGCAAATTCCCCCGACGAGAGTCGCCATCGTCTCCGACATCCGACCTACGGTGTTGTCGGCTTCTGCGTGGCGCTGGCGATGTCTGTCAAAGGCGTCAAGAAGGGCAAAATTGAGAAGGTTCCACGGTTATCGAAAAAATTCATGGAACTGTGCTGGCTCGGCACTCACTCCGGCGCGTCAAGACGATGGAACCGGCGGTCGCCAATCGTCGTCATCTCTGGACGCCGCAGACGCCAGGTAATTCAAAAACGTCACAGTGCGGTTCCGCCGCGGTTCCAGCCGCGGCCATCCTCGCCGTAGATGTCGAAGCCGGCATCGGTGACGACGACCGTGTCTTCGAGCTTGATGAAGCCGCGCTGCGGATGCTGCAGCGTGGTCTCGACCGACACCACCATGCCGCTTTCGAGCGGGCGGACTGCGTCATAGGCGTCGTAGGGAACCGGGCCCCTGCTGGTCAACCGCGGCGCCTCGTGGCTGACCAATCCCATTCCGTGCGCGAGGAAGTGCGAGTGATTGTGCTGCTTCGACTTGCGCAGCACCGGCTCCGCCGCCGCGTAGATCTCACTGCCCATGACGCCCGCCTTGATCGGTTTCATCGAGGCGCGCTGCACCGCGTCAATCTCGGCCAGCATGTCTTCGAGCTCAGCATCCGGCTCGCCGTGGATCGCCATGCGGCACAGGTCGCCGATATAGCCGTGATAATTGCCGCCGGAATCGAGGGAGAGGATGTCGCCCTCCTCCCATTTCTGATCCGACGGCGCGCGATTGAGGCTCGTGCCGGCGGTGATCAAGCAATATTCGAAGATCAGGCCACGACTCGTTTCCTCGCGCCGCAAGGCTTCGGTCAGTTCGCGCTTGGTCGCTCCCGGCCCGTGGTTGGCGATCACTGCCATCATCGAAGCGATCACGCCCTCCGACGCAATCCGTAGCTGCGCCAATTCGTAAGGCTGCTTGATGGCGCGCATGCGCTCGAGCACGAACAGCGCGTCGGGAAACTCGCTGCTCGCGAATGCATCGCGCAGCGCCGTCGCGGCATCGACCGGCAGAAATGCCACTTCGATGGCGATGCGCTGCGTCTTCACGCCCGACCGGCGGAGATAGTCGGCCGCCTTTTGCATCGCGTCGACCGAGCCGGACGAGGCGGTCTGTGCCTCCGCCATCCAGAACGGCGTGACTTCGCGCTGGGAGCCCTCCAGCCGATGCCCGATGAACGCCGCCTTCTCGGGCGCGCCCTTCGGATAGACCACGACCGGCAGGTAGCGGCTCAATCCCATGGCGTCCATGTAGTCGAAGAAAAAGGCGCGGTGGCCGCCGAGTAGATATTGCACGTTGTGCTTGGAGGTCGCGACGACGACGTCGATTCCGGCTTCATCCATCAGGCGGTCGAGCCGATTGGAATCGAACGGGATCGAAGGCGTGAGGTCGGATCGCTTGGCGGCGGTCAGCATAATCGGGCTCCCTAACAAATGCGTCTGCAGTTCGTGCTTACTGCTGATGTTAGGCCGAACGGCGCGTGA
>Ga0307472_100000489_pt1 | contig 14055 bp, 13 predicted proteins | sample atmos_gasesAM5C__2_FD_204582 | JGI IMG/M metagenome (GOLD analysis project Ga0307472, IMG submission 204582) | Hardwood forest soil microbial communities from Morgan-Monroe State Forest, Indiana, United States - atmos_gasesAM5C_05 | ecosystem: Environmental > Terrestrial > Soil > Temperate...
CAGGGTGCTCGCGCTCGCACCGAGCGAGAGATCGCACGCGATGCGCGTGAGCTGGCGCGCGAGGAACACCGAGTCCCGGTGCGCGGCGAGCCGCGCAGCGAGAGTTCCGGCGCCGCGCAGCGGCAGCGCTGCCACGCGTGTCAGGTCCGCGTACAGCTCATCGAGCGAGCCGAACGCCTTCATGAGCGCGGCGGCGGTGCGCTGGCCTATTCCGGGTACACCGGGGATGTTGTCGCTGCTGTCGCCGGTGAGCGCCAGGAAATCGGCGAAGCGCTCGGGTGCGGCGCCGAAATGCCGCTCGATGTCGTGATAGCCGAACTGCGAGCGCGCACCGAAATCCCAGAACAGGTCGCCATCGCGCATCAGCTGCGCGAGATCCTTGTCGCGGCTGATGAAGGCGGCGCGCACCCCCTCGGCACGCATCACCCACGCGAGGGTGCCGATGCAGTCATCCGCTTCGTACTCCGGGTCCACGAACACGCCCACGCCCAGGTGCCGGCACAGCTCGCGGCAGCACGCGAGCTGCGCGACGAGGTCCGCCGGCGCGCGCTCGCGGTTCGCCTTGTAGGCCGGATAGATGCGGTTGCGGTAGGAGGCCGCGCAGCGCTCATCGAACGCCACCGCCATGTAGGTCGGCCGCATGCGCTCGATGAGATCGCCGAGAAAGCGCGCGAAGCCGAATACCGCATGCACGGGATTGCCGTCCCGGTCGCGCATGTCCGGCAGAATGGAGTGATAGGAACGGAACACGTAGCACGAGGCGTCGACCAGGAAAATCACGGGCGCGTCGCTCCCCCAAGAGCCCGCGCCACTTTACCGCCACGTGAGGCCAGCGTCATCGCCGCATGCTGCCAGCGTCACCGCGGCGACGCGCGACAGTCCGCTCGCTGCGTTGACCGCCGGCAAAATCGCCGACCGCGCCGCCGCGCTGCGCTACGACAGCCAGCGCTGGATGCGGTCGTGCAGTGGGCTCGAGCGCGGGAAATGCGCCACGAGATATTCCATCTGGTCGGCGAGCACGCGCCGCCCCTTGAGGAAGATGTATTCCGCGTAGGTGGGCGTGAAAGGCACCGCGATCAGCTGCATCCGTGCCTGTTCGGGAGTGCGCGAGGCTTTCTGGTTGTTGCAGCGCCGGCAGGCCGCCACCACGTTGGTCCAGATGTCCGTGCCCCCCTGGCTGAAGGGACGGATGTGATCGCGCGACAGCTCGCGCGAGGGGAAGCGACCGGCGCAGTACATGCAGAGATACGCGTCGCGCCGGAACAGGGTCTGGTTGTTCAGGGGCGGCACGTAGTCGTGGCGCGTGTTGCCGGGATTGCCGGTGTGGCCGACGGTGGCGACGATCGAGTTCACCTCGAGTACCGTGCGCCGCCCGGTGCGCGCATTGGTCCCGCCGTACAGCTCATAGAGCAGCGAGCCGCACGTGTAAGCCACCTGCTCCTGGTGGTACAGTCGCGCGGCTTCCTTGTAGTCGATCCACTCGAGCGGCATCCCCGCGACGTCGGTGCGCAGCACCAGCTGCGACAGTCCGCGCGCGGCGGGCGTCGCGACGATGCGCAGATCGTCCAGGAGCCCGTGATCGGCTTGCTCGAGATCTATCCCTTGCATGGCGGCCTGTAAGATACGGCAAGTTTATGCAAGAATTCAACATCGCAAGTTCCTATTTCGATTAAAGAATTCTTACTGCGTGGTCGTTTTGCGACCTCAAGCACGAGGCCGGTGAATGTCAGCAACGATTGGTGCGCTCCGCGAGAGCGCGCCGCGAGAGACGCGCGTCAGCCTGGTCCCCGAAGTGACCGACAAGCTGATCAAGGATGGCGCGCGCGTGCTCATCGAGCGCGCCGCGGGTGAGCGTGCCGGGTTTCCCGACGCCAGTTACAGGAATGTGGCCTGGGCGGCGAGCGCGAGCGAGGTGCTGCAGGCGGCCGACGTCGTGCTCACGGTGCAGCCGCTCACCCTCGAGCAGATTGCCCAGCTGCGCGCGAGCGCGGTGGTGGTGGGCTTCATGCAGCCCTATGCGCGCGCGGCCGAGGTGCGCGCCCTCAAGGAGCGCGGCGTCACCAGCTTCGCCATGGAGCTCGTGCCGCGTATCTCGCGTGCGCAGTCGATGGACGCGCTCTCCTCGCAGGCCGCGATCGCCGGCTACAAGGGCGTACTGATCGCGGCAGGGGAGCTGCAGAAGTTCCTGCCGATGCTCACCACTGCGGCCGGCACCGTCCGGCCCGCGCAGGTGCTCATCATCGGTGCCGGGGTCGCGGGCCTGCAGGCGATCGCCACCGCCAGGCGTCTCGGCGCCGTGGTCGAAGCCTACGACGTGCGCAGCGCCACGCGCGAGCAGGTGCGCTCGCTCGGAGCGAAGTTCGTCGACACCGGTGTGAGCGCCGAGGGCGCCGGCGGCTATGCGCGCGAGCTCACCCCGGAAGAGCGCGCGAAACAACAGGAGGTGCTCGATGCGCGCATCGCGGCAGCCGATGCAGTGGTCACCACCGCGGCCGTTCCCGGCCGGCCCGCGCCGCGCATCATCTCGCGTGCCACCATCGAGCGGATGCGCCCCGGCTCGGTGGTCGTGGACATCGCGGCCGAGCAGGGCGGCAACTGCGAGCTCACGCGCGCCGGCGAGACCGTCGAGCACCACGGCGTGAAGATCGTGGGTCCGGTGAATCTCGCCGCCGAGCTCGCCTACAACGCGAGCGAGATGTACGCCCGTAACCTCTACAACTTCCTCAGGCCCGCACTGGTGAAGGGCGAGCTGGTGATCGACTGGAACGACGAAGTCTTCGCGCAATCGTGCCTGACGAGCGCCGGGCAGGTCCGGCACGAGCCGACGGCGCGCGCGCTCGGGAGTGCGACATGACCGGAATGGTGGCGCTTTACATTTTCATGCTCGCGGCCTTCACCGGCTACGAGGTCATCGCGCGCGTGCCGGTGATCCTGCACACCCCGCTCATGTCGGGATCCAACTTCGTGCACGGCATTGTGCTGGTCGGCGCCATGGTCGCGCTCGGCGGCGCGCAGACGCCGCTCGAGAAAGCCATCGGCTTCATCGGTGTGCTGCTCGCGGCCGGCAACGCCGTCGGCGGCTACGTCGTGACCGAGCGCATGCTGGAGATGTTCAAGACGAGCGGCGCCCGCACCCGCGGCGAGAAGAGGACCGCGTGATGCCGGGATGGTTCTCCGCGGATCTGGCGATCCAGGCAAGCTACTTCGTGACGGCGGTGCTCTTCATCATGGGGCTCAAGCGCATGAGCTCCCCGGTGACCGCGCGCAGCGGCATTCTCTGGGCCGGCGCCGGCATGGCGGTCGCGACGCTCATCACCTTCCTGTATCCGGGGATGTCCAACTACGGGCTCATCCTGCCCGCGATGTTGGTCGGCGGAGTGCTCGCCGCCTGGAGCGGGCGGCGCGTCGCCATGACCAACATGCCGCAGATGATCGCGCTCTACAACGGCATGGGCGGCGGCGCGGCGGCGGCGATCGCAGCGGTGGAGCTGTATCGCGGCGGCACCGAGGGTTACGCCAGCACGACGCTCGCGGTCGCGGGCGGCATCATCGGCGCGGTCTCCTTCAGCGGCAGCGCCATCGCCTTCGGCAAGCTCCAGGGCCTCATCACCCGCAGCCTGCGCTTTTCCGGCCAGCAGATGCTGAACGTGCTGCTGCTGCTCGCCGCGCTGGTCCTCGGCGCACTGGTGATCGCGCACGCGAGCGTGACGCCCGCGGTGGTGACGGGTTTCTTCGTGCTGGCGCTCATCCTCGGCATCACCATGACCCTGCCGATCGGCGGCGCCGACATGCCGGTGGTGATCTCGCTCTACAACGCGCTCACCGGGCTTGCGGTCGGCTTCGAGGGCTTCGTGCTCAACAACGCCGCCATGATCATCGCCGGCACGGTGGTGGGCTCCGCCGGCACGCTGCTCACCCAGCTGATGGCGAAGGCCATGAACCGCTCGCTCGGCAACGTACTGTTCTCCGGTTTTGGCGACACCGGCGCCGCCGCCACCGGCGAGGTGCATGGGAGCCTCAAGCCCATCGAGGCGAGCGATGTCGGGGTGATGCTGGCGTTCGCCAGCAAGGTGATCGTCGTGCCGGGCTACGGCATGGCGGTCGCCCAGGCGCAGCACAAGATCTGGGAGCTCTGCCAGCTGCTCATCGACCGGGGCGTGCAGGTGCGCTTCGCCATCCATCCGGTGGCGGGGCGCATGCCGGGGCACATGAACGTGCTGCTCGCCGAAGCGGGCGTGCCCTACGATCTCATCGCGGATCTCGATGAGATCAATGCGGAGTTCGACACGGCGGATGCGGCCTTGATCATCGGCGCAAACGACGTGGTGAACCCGGTGGCGCGCACCGACAAGTCGAGCCCGATCTACGGCATGCCCATCCTGAACGCCGACAAGGCGAAGAACGTCATCGTCATCAAGCGCGGCCAGGGCGCCGGCTTCTCGGGAATCGAGAATGCGCTCTTCTATCTCGACAACACCCGCATGTTGTACGGCGATGCGCAGAAGGCGGCCGCGGAGCTGATCCAGGCAGTGAAAGCCGTAGGCTAGTCAATGCGTCGCAGAAAACTGCTGCAAGGCGTCGCGGCTCTCCCTCTCCTGGCGCTCGCTCCGTCGCTGCCCGCCGCCCCCGCCCCGCTGCACCGCGTGCGCCCGGGCGACCCCGCGTGGCCGAGCGCCGCGGACTGGCGCAAGCTCGATGAGGCAGTCGGGGGAGCATTGCTGGAAGTGCGCGCGCTCTTCAGCGCCTGCCAGAGCGATGCCGGCAGCGTCGGCTGCCGCGACGTTCTCGCCAACATCCAGAATCCCTTTTATATCGGTGATCAGCCGGGAGGCACGCAGGTGTCCGGCTGGCTCGATGCCTGGGCACCGGCGCCGAGCGCGTACGCGGTGAAAGCGCGCAACAGCGCGGATGTCGCCGCAGCCATCAACTTCGCGCGCGAGCGGCGGCTGCGCCTCGCGGTGAAAGGCGGCGGTCACAGCTACCAGGGCACCTCCAGCGCCCCCGACTCGCTGCTCGTCTGGCTACGCGCCATGAACCAGGTGACGCTGCACGATGCGTTCGTTCCGCAGGGCTGCGCCGGCAAGGTGAGCCCCGTGCCCGCGGTGAGCGCCGGTGCGGGCGCCATGTGGATCGATCTCTACGACGCGGTGACTACGCGCGGGGGCCGCTACGTGCAGGGCGGCGGGTGCACCTCGGTGGGTGTCGCGGGACTGGTGCAGAGCGGTGGCTTCGGCAGCTTCTCCAAGGGCTTCGGCAGCGCCGCAGCGGGGTTACTCGAGGCGGAGATCGTCACCGCCGATGGCCGCGTGCGCACCGTGAATGTCTGCTCGGACGAGGACTTGTACTGGGCGATCAGGGGCGGCGGCGGCGGGACCTGGGGCGTGGTGACGCGCGTCACGCTCCGCACGCACGACCTGCCGGAGTTCATGGGCGCCGCGTGGGGGAAATTCCGTGCGCAATCGGACGATGCCTTCCGGCGCCTGCTCGCTCGGTTCTTCGAGTTCTACGCGACGAGCCTCTTCAACCCCCACTGGGGCGAGCAGGTGCGATTCGGACCCGACAACATGCTCGAGATCTCGATGGTGTGTCAGGGACTCGACCCGAAACAGGCGCAGCAGGCGTGGCAACCGCTCTTCGCCTGGATCAACGCCGCGCCGCGCGATTTCGCGATCCTCGACAAGCCCGGTGCCGGCGCGAAGCCGGCGCGCCGCTGGTGGGATATCGCGGGCAACGCTTCCATGATCCAGGACAAGCGTGCGGGCGCCCCGGCACACCATGCCTGGTGGCAAGGCGACCAGGAGCAGGTGGGGGCCTTCCTTCACGGCTACGACTCGGTGTGGCTGCCCGCTTCGCTCCTCGAGCCTCGGGAGCGGCCGCGTCTCATCGAGGCGCTCGTCGCCGGCAGCCGCCAGCAGGAGATCGAGCTGCATTTCAACAAGGGCCTCGCCGGCGCGCCCTCCTCCGCCATCGCAGCGACACTCGACACCGCCACCAACCCGGCGGTGACGAGCGCCTTCGCGCTCGCCGCCATCATGGCGAACGGCGAGGGGCCGCTGTACCCGGGAATGGGAAGCACGATGGATGAGGCCGCGGCGCATGCGGAGGCGCGCGCGGTCGATCAGGCAAGCGCGCAGCTGCGCCGCATCGTGCCCGAAGGGGGGTCCTATGTTTCGGAGAGCAACTATTTCAACGCGGGCTGGCAGCAGGCCTTCTGGGGAAAGAACTACCCGCGCCTGCGGGCGGTGAAGGACCGCTACGACCCCGATGGCCTGTTCGTGGTGCACCATGGAGTCGGGAGCGAAGACTGGAGCGCGGATGGCTTCACGCGGCTCTCCTGAGCCGCCTGCACCGTATGCTGACACTGCAAAGAGCGCGAGACATGAACCCCACACCCGCACCCTGGCGTCGCGCTGTCTGTGCGGCGGCCGCGCTGCTGTGCGCTGCCGCAGCGCCGGCGCCGCCACCTCCGCAGAACGCGCACCGCCCGCCGACCGCGGCCGAAGTCCTCGCCGCCTCGACGGCGACCGACTGGCGCGCGCTCGATCCGCAGAACACGCTGTACCTGGAGCTCGCCACCGGGCGGGTGGTCATCGAGCTCGCACCCCAGTTCGCCCCCAACCACGTGACGAACGTGCTCGCGCTCACTCGCGGGCGGTACTTCGACGGGCTCGCGATCGTGCGTGCGCAGGACAACTACGTGGTGCAATGGGGCGACCCCGATGGGAAGAAATCCGTGGGCACGGCGCACCGCACGCTGGCTGCGGAATTCGAGCGCCCGCTGCGCGGCCTGTCGATCACGCGGCTGCCGGATCCGGACACCTATGCCGCCGAAGTCGGGTTCGTGGACGATTTTCCCATGGCCGCCGATCCGGGAAGCGGGCGCGCCTGGCTCGTGCACTGTTACGGCATGGTCGGCGCCGGTCGCGATACCGATGTCGACAGTGGCGGCGGAACCGAGCTGTACGTGGTGATCGGACAGGCGCCCCGGCACCTCGATCGCAATGTCACGCTGCTCGGGCGGGTGGTGTCCGGCATCGAGCGGCTGTCGGTGATGCCCCGCGGCAGCGGATCCCTCGGCCGCTACGAGCATGCCGAGCAGTATGTCCCGATCGCCTCGGTGCGAGTGGCGGCCGACCTACCGCCGGCGCAGCGCACTAACCTCGAGGTGCTGCGCACCGACACGCCGACATTTACCGCCTACCTCGAAGCACGCCGTAACCGCCACGAGGAATGGTTCAAGGTGCCGGCCGGGCACGTGGATGTCTGCAACGTGCCGGTGCCGGTGCGGCCGGCTGCGGCCGGCGGCCCGGCGAAGTAACTCCCGCGAACCGCGGCGCTCTCAGTGGTGCGGCGGTGGCCCGCCGTGCACGGGCGGCGCGTGCCCGCCCGGGTGCGTCTGCCGCATCTCGCGTGCGTGCTCGATCATCTGCTGGCGCTGCGCCGGGCTGGCGCTGTGCCAGCGATCGCGCAGCATCTGGCGGCGCTCCGGCGGCAGCTGCTGGAAGCGGCGGAAGTTCTCCCGCACCCGCTCCTGCTCGCCCGGCGGCAGTGACTGGAACCTCTGCCAGCGCGAGCGCAGCGCCTGGCGCTGATCGGGCGGCAGGGATTTCCAGTGCGAGAAACGCTGCTGCGCCTGGTCGCGTTGCTCCTGCGACATGCCGAGCCAGCGCTCGCTGCCACGAGCGAGCGTCTGCTGGCGCTCGGGTGGCAGCGTGTTCCACTGACCGCCGAAGTTCGACAGCAGCCGCTGCTGCTCCGGCGACAGGTTGGACCACGGCACCCCCGCAGAAGGAGCCACAGGCGTCGCCGCCGGCGGTGGGGGTGGTGGCTGCACATAGGAGGGCTGCGGCTGTGCAACGCAAGGAGCGCCAGCGGCCGCCATTGCGGCAACCGCGAGGAGGAGTGCCAGCGGCCGCCAGCGGTTATCCATCGTTATGTCCTTCGGGGCCGTTCGGCGCAGCCGGCGGCGGTGGGGGTCGAGGCGGCGGCGGCGGCGCGGGAGCAGTGCCCGCGTCGGCCTTCGCGCGGGCTTCCGCCTGCGTCAGGTAATCCGGCATCACATCGTGCAGGCGGTCGACGCTGCCGAGAAATTCGAGGAAGCCGGGATCGGGCGCCTCCGCCACTTTGTGGACGTCGTCGGCACGAGCAGCGGCGCAGCCGAGCACCAGCACGGCCAGCACCGCCAAAGTCGGCCGGAAAAGCCACATCAGCTGTCGCTCTGGACATTGCCATCGGTCTGGTCGGCCGCCCATTCATAGAACGGACCGTCCCATCCCTCGACCAGCTCCAGCCCATCGGCGTCCGCGAGCAGATCCATGTCCTCGACCGCTGCCGGCGACTCGCGCACGGTCGGTTCGTGGTGCCAGAGCATCACCGCGAGCACCAACGCCGCTGCTACCGCGCCGGCCGGCATGAGCGCAAATGTGCGCCACCGGGGCCGATGGCGCATACCCACTGACTCCACCGCCAGCTGCCGGGCCTGGTTCAGTCGCGAGCGCGTGCGCCCATCGACGCGGGCGAGGCTCTCCTCGAGCACCGCACGGGCGTTGCGCTCGAATTCGGTCAGTGGCGAAGTCACCGGGCTCATACGTAAAAATCCCCAAGCTGCGCGCGCAGTGCCTGCACCGCGCGAAAATAATGTGTCTTGACGCTGCCCTCGGAGCAACCCATCGCGGCCGCCGTGGCGGCGACATCGAGCCCTTCGAGCGCCCGCAGGAGAAAGGCCTGCTGTTGACGCCGCGGCAGCTCCCCGAGCGCTCTCTCCAGGGCACCGATCGCCTCGTCGAGCTCCAGCCTTCTCACCGGCTGCGGCTCGGGGCTCGGTGCCTGCGCAATAGGGTCCGGCTCGTCCTCGTCCTCCTCGCCACGAAACGGCAGCCACGCGATGACACGCCCGCGCACCGTGCGCCGCCGCTGCATGTCGCGGATGCGGTTCTCGAGGATGCGATAAAAGAGCGGTTTCCACTCCTGCGCCGGCCGGTCCGAGTACGCCCGCGCAAGCTGCAGCATCGCGTCCTGCACTGCATCCAGTGCGTCGTCCTCGTGCCGCAGCGCCGTCTGCGCGATCTTGAATGCCTTGAGCTCTACGCCGGCCAGGAACTGGTTCAGCGCACGGGAGCGTGTCTTGGCTTCGTCCGTCAGGTCCACGTCGCCGTGTGAAGCGGCCAGCATGCTATAAGGCGACGCGAGCGTAGCAAACTCGGACATGGCGTGTATAACGCGCGCCGGCGTTCCGGGGTTGACCGCCGCAGCACTGCCTAAGCCACTGATCCAGCTAATTTAACGAACGTGCCCCAGATCTTCCGGGTGGCGCTCGACACCCCGTTGCGCCGCCTGTTCGACTATCTTCCGCCCGCGCAAGGGACGCTTCAGCCCGTCATCGGGGCACGCGTGCGCGTCCCCTTCGGCCGGCAGCGTCGGGTCGGTGTCATAACGGGGTTGGCCGAGCACTCGGACGTGCCGGCGGCACGCCTCAAGCCCATTCTCGAGGTGCTCGATGCCACGCCCGTGCTCGATGCCGCACTGCAGGAGCTGCTCGAGTGGGCGGCCGAGTACTATCACCATCCACTCGGGGAAGTCCTGGCCGGCGCCCTTCCCCGCGCGCTGCGGCTCGGCGCCCCGAGCAGCGCGCGCGAGGAGCGCTGGCTCCCCACCGAAGCGGGCACCCTTGCGGCCACCTCGGGAGAGCCGCGCCGCGCGAGCAAGCAGCGGGCGCTGCTCGCGTTTCTTCGCGAGCACGGCGAAGCCGACGCGGCGGCGCTCGATGAGCGCTTCGGCGCCTGGCGCGACGCGGCGCGCGCCCTCACCGCGCGAGGCTGGATCGCGAGCGTCGACGTCGAGCCCGAGCGCACCGCGCCGCCGGCGACGACGCTGCGCACCGAAGGGCCGACACTGTTGCCGGAGCAGAGCACCGCCGTCGCGACCATCGCGGCGTCGCTCGATCGTTTCGGCGCGTTCGTGCTTCACGGGATCACCGGCAGTGGCAAGACCGAGGTCTACCTGCGGGTGATCGAGCAGGTACTGCTCGCCGGCCGTCGCGCACTCGTGCTCGTGCCCGAGATCGGGCTCACGCCCCAGCTGCTCGATCGCTTTCGCCAGCGCTTCACCGCGCCGCTCGCCGCGCTGCACTCGGGACTGACCGATCAGCAGCGGCTCGGCGCCTGGCGCGACGCTTTCAGCGGATACGCCCGCATCGTGCTCGGCACGCGTTCGGCGGTGTTTGCGCCGCTGCCCGACCCGGGCGTGATCGTGGTCGATGAGGAGCACGACTCCTCCTTCAAGCAGCACGAGGGCGGCTTCCGCTACTCCGCCCGAGACCTGGCGGTGAAGCGCGCGCGGCAGGCTGGGGTGCCGGTGGTGCTCGGCTCGGCGACACCGGCGCTCGAGACGCTGCACAACCTCGAGGCCGGCCGCTATGCGCTCCTGCCGCTCGGGCGGCGAGCGGCGCAGGCCTCGCCACCGACACTGAAGCTCATCGATCTGCGGGGCCATGCGGTGCGCGGCGGTATTTCCACGCCGGCGGTGCTCGCGATCGAGCGGCATCTCGCCGAGGAGGGCCAGGTGCTCGTGTTTCTCAACCGCCGCGGTTATGCGCCGACGCTGCTGTGCACCGCGTGTGGCTGGATCGCGCCGTGCGGCGAGTGCGATGCGCGGCTCACGGTGCACCTCGCCGCCGGGAGGCTCCGCTGTCATCACTGCGGTGCCGACCTGCCGCTGCCGCCGCGCTGTCCGCAGTGCGGCTTCGCGGTGAAGGCGGTGGGCCAGGGCACCGAACGCGTCGCGGAGACGCTCGGCGCGCTTTTCCCGGGAGCCGCCATCGCGCGGCTCGACCGCGACGTGGTACGTCGGCCGGGCGATGCCGAGGGAGTGATGCGGCGCATGTCCTCGGGCGAAGCGCGCATCCTCGTCGGCACGCAGATGGTCACCAAGGGACACGATTTTCCCAACGTCACGCTCGTCGTGGTGTTGAATGCGGACCAGGGGCTGTTCAGCACCGACTTCCGCGCTCCCGAGCGCCTGGCGCAGACCATCGTGCAGGTGGCCGGGCGCGCCGGGCGCGGCAGCCGTGCCGGCGAGGTGCTGATCCAGAGCGAGTTCCCGGATCACCCGCTGCTCACCCATCTGCTCGCGCGAGGTTACGAGGGATTCGCCCGCGTGGCGCTCGCAGAGCGCGCCCAGGCGGCGTGGCCGCCTTTCAGCCGCCTCGCGGCGCTGCGCGATTCGGCGCGCACCGGCGAGGCCGCGCTGACATTCCTCGCAGAGGCGCGCGCCGTTGCGCGCCATGCGCCCTTCGGCGTGCGGCTGCTCGGACCGGTGCCGGCGGCGATGCACAAGCGCGTCGGGCGCTATCACGCGCAGCTGCTCATCGAGAGCCGCGAGCGGCGGGCGCTGCACGCTTTTCTCGATGAGTGGCTGCCGCAGATCGAGCAGCTGAAGAGCGCGCGCGCCGTGCGCTGGTCGCTGGATGTGGACCCGATAGAGCTGTTCTGACTTACGGTACACTCGCAGCCCACGTTCCAGTGCAGATTCCCGACACCCCTTGAAGCAAGAACTCGAGCAGCTGCTGCTCGCTTCCCTCACCCGACTCGTCGGCAGCGTGCTGCCGCAGATGCCAGCCGCCGACGCCGTGGTCGTCGAGCGCACCCGTGATGCCCAGCACGGTGATTTCGCGAGCAATGTGGCGCTGCGCCTGGCGAAGGCGGCGCGCCGCAATCCGCGCGAGCTCGCCAGCGCCATCGTGGCGGCGTTGCCGGAGAGTCCGCTGCTCGAGCGCGCCGCAGTGGCGGGCGCGGGCTTCATCAACTTTCACCTCGCACCGCAGGCCTATGCGCGCGAGCTCGCGGCCATTCACGCGAGCGGCGCCGCCTACGGCGAGAGCACCCTCGGTGGGAGCGAGCGGGTGCTGGTGGAGTTCGTCTCGGCGAACCCCACCGGGCCGTTGCACGTCGGCCATGGCCGCCAGGCCGCTTACGGCGCAACCCTCGCCAACATACTCGCCGCCGCAGGCTTCACCGTGGCGCGCGAGTACTACATCAACGACGCCGGGCGCCAGACGGACATCCTCGCCGTCAGCGCCTGGGTGCGTTATCTCGAGCTCGCCGGCGAAACGTTGCCTTTCCCGGAGAACGGCTATCGCGGCGATTACGTGCGTCCGCTCGCGGCGGAATTGCACGCGGCGTTCGGCGATGCGCTGCGGCGGCCCGCCGCGGCGGTGCTCGCGGGGCTGCCGGCGGATGCGCCGGCGGGCGACAAGGAGGCCTACATCGATGCGCTCATTGCGCGGGCGCGGGAGTTGATCGGTGCGCAAGGCTTCGGCCGCGTGCTGCAGTTGTCGCTCGCGCGGATGCTGGCCGACATCCGCGACGATCTTGCCGAGTTTGGCGTGCGGTTCGACCACTGGACTTCCGAGCGCGAGCTCACCGAGAGCGGCGCCATCGATCACGCGCTCAGCGTTCTCGAGCGCGCCGGGCATCTCTACCGGCAGGACGGTGCGCTCTGGTTCCGTGCCACCGCATTCGGGGACGAGAAGGATCGCGTGGTGGTGCGCGAGAACGGCCAGAAGACCTACTTCGCTTCGGACATCGCCTACCATCTCGCCAAGTGCGAGCGCGGCTTCGCGCGCCTCATCGACGTGCTCGGCGCTGATCACCATGGCTACGTCGCGCGGGTGCGGGCGGGGCTCATCGCCATGGGGCAGCCGGGGGAGTGCCTCGAGGCCCCGCTCATTCAGTTCGTCAGCCTCTACCGCGGCGCCGAGAAGATTCCGATGGGCAAGCGCGAGGCGCAGTTCGTCACCTTGCGCCAGCTGCGCACGGAAGTCGGCAACGACGCCTGCCGCTTCTTCTACCTGATGCGCAGCCACGATCAGCCGCTCGATTTCGATCTCGAGCTCGCCAAATCGCGCACCAACGAGAACCCGGTGTACTACATCCAGTATGCCCACGCGCGCGTCGCGAGCGTCATGAAGCAGCTCGCCGCCCGCGGCCTGTCATTCGACGGCACGATGGGATTGGCCGCGGCGGCCAGGCTCGACAGCCCGCACGAGCAGGCGATGATGCATGCGCTCACCCGCTATCCCGAGATCATCGAGCAGGCCGCCGTCAATCGCGCACCCCATGCGCTGGTGCACTACCTGCGCGAGCTCGCCAACGTGTTCCACACTTATTACAACGCCGAGCAGTTCATTGTCGACGATCCGCCGCTGCGCAATGCGCGGCTCGCGCTGGTGCTCGGCGTGCAGCAGGTGGTGCGCAACGGCCTCACGCTGCTCGGCGTATCGGCGCCGGAGAGCATGTGAATCGCATGGCGAAACTCACCGCGCGCGATTACAAGTCCTCGGCACACCGCCCGCTCGAGCTGCGCCGCCTGCGTGAGTTCGGCTACGGCGCACTCGCCGGTGCGCTGCTCACGGCCATGGCGTTCACCTGGGCCGGCAAGGGCCACAGGCTGGCGGATGCACCCGATGCACCGCGTCCGGATCCGCATCGCAACGCGCGCGCCGACATGGAAGCCGCCGGCGGCACGGTGAAGCCCGCCGAGAAGTACGACTTCTACCAGATGCTGCCCAACTTCGAGGTGGTGGTGCCGGAGAAGGACAAGGACGTCAAGCGCGATCTGCCTGCCGCCGCGAAGATCGAGCGGCCCGGCGTCTACGTGCTGCAGGCGGGCTCCTACCGCAACGAAGCCGACGCCAACCGGGTGCGCGCGCAGCTCGCGCTGCAGGGGATCGACGCCAAGGTGCAGCGCGTCGCCGTGGATGCCGACGTCTGGCACCGCGTGCGCATAGGTCCGATCGGCAATCTCGACGAGCTGAACAAGGTGCGCCGCCAGCTCCAGGCGGCGGACGTGGATGCCCTCGTGATCCGGGTGGGAGACTGAGCTCAGTCCTCGCTGATGTTCCTGAAATCCACCCCGAGCGAGCGCAGCTTGCGATACAGATGCGTGCGCTCCATGCCGACGCGCTTGGCGAGCTGCCCCACCTTGCCGTTGCACAGCAGCAGCTGCTGCTGCAGGTAGGCACGCTCGAACTGCTCACGAGCCTCGCGCAGCGGCAGC
>Ga0307472_100000490_pt1 | contig 14014 bp, 5 predicted proteins | sample atmos_gasesAM5C__2_FD_204582 | JGI IMG/M metagenome (GOLD analysis project Ga0307472, IMG submission 204582) | Hardwood forest soil microbial communities from Morgan-Monroe State Forest, Indiana, United States - atmos_gasesAM5C_05 | ecosystem: Environmental > Terrestrial > Soil > Temperate...
GTACTTCCTGACGCTCACCAACGTGGGCATGATCATGCGCCCCGACTTGTTCGAGCAGCACACGGTTCACTTCCACGGATATCCGAACGCTTCCTCCTTCTATGACGGCGTGCCGGATGCTTCGGTGGCTATCAACATCGGCGGCAGCTTCACCTACTACTATTTGGCCCCCGACGCAGGTACTTACTTCTGGCATTGCCACATCACTCCACCGGAACACTTGCAGATGGGCATGGTGGGACAGATTTATGTGCGTCCGAGACAGGATCGTTACCAAGGAGATCTTTATACCGGACTTAACGCACAGCAAGGGGATCTGCGGACGGCCTGCAACTCTGCCGACATCCTGTGCAGCAATCCCCTGCCGGCCGTCAACACTCACCAGTCTGGACCGGGTCTCTATGCCTACAACGACGGCGACGGATCAACTCAGTACGACGTCGAGTACCCAATTCAGATTCACGGCTTCGATCCCAACTTCCACTTTGTCGGCATGACCTTCAACCCGGAAGGGTTCACTGACATGAAAGACAAGTATTTCCTGCTGAACGGAAGGAGCTATCCCGACACAGTTACATCCGGCCCCATGTTCACGCAGACGGTAGACGGCTCCATGCACTACTCGCAGCCCCTGCCGGCGATTATCAATATTCCGGCTGGCAAGAGAGCGTTGTTGCGGATTTCTGATCTGGACGTGACCGAGTATCAAACCCTCGCTTCGCTCGGCATTCCGATGACGGTGGTTGGCTACAACGCGAAACTGCTTCGGGACCAGGCCGGCAACAACATGTACTACACGACCAACTCGATCACCTTGGGGGGCGGTGAGTCCCTCGATGTGATTCTGGACGCTTCCGATACCTTGAAGTATCCCTCCGGGAGCGTGTTTTACCTCTATACCCCCAATCTTGACCACCTTTCGAACGACGCCGAGAACTTTGGCGGACTGATGACCGAAGTTCGGATCAATTAGGAGCGCAGCCATGAGGGCGACGAACATGAAAAAAGCGATTTTAAAGACACGACTTCTGGCGCCGATGGTGGCAGTGGCCTTGCTACTCACCGCCACGGCCTTTGCGGCGGCTCCTGGAATCAAAGGACCGAGCTTCGCGCTCACCGCACAAGCTGCTTACGTCAGTCAGCCCGACGGGCAGATGATTTACTCGTGGGGCTATGGATGTGCCCAGTCCCCGGCATCGTCTGCTTTCGTCCCGCAAACCACGACGGCTCCGTTCTGCAACACCATGCAGGTGCCTGGGCCGACTTTGATCGTCACCGAGGGCGATTCCGTTTCCGTTGCTTTGACCAACAATCTGCCGCTCGGCGCGGGCAACACCTCGATCCTTTTCCCGGGATTTACGGTGAACGCGACAGGCGGTGTTCAAGGGTTGCTGACGCAGGAAGCGGCGCCGACTACGACCGTTACCTACACTTTTACGGCGACTACGGCCGGCACCCGTGCCTACTACAGCGGCACGCAGAGCGACCTGCAGGTTGAGATGGGAATGTACGGCGCCATTATTGTGCTGCCCAAGAGCACGCCAAGCGGGTGCACGGGGGTAGGGTCGCAGCCTGCTCATTATGTTGCTCTGGGCAACGCTGCGGAAGCTGATTTCCGGTTGGCTCCGGCCGCCTACAACAGCCCCAAGGCATGCTACGACCGCGAGTACCTATTCCAGTTTTCAGAAATCGACCCCAACATCCACACCCAGGCCCTGGCGCAGATCAACGCTATTGCGGCCTGTAAAGCGGCAAGCACTCCGATATGCCCGAACCTGGATGTTCCGACCGAGCCTTACCACCCTGCTTACTTCATGATCAACGGCCGCTCTATGCCGGATGACATGGACCCAAACTACTCACCCCAGTATCCGCACCAGCCTTACAACGGCAATCCGCACATGCATCCGGGAGAACAGGTCCTGCTGCGCATCATTGGCCAGGGGCGCTGGCAGCATCCCTTCCACGAGCACGGCAACCACGTACGCATCCTGGCCCGTGACGGGAACCTGATTCAGAGCGCGACTGACGCGAACAGCTTGGCTGGACCCCTTCTCTTCACCACCACAACCACTCCTGGGCTGGCCATGGACGGAATCTTCTACTGGACCGGGAGAGGTCTGAACTGGGACCCGTACGGCCACAACCCGCTATCCTCGGACCCACTCGCGAAACTCACATGCGATGGAAAACTGAACGGCGGCTACCACTCTGTGACCACAGACCTGAACTACTACGAGTGGTGCCAGGATCACAACAAGCCGGTGCAGGTGGCGCCTTTCGGTGACGTCGCCGGCGGCGGCCCGGTGACCTTGCCGGACGCGAACATTCTGACCAATGGCGCCTGGTACGGGGGCAGCCCGTATTTGGGCCCAAACGCTACCCAACGGGCGACTGGATGCAGTTCCGATCCTTACGCAAATCCTAAGACTACCTGCGGCGCAACCGGATCCACTCCGCCCTCGGGCACGATTGCGAACCCGCCCGGAAGCGAAGCTGGCTTTGCCTTCATGTGGCACTCGCACAACGAGCGCGAAATCACTACCAACAATATTTTTCCCGGCGGAATGATGATGATGATGCTGGTTGATTCCCGGGAATTTGTAATCGACGAGTCGAACTAACTGAGGAGAAGAGCACAAATGCGATCCAACTATCTCAAAACTTTGAAGACAGCGGTCCTGGCGATATCTGTTCTCCTCCTCGGAGCCAGCGTCTCCTTCGCCCAGCAGGTCTATTTGACGGCGGGCGCGGCTAATGCAACTCTGCCGGACGGTTCCTCCGTGCCCATGTGGGGTTATACCTGCAGCGGAGCCGTGGTTGCGCCCGTTACTTGCTCGGCGTTGAACCCGAACGCGGCCCCTGGATGGTCCCCGATCGTCATTACGACGCCTCCGGGCAGCCTCACAATTAATCTTACGAATAACCTGACGTTTGCCGGCGCTAACAACATTCCCACCTCACTCGTGATCGTGGGCCAGCTCGGCGGTGGTCTGGGAACTAAGGCAACGAAAGCACCGAGCCCACAGCATCTCCAGCAGGGAGCCACGTGGCCCATCGCCGGCGACAATAGCGGGGCGGTGTTCAATCCTCCTCCCCAGCAGGATCGTGTGCAATCGTTCGCCTCCGAGGTGGTGGTAGGCACTCCGCAGAATCTTACTTGGAGCAATCTGCGCCCCGGCACTTACTTGATTGAGTCTGGGACTCACCCCTCGATTCAGGGCCCCATGGGTCTGTACGGAATCCTGGTGGTGACGACCGTCCCCAATGGAACGACCGCGGGACAGGCATATCCGGGCGTTTCCTATGGTGCTGAGGTTCCGCTCCTGATGAGCGAAATCGATCCAGCCCAAAACGCAGCGGTACAGGCAGCGGTGCTTACAGCCGGCTTCAGCGAAACGGCGACTCACACGATGGCCGATGGCGTCTCCGTCGCAGTGACTGCCGGAGGCTCGGGCTACACCACTCCACCGGCGGTTTCGTTTGCGGGCGGAGGTGGTTCAGGCGCGGTAGCTACAGCGGTCATCGATACAACTTCCGGAAGTCCGACCGTTGGGCAAGTGATTGCCATCAATGTGACCAACCGTGGAACCGGCTACACTTCCAATCCGTCCATAATCCTCAGTGGCGGCGGTGGCACTGGAGCGGCGGCAGCCGCAACATTGGTACTGGTTGGGGGCGCCCCGTGTGGAACTGCCGCAGCATGCTATCCGCCGGCGGTGAATTACACGCCCTTGTACTACCTGATTAACGGACAAGCCTTTAACAAGACCAACGCAATTGGCTCGCAATTTGCGGCTTCGCCGACTTCAGGCGTGACCGGTGGTGTGCTGGTGCGCATGGTCAATGCTGGCGTGCGCATGCACGTGCCCTCGATCGTGGGCTCGGTCACGACACCTGCTGTCGTTCCGACCGGAGTCACTGCGGCTGCAGTTCCGGGCTTCAGCCTGGTGGCTGAGGACGGCAATCCGCTGCCTGGTGTTTCTCGCGTACAGAGCGAAGTTTTCATGGCTGCGGGCAAGACCTATGATGTGATGATCGATGCGCCGGCGTCCACTTCGACGGCTCCCGCCCTTCCCATCTTCGACCGCGAGTTGAGCCTGTCGAGCAACTCCGTCGGGCGTGACGGCGGCATGCTGGCCTACATCAGCATCAATGGTGCAACGCTTCCGACCAGCGGCGCATTCTCAACCGCTGCTGCGACCGCGCAAGCCAACCCCGACAGTTACAGCATAGTTGCCGGCCAGACTCTCAACGTCTCGGATCCAGCGAAGGGCGTCCTTGCCAATGACCTTAATGTGTACGGTGTTAAGGTTGTGGGTACTGTCGCCGGACTGACTCTCAACGAGAACGGGACGTTCAGCTACGCCGGTAGTCCGACATCATTTACGTATTGCGGCAACGGCACTACCTCTGGAGCCGCGTGCGCCACGGTGACCATCGCCGCCGCAACCCTCGAAGCAGGCACCGGCATTACCTGCGCCGGGCCCTTCACCTACACTTCAAACGTCGCCACAACTTTGAGCGTCAAGCCCCCGGGCGTGCTCTCGACTTGTAAAGATGCGGCGGGCTACCCGCTCACGGTAGATCCGGCGAGCATCACGTCGACTGGATTTACCACTCTTTCCGTCGATGCGAACGGCGGTTTCAATGCCATCGTTCCTTCCTCCGGCACTTACACCTTCCAATTCAAGCCGAAGAATTCCCAGGGAACCACCGGTTCAGCCGCTTACACTGCTTCGATTACGTTCCAGAGCGCAAGCGGCTTAGTCGTGAAGGTTCTGGACGGCGGCAACAAGTCACCGATCGGCGACTACCGTTGGATCATTGAAGAAGACCGCACGTTCTATATCAACCCGTTCTGTACGACCAATCCCCCACCCGCGGGCTGCCCGACCCAGAGCAGCGGAATCGTTGCCACCTTCGGAACGAATTTCCACACCAGCTACATGCCCGTTGTAGCGGCAGGTTGTACGGGTCCGCTGTCCTGCGAATCAGGCCAGACCGTTCTCGGCGTACCGGCAGTTTGCGATGCTGGCAACGGTATTTGCCATACCGACGCTTCGCAACAGGCAACACTTGATCCCAGCCAGGTCCATCTCGATCCGACCAAGCGGTACTACATCTCGGTTCTACCGGGTGACGCCGCGAACTCGTTTGAGAATGTGAACAATTGCTTAGGCAACGCAACTCCAAGTTGCGGACACGGCATGGGCGGAGCGCCAATCGCTTGTACTCTGACTGCCGGTTCTGTAGCGTGCAGCGCGAACAGTACTTTCCCAGCAGTTAACGTGCTCGTGCAGCCGAACCCGTTCCCGCCTTCGAAGCTTTCGGTGTTCGTATTCGAAGATGACTTCCCGCTCAACGGTGAGCAGGATGGCGGCGGCGGAATTGACGTGTTGTCACCCAACGAGCCTGGCTTAGGGGGCTTCAACATCAAGCTGTTCGATGATGCCGGCGGCTCGGGTGATGCGACCGGGCAGATGAGCTACGACATGTTCAACATGCCGTTGTCCAACAGCCTGGCCGGAACCCTCGATCCGGAAACAGGGCTGGATGCATGCCCGATTTCCGCGCAAGCGACCGCAAGTATGCCTTCGAATGGCGGTGATGGTAGCCAACTGGGCATCACCGGTGAGATCGTGACCTGTCCGAAGTTCGAAGCGGACGGCACGACCTTGTCCCCGATCGCGGGCCAGGCAGTGGTTGCTAACCTGATGCCAGGAAGATACGGCGTCGTGGCTACACCGGCAGCCGATCGAATCGCGCGCGGTGAAGAATGGCTCCAGACCAATACGCTGGACGGCCAGAAGGCGCATGACTCCTTCCTCCGCATCGGCGAGCCGAGCTTCTTCCAGGAGTACGGTCCAGCCGGATTCCACGTGTCGATTGGCTTCGCCAATCCGGCGATCATCAACGCCCGCAGACAATACGTCTGCAACGGCACCGACGCCAACATCACGGGCACGAATTGCACTAACACCGTGACGGGCCTGGTCACGACCGAGCGTATGAGCCGGACGCCCGACGAGCGCCTGTACAGCAGCGGCGACAACAGCAGCTTCGCCTTCACGCAGTGCTACGTGAGTTTCGGAGACGCGGATGCCATGGATTTCGCGTTCACCAAGTGCGCCTCTGATGGTTCCTTCAGCCTTTCTGGTCTGCCCGATGGCGATTGGAGAATCACGGTCTTCGACCAGTGGAACGACATGCTGGTGGACGGCCTCTCAACGCCTGTCCGGCTCGATCACAACAATCCCAGCTCTGGCAACATGGGCCAGATTGCCATGAACCAGTGGCAGGCGAACATCTATACCAAGACGTTCTTGGACCTGAATAACAACGGTACTCAGGATGGGACCGAGCCTGGCCTGACGCTGGTTGCAACCAACATTCGCTTCCGTGACGGCAGCTACTCCAACTTCAACAACACCGACCTGAGCGGCAATGCTGGCTTCAACGAGGTGTTCCCGCTATTCAGTTGGTACGTGGTAGAAACCGACACAACTCGTTACAAGAGCACCGGCGTGCATGTGGTCTATGACGCAGGTGGTCCGGCGGATGGAACGCCCGGCGGTGGAAGTTCCACGATTGCTGGAAATTATGCGAACTCCATCGAAGCGGTTCCCGTGCCTTCACCATTGCGGGTACCCGGAGCGTACTATTGCGCCAATGCGGACTGCACAGACGCCGCAGTTCCTTTTGCACCGGGTGGCCCTGGCGGCACCACTGGCCGAATTGATCCGCCCTTCTGGTTCGGGACGGAAGGCTGGCAGGGCTTCTCTGGCCAGAACAGCTTCCTCGAGTTCGGCAAGAAGCCGTTTGTCGCCGGCGAGACCGGCGGCATCCACGGCGAGGTCATTTATGCCTCGACTCGGCCGTTCGATGATCCCGCGCTCCTGATCCACACCAGCTGGACTCCGGACGTTCCCAATGTGACCATCAACCTCTACCAGGAAGGAACGGCGCCGGATGGCAGCCAGTCCCTCACCCTGGTCGACACCACCAAGACCAGCAGCTGGGACGACTGGGCTCAGGGCTTCCGTACCGACGGCATGCCCAACATGAACTGCCCGGGTCAGGGTAGGGACACCGGTACGAACGCCGATCTGTTCTTCTTCTCGTTGTTCAATCAGCCGATGTGGCTGGACACATACAACAACGGTGGAACGCCGACTCACACCGTTCCCAATAACTCTCAGTTCAAGTGCTACGACGGCATGCACAACTGGAACCAGCTCCAGCCGGCTCCTTACGACGGCATGTACTCGTTCCCAAGCGTGACCAGCTTCAATCCGACGACTGGAAAGCCCGCGGGTACGAATTGCACGATCTGCGTAAACAACCCTGACTCAAGCGATCCGTACCGCTTCAACACTCCCATGCTGCCAGCCGGCAAGTATGTGGTTGAGGTGGTTGTCCCTCCGGGCTACGAGCTGGTCAAAGAAGAAGACAAGAACATCCTGATCGGCGACAACTACATTGCGCCGGCCACGCAGCAGTTCGCAGGTCTGGGCAACATCTTCATCCTGCCCGACCAGGCTGAAATCAGCGCTCTCTTCAACGCCAACAACCCGCAGAACCCGACTAACACTCTGGGCCGCACCACCTTCCCCAGCAGTGAGGGAGACACAGGCAGCATCGAGGTCTTCTGGCCCTGCGTGGGCGCGCTGCGCACGGTTCCCGACTTCATCAGTCTGTTCCCGCAATCTGGCGAAGTGGCTCCGTTCGCGGGAGCGCAACGCCACCTCTGCGATCGCAAAGAAGTCACGCTCACCGACCAGACGTCAGCGCTGGCGAAGTTCTGGGTCTTCTCTTCGACCCACGTCGCCGCTCACTTCACCGGTGTCATCACCGACGACTACACCTCGGAATTCGATCCGTTCTCACCGCAGTTCGGTGAGAAGTTCTCGCCGCCGGATCTCCCAATCTCGTTCAAGGATTGGACCGGCACCGAGATCAGCCGCACCTATGCTGACCATTGGGGAACATATGACGGTTTGAACTACTCGACTTGGGAAGTCAATCCGCCCAACCCGACTGGTTATGCGCCGACGATGATGATCACCTGCATGAACGATCCTGGACCGATCCCCGGGCCCAACGGCACGATGATTACGGATCCGTTGTTCAATCCGGAATACAGCCAGTTCTGCTACGAAATCCCGTTCATGCCTGGGCAGACCCAGTACATGGATACCCCTGTCACGCCCACGTCGGCCTTCGCCGGTGCGGGTTACAACAACCCGGATTGCGACTATCCCAACCTCACGCCCGCCGTCAAGGAAGTCGATGGCGATGGTGTCGGACCGTGGGTGAGCGCAGCCGGAAAAACCATCACGATTACAGCGCTGGGCGATCAACCTGCGACTAACAATGCGTATTCCGGGCCGGCGGCATCTACGGCTCCTTACAACCAGAAGACCATCCTGAGGCACTATGGCTTCGGGAATACCGCGGGAACCGTCACGGTCGGTGGCGTGCCGCTTACGAACGTAAGTTGGTCCGACACCACCATCACGGGCACCGTGAACCTTGTCGGCACCGGTCTCAACCCGCCAAGCGTGCCACTGTGCGCAATCCAACAACAGGCCGTGTATGGCGGCTCGACTGCGCATTGCGGTGAGTTGGCGATCACGACTGCCGGCGGCCAGGCATCGATTGACACCGTCACTGTGACCATCGGTGGCAAGGCCCCAACCCACGTTGCTGCATCCGACTCCATCCAGGCCGCGATCGATGCTGCCAAGCCCGGCGATCTCCTTATGATCGATCCGACTTGCACGGCGGTATCAAATGGTGGCGCCGCTGCTTGCAGCGCCAGTTCGTTGCATCCGGCAGCAGGGGCTCCAACTCAGAACGCTAGCCAGGCTGCCCACGTCGAACTGATCTTGATGTGGAAGCCAGTCCGGCTGCAGGGCGTCGGCGCTGCCTCCAGCGTTATCAACGCCAACACTCACCCGGCCGGCAAGCTGAACGATTGGCGCGCACGGGTGGATTGCCTCTTCGGTCTTGGCCCCGACGGCTCTCCGAAGGATTTTCAGTCGAGCTGCGGATCCGGCTGGTTTGGCTTCAACCCGACTAAGAACAATCCGCAAGTCGACCGTCTGCCTCTGGAAGCCACTGTGGGCTGGCAAGCCAGCCTCAACGGCAACCTGGCCGAACTGTTGCAAGAGCCGAGCCTGATGGGTGCACTCGAAGGAGCCGCCATTACGGTCCTGTCCAAGGGCGCGTTCTTCCCATCGAATCCCTTCGATTCGACGTTGCTCGCGGGGTTCCCCGACAATACGGTTCTGTTTACTAATAGTAGACAGAATGAAAACCGATACTGCCCAGGCGGCAGCGTGCAGGGCGGCTTCACCAGCAACTTCTGGTGCAACCCGTCGAGTATCGATGGCCTGACCATCACCGACAGCTCGCAAGGTGGTGGCGGCGTCTTCGTACACGGGTGGGGGCATAACATTCAGATCGCCAACAACCGTATCAAGAACAATGCAGGTACGCTCTCGGGCGGCATCAATATCGGTCAGGGCGAATTTCCTCCCGCGTATATCCAGGGGGGCACTACTAATGCCGCTCCGGGTTCCTGCCAAACCAGGAGCTTCTCTAATCGAACCAACTCGCAGTTGCCGTACTGCCACGACTTGAACGTGAACGTGCATCACAACTACATCACTTTCAACTCTTCCACCGGTGACGAGTTGTTCTCGGCTACGCCGGCGGGCGCGGGCGGTATCAGCTTCTGCACCGGCTCCGACTTCTACAAATTCAACTACAACTGGGTTTGCGGAAACCTGAGCACGGGTGACGGCGGCGGCCTCGGTCACCTTGGATTCAGCTACAACGGTGACATCGAGCACAACGCGTTCCTGTTCAACCAGAGCACGAACCCGACGATCGCAACCAATGGCGGTGCGATGGTCATCCAGGGTGCGCCCGACGTCGATCCGACTTGCGGCGCCACCACGGACCAGGACTGCGTGCCGAACCCGGCCACCATCGGACCGAGTGACGGAACAGGTCCCGGCCTGATCATCAATGCCAACCTGATCATGGGTAACCAGGCAGAGAGTGGCAGCGGTGGCGGTATCGCCTTGCAACAAGTAAACGGTTCGGACGTGGTCGCCTTCCCGAATTCGCGCTGCGGCGGCAACAGCAACAACGATTTCAATCTTTCCAACTGCGCGTGGAACTCGGTCAGCGTCACCAACAACATAATCGTCAATAACGTAGCCGGCTGGGACGGTGGCGGAGTCTCCCTGCTGGATTCGTTGGCGGTGAACTTCGTCAACAACACCGTCATGCACAACGACAGCACGGCCTCGTCCGGCGTGTTGTTCAATACGATCGGAGCACCTCTGGCTAGTACCCAGGGGTCCAATTGCATCCAACAAGGCAGCACGACGGCGTCCTGTCCGCAAGTCGCGGGCTTGGTTAGCATGCAGAATAGTGCGGTGCTCGCGCAGAACCTGGCGGCTCTACCCGCGAACACTCCCGTCGTCTGTCCGGCCGGCCACGGTGCGAGTGGACTGTGCGCCAACTACTCAATCCCGCTGCTGTATAACGACTTGTTCTGGCAGAACCGCTCGTACTACATCGGCGTGGCAGGCTTGGGCGCCGGAACTCTCAACCAGCAGAATCAGGTAGCTCTGTATAACGCGTTCGGTTCGAACCTGGCGCCGACCCAAACCCACACCGGGGATTGCAATACGGCAAGCTACTGGGACATCGGCGTTCGCGGCGACAAGAGTCCGACGAGCCATGATTCGACGCTCACTTTGACTCCAGTGTTTTCATTCCTGAGCTCCGGGACCTATGGTGGCAGCAATTCAACCAGCGACCCAGCAGTGACGAGGTCGTACTGCAATGGTTCGCGCGTTCCACCCGAGCTTCCGGGTGCGGTGGGGTTTGGCTGGCAGGTGCCTCCGGGAATTTCGGATGCCACTGTCCCCAATCCGGTTTTCAACCTGACCCCGGTCGCAACCGTCGACGAAGGCAACAACTGGATCAACATCAGTTGGGGTCCGCTGGCCTTGATGGGTCCGACCGGCCAGGGCACGGGCACGACTCCGGATACGTTCCTCGGAAATTACACTCCGACGGGCGCATCGCCGACTCGCGATTACATCCCGTCCACCGCGGGCGGTAACGCGGGCGCCTACACGCTGGCTCCGAATCTGGACTTCTTCGGTAACCCGCGGAAGACCAACAATGCTGTGGATGCTGGTGCGGTGGAGTTCAACGGACCAGCCGTTCCGCCGAATGTGACCATCACCCCGGCCAGCTTCAACTACGGGACAATCCGAGTTCCGTTCTTCGGCATCGGTCCGACGCACGACTTTGTCCTTAGCAACGCAGCCGGTGCTGGTCCGTTTACCGTCAGCACGATCTCACTCGCGGGCGGTGCCTATGTACAGACGGCCGCAGGAGGTGGAGCAATAAACTGCAACGTCGGTACGGTTGTGAACGGAGGTGCAAGCTGTACGATTCGTGTGAGGTTCGGATCCATGGTGGGAGGCGTTTATCCTGGAACAATCACCGTGACCGGGACGGACGCCGGTGGGAACGCAGCGGCGGTCACGAATTCGCCGGTGCAACTCAGCGGTACGATCTTCCAGATCGTCGCCACTTGGCCGGGCAATCCGGGAACTCTCACCTTCACCAACAACCAGGTTCGCACAATCACGGTTCAGAACTGGGGAACGGCTGCAGTTAGCCTTAACTCTGTCACCTTCACTGGAACCAATGCTGCGAACTTCACGAGGACGGGCGGCACTTGTGGTGCAAGCCTTGCCGGAACTTTCCTTCCTGGCTTCTTCCCCACCTCGTGCACCATCACCGTACGGTTTACTGCGGCAACCACGGGTACCTACAATGCCACGTTCAATTTGAACGATATCGACGCCGTGCCGCCGCTAACGATCACACTGAGAGGAACCCGCTAGTTCCTCGATACACCAACACTGCTCGCGGGGAGACCCGCGAGCAGCTTGTTTATAAGCGCAAATTTCGTTACAAAGGTTCCGGTGTCAGCTAGTCAAGTACGGCATCTGCTGGCACAACAAAGGAGAAGTAAGATTTAGCTATGAAGATCATTCCAGTTATCTGCGTGGGACTAGCCATCGCAATCCCTGAGTCGGCTCTAGCGAAACTTCCTTTTGAGAATTCGGTTTTCGGCAAAGTCGAAAGCACACTCGATTTCTGCTCGCAGGTCGATCCACCGACGGCTCCGAAGTATGAGGCCAAGAAGAAAGCCCTGGTGGAGGGTCTTCCCGAGAAAGAAGTCGCTGAGGCGCGGGAAACCAAAGAATATAAGGATGGCTACGACGAGGCAAAGACGCAACTGAGCCAACAATCGAAAGATGAAGTCACCTCGACCTGCAAAGCTCTCCTTCAATCGGAGAAAGCTGATAAGTAATCGCGAAAGCCGGAGAGTTTCGCCCGACCATGCTCTCGAAACGCCAGCAAGGAATACAAGGACGGTTACGAGGCGACCTCCGAGGATATGGGGAAGCAGCCCAAAGAACAGGTGAAAAAGACCCGCACTGCCGCCCTGCAGGCCAATAAGTAGGAAGCTGGGGGAACATCGCACGTTAGTGACATTGATCAAAGTGTGCCACTGTAGCAGAATCATCAAATGTTCACTTCAACTCAGAGGCGAATCCGGCCCATGGAGGCCATTCTAGACAGTGGGATGCTCGCGATTTTGAGGAAGCCGTCCGCAAACAGGGGGCTAGCTATCGTTTTCGCTGGCATTACCTTGTTCTCCACAGCGGTTGCGCAGACGACCAAACCGTCAACTCCGCCGGCCCAGGGCAGTGCCCAGCCGGCCGCAAGTCCCCATCCAACCCACTATCGGCCAAACCGCGTCCCAAAAAGGGCAGCTGAGTACTACGGCATGGTCTGGGGAATCGACTCACTCGATGTAAAGTGGACGGAGTCGGGCGAGGTGATTCGGTTCAGCTATCGCGTGCTCGATCCGGAAAAAGCCAAGGTGCTGAATGATAAAAAGAATGAGCCTTCTTTGATCGATCCTCAGGCAGGCGTCAAACTGGTGGTGCCGTCTCTGGAGAAGGTGGGGCAATTGCGCCAGAGTTCCACGCCCGAGGCTGGGAAGGTCTATTGGATGGCTTTTTCGAACAAAGGGAGATTGGTAAAGCGAGGACATCAAGTGGATGTGGTTATCGGAACTTTTCGAGGTGAAGGTCTGGTAGTAAATTGATCTACCTTAGTTCCTATCTCGGCTGACGCGCCCTCCTCTCTTGTAGCTCTCAAACCAGGCATGGTCTTTATTTTTAAGATGCATCGTGGGTGCAAATGTCCCTAGAGAAGAATGTGTTCTTCGGTTGCTTGCGACTGGGCTTTCTGGCAGGAGGGCTGCTTCTTCCGCACCTCGTAGTCGGACAGCTGCCGGGTGCCACCGCCCCTCAGCGCCACACGCAAAGCGTGTATAGAAGGCGCACGGTGGACGAGCGGGTCAAAAGCTTTGCCGAGACTTTGAATCTGGATCCGGCGCAACAGGCGGGAGTAAAAGCTGCTCTGGAACGTCAGCAACGCGAGGCCAGGCAGATCCAGTTCGACCAATCACTTCCAGGGCCGGAACGTATCGGCAGATTTCGTGCCCTTCAGCAAGACACGGTATCGCGAATCCGAGCTCTTCTCAACGACGAGCAAAGGAAGAAGTACGATCCGCTTAATCACGGAACGACGGCGACCACTTCCCAGCCCTCGGTGGAAGACTGGCTTAAGGCTACCCATCAATAAGGCAGCAGGACTGCGGCCCTTCGAACTAGTGGCATAAGTAACGACGCGCCGACGATCACGAACGATCTCATAGTCTCGGGATCGTCGGTCTTATTGTGTTTATTGTTCCTGGATGCTGCGGTTCGCGTTCACCAGCGTGAACAGCAAGCCCGAGCCGAGGGTGATCCACACGGCCACGTCCAACGCAGGACCCCAACCCTGATGTACGGCGAGCGCTGCGGTCACCGTGGAAGAGATCACTCCCCCCAAG
>Ga0307472_100000492_pt1 | contig 13995 bp, 10 predicted proteins | sample atmos_gasesAM5C__2_FD_204582 | JGI IMG/M metagenome (GOLD analysis project Ga0307472, IMG submission 204582) | Hardwood forest soil microbial communities from Morgan-Monroe State Forest, Indiana, United States - atmos_gasesAM5C_05 | ecosystem: Environmental > Terrestrial > Soil > Temperate...
CCCATCCTTTCCAAAGTGAACTGCTGAAGAAAAGCATCGTGAGCAAATTCCCCTGAGTGAACCCTGCTTGCGCCGCTTGCGCCTGCCACGGTTCGATGAATCCGGTCCACAGCGTGTAGGCACCACCAGCGCCCAGACCAAGAGCGGTGAGCCAACCCCATGGCGCGGAGCCGCGTTCCGGAGGTGCGATGAGCCGCGCGGGAACTGATTCGTCCTCCGCGCCCAGCGATTCGCGAAGCCAGACGCCTTCGCTCTCGAGTGCACCCAACAACGCGTGGCACGCAGCGCACGAAGCTGCGTGCGCCTTCACTTCTTGCGCGTGGTCTGCATCGAGCTGACCTTCGAGGTACAGCAGGACAGTCATCTCGTCGAAATGATTCATCTAACTTCTCCCTGCCGCAGCGCCCAGCTCGCCGGAAGCTCCGCTTCCCGCCAAGACGTCGCGCAATTGATGCCGCGCGCGCAGTAGCAACACACCCACAAAAGCGCGGCGCACACCTAGCGTTTCGGCAATTTCGTCGTAGCTCATGTCCGAGTAATAGCGCAAGACGAGCGCCATCCGAGCGCGATCCGGCAGCTTTGCGAGGCCCGTGCGGACTTCTTTGCCGCTGTGCTCAGCTTGCAGCCTCTCGAGTTGGCCGGGATCGGGGTGCTCAAGAGGCATCGTCTCAATGTCGCCCGTTTCGAGGTCTTGGCGGATGCGCCGTCGCCGCAGCAAATCCCAGCAGTGGTTGCTGGCCACTTTGTAGAGCCATGCGGTGAACGGCCGCGAGGCGTCGTAAGTGCCGAGTTTTTGCCGCACTTTCATGAAAATTTCCGTCGTCGCATCCTCTGCGTCTTCCGGGGTGGGAAGCGCCCGCCTGCAAAAGCGGAACATGGCCGGAGCGTAACGGCGATAAAGCTCTCCCCAGGCCTCCGAGTCACCGGCCCGGACGTTCGCAAGCACCTCCGCCAATTCCGCGGCGCTCATCTCTCCGGTGATGTTTCGCCTCTCCATGGGTTAATACGCAGCGGCCGGGGCAAATATTTCATAAGTATTACAGACGGATGGGCTTGGCTTTTGGGCTGTTATTGATGCAAGGCGCGACCCACCGTGCCGGGGCTGCCGTGCGCGACGCGATCAGCCTAACAAATACGCGCGAGGCAGTGGAATGCTTCAAAATAGAACGGCTCGGCAGCCGTTCGGGCCATCGAGCCGCTGCTTCAGTGATTTCAAAAGATCCTAGAAGAGTAACTTCAACGCGAACTGGATGCTGCGCGCCCCGCCGCCGCCTAGAACCGGGTTGCCCAAGCCCACGTCGGAAGTTGCTGTGAGAGGGTAAAAGCCGGCGCTGGTGCCGTTCGCGTTGAATCCGTTGGGCGCAGCGTCGGCAAAGAAGGCCGGCAACAACGGACTGGCAAAAGCGGGATGATTGAAGGTGTTGTAGAAATCAGTGCGGAATTGTAATTTCAACCGCTCGTTGATCTCGGTCATCTTGCTGATGGCGAAGTCCAGATTCCGGTAGTTAGGCCCGAGGAGCGAGTTGCGACCCTCGCTGCCGAAATGGCGCGTCCCCGGGATGCAATTCGTGTCTGCTGTCCCCGCGCCGTCGAGGGTGCACGGAATCGCAAACGACGAGAGATTCAGAAATTCGGCAGGATTGCCGTAGTTGTAGTGGATCGGGGCAACAACATCGGGACGGCCGAAGTCTTCGCCGCTTCCGTCGAAGTCGCCGACGAAATTGTAATTCAGCGAGAACGGGTGGCCGCTGAGGACCGTCAACACTCCGCTCAAGGCCCACCCAGACCCAAACTTCCCAAGCGACCGCGCCGCCGGAACCTCGTACGTCGAAGTCACCACGAAGCGGTTGCGCGTATCGAAATTCGAGTTGCCCTTGTTGCTATTGGGATTCGTGCTGTCGTTTGGCTGCGAAGCATTAGGCACGTAGTCCTGGCCATCGCTCGCTGTATCAATCGAATGCGACCAGGTGTAGGCCAACTGGGTATTGAAGCGATGCCAGTTCCGCTGGGTCAACGATACCTGGAGCGAGTTGTAATTCGAATTGGCGCTCGTCTGTAACTCATTCACAAAAAAAGGCGCGTTGGGCGCAAGTGGGCTCAGCACAGCAGCCGTATCAAATGGCCTAGGCACACTGAATGAGTTGATGCAGGCGCAAGCGAGGTCCGCCGCCGTGATCTCGGCCTGGGAAGGTTGGTTGATATCAAGAAAGTGGAAGAGCTTTCGCCCTGCTGATCCTACATAACCCACCTCTAAAACCGTGTTGTGGATGAGTTCCTGCTGGACATTGAAGTTGTAATTGTAAACGTATGGAGTACGAAGCTTGTGTGAGACCGTGAACGCGTCCGTGCTTGTGGCCGTCCCCGGTGTTACCGAAGCCGGATCAAAAATAGGGACATTGGGTTGAATAATCGAATCACCAGCAACCGGACTGCCTGGGCCTCCAACGGGCAGCGCCGGATTCAGACTGAACGTGATGAAGACGGGATTCGGGCCGATCGGATTGTAGGCGGGCCCCGTGTTATCCGTGTTGAACGCAAGTTGGCCTGTAAAGAAATCCTGCGAGAAAGCATCGTAGAACACACCAAATCCGGACCGGATGACCGTCTTGCCCTTGCCGAACACATCATAAGCAACACTCACACGAGGGCTGAAATTGTTGTAATCCTTGGGATAAAGCTGGCCCGGCTGAACCAGCCCGACCGCTGGGTTGTAAATACTGATCTGATTGCCATCCGCGCCGATCACACCGAAATAATCCCACCGTAGGCCCAGGTTCACCGTCAAACGGTTCGTTACGTGATACCCATCCTGGACGTAAAAAGCCAGGAAGTTCTGGTGGGCGTTACGCGACGTGTTCCCGAAATTCTCGGTTCCGCTGGAAAGCCCGCCCCCGAGAAATTCTGCCAGGCTGTTGAATCCGAGCTTGCCCCGTGCAAGAAGGTCGTTGAACGAGTCCACCGTCGTCCGCCGGTACTCGCCGCCAAACTTCACATCGTGCCGGTTTATCTTCCACGAAAAATTGTCGAAGAACTGATAGTTCATGTCCACCCGGTTGCGCGGATTGGAAAATCCCGAAGAGCCAAGGTGTGCAAAGCCGCTCACCGCAATCGTCGGCAGGCCGAAATCGCGAGGCAGCGCCGTGTTTGGTCCCAGAATATTCAGCGTATTAATCCCCAGCGACACATTGGGATCGCCGAAAACCGAGGCATCCCCAGGAAAAAAGCCGTTGCGATATCGGTTCCACCCGAACCGCGCTTCGTTCACTTTTTCCGGTGAAACGGTTCTTACCCAGCTCAACGACACCAATTGCGTCCGGATGGGGGCGTTTGTATTCGTATTGGGAAGGTTGTTGCCCCCTCCGACCCCGAGCGGGAAGCTCTGAAAACTGTTGCCGAAAAAATAGCGGCCGGCAATCTGATTGTTGGTGTTCATGTTGTAATCAATCTTCACGATCCCGCTGTCTAGGTCGTTCGTCGCGGGGCCTCCAATCGCCGTTGTCGTGGGCCAGACGTTGTGGAAGCCGGAGCACCGGCCGGATTGGTTGCAGACGGTGTAGAGCTTCGCGATTTGAGGGTTCACGACAGTCGGGGACTGTTGCGTTACGCAATCGAAAATTGTGTCGCACAATGCCGTATTTCCGCCCAGCCTGGCTATGGCCGCGGTGTAGTCGCTGAGTTCGGGAACAGTATTCAGTGAAGTAATGGCCATACCTTCGCGCTGGCCCTCATAGGAACCGTAAAAGAAAAGCTTGTTTTTGGCGATGGGACCGCCGATCGTTCCGCCGAATTGGTTGTTCCTGAAAGCGTCTTTCGGCTGGCCGGTAGCGTTAAAAAAGTTTCGCGCATTCAACACCGCGTTGCGGAAATCTTCGAACGCGCTGCCATGAAATTCATTCGTACCGCTTTTCGTGATGATGTTGACCACCGATCCCGAATTTCGCCCGTACTCCGCTTCGGTATTCGAAAGAATGCTCAATTCCCGGATGGAGTCCTCAGGAAGAATCGTTCCCGGCGTGCCGAACACCCCGCCCTGATTGATGGCGGGAAGGTTCCGGTAGCCGTCGTTCATGTCTGTGCCATCAAGCAGGTAATTGTTGGCGCGCCCACGGCTGCCGTTCACGCTGAATTGGCCGTAGGAACCGGGAGAATCGCCACCGCCGTTTGGCTCCCCAGTCGAGCCTGGTACCAAGATGAGCAGTTTCGTGTAATCCCGGCCGTTGATGGGCAGGTTCTCCACCGCGCTGCTCTCGAAGGTGCCGCCTAGCGTATCGGTCGTGGTCTCCACTATGGGTATCGACTCGGCCGGAACCACCACCTGTTGGTTGAGTGCGCCCGGCTTGAGTGCCACGTCCACGCGCCTTTCGGCGGCGACGGAAATCGTTACCCCGGTTACTTTGGCCTTCTGGAACCCGCTCATCTCGACCGTGACGTCATACGTACCCACGGGCAGTTCGGGTAGCAGGTATCCGCCGTCCGATGTCGTCTCCGTGGTTCGCTCTACGCCAGTATCAACGTTCAGCGCGCTCACCTTCGCGTTGAGGATGGCGGCGCCGCTTGTATCCGTCACGGTGCCGAGAATCGTTCCGCGAAATGTCTGCGCTGAAGCGGTCGTCAAGCCCGCCCCGGTTACTATCAGTGCGGCGCAGAACAAGAATGCACGTGCGCTCCAACCACGCAGGTTCCCCATGGCTCTTTCCCTCCGAGATTTAAAGACGGATGTACGATGCAGGCACGAATCGGCCGCAGGCGGAATCAAGCGGGCTATCATCGAATCCCTCAGACCCAACCCCGAGAACAAGAATTCCTGCAATAGCTATAAGCGTAAGCAGTTAGGGAGTCAAGCGGACATTATCGATGGAACCTATCAGGGCGCCGGAATCGCCGCGCACCGTCTGCTATACTGGTCTATTCGCGGCCTGCCGCTTGACGACGCTGGACGTGCGAGTCGCACAATTTCCGAAACTGGATGCCTGCAGAAACCCCAAAACGCCTTTTCTTGATCGACGCGATGGGCTACATCTTTCGCGCTTTCTACGCCCCAATGCCTATGCGCATGCGAAATGCGGCGGGCATTCCGACGAATGTCCCCTACGTTTTCGCGAATATGATTCGCAAGTTGTTGAAGGATTGGAAACCGGATTATCTCGGCGTGGTCTTCGATGTCTCCGCGCCCACCTTCCGCGACGAGCTCTTCGCCGCATACAAGGCGCAACGGCAACCGATGCCGGATGATCTCGCGTTGCAGGTGCCGTTTGTCCGGCGCTATTGCGAAGCGATGCGGCTGCCGATGCTCGAGTATCCCGGGTATGAAGCCGATGACGTGATTGGGACGCTCTCCAAACAGGCGGAGAAAGAAGATCTCGACGTGTACATCGTTACGAGCGACAAGGACCTAATGCAGCTTGTCGGCGGCCGAGTTCGGATGCTGAATCCGGCGAAGGGCGATCTGCTGATCGACGCAAAAAAAGTGGAAGAATTGATGGGCGTGCCCCCGAGCCAGGTTCCCGACGTGATGGCGCTTATGGGCGACTCGATCGACAACGTTCCAGGCGCGCGCGATCCCAACGAAAAGCCGGCACCCGGCGAACGGCGGAAAGCCGGGATCGGTGAGGTGGGCGCGCGCCAGTTGATTCAGCAGTATGGCAGCGCCGAGGAAACGCTCAAGCATGCGAGCGAAGTGAAAAGGGCAAACTATCGTGAGGCACTCGAAAAATACGGCGAATTCGTAACGCTCAGCAAGCAACTGGCCACGATTCCGACGGATGCGCCGGTACCGCTCGTCCTCGAAAATCTGAAATTGCCACGGCCCGATCTTGCCGCTTTGCGCGAGCTTTTCGGCGAGCTGGAATTTACATCGTTGCTGCGCGAATTTGCGCCGGTGGGAGATGAGCGCAAGACCGACTATGCCACACTCGATTCGCATAACGCGCTCGGGAAATTCCTCGAGACGATCCCACGCAATCAGCAGGCGGCCGTCTGGCTCAATCTTGATTCCGAAGAGCCGGACGATGAGGGCTTCGGCACGCGAGTGCTCGATGTGGAAGTCTCAACTAAGAGCGGCATGGCCAGAAACACCGCGAACGATGTTGAGAACAAAGTGCTGGCAGCGATGAAGGATTGGCTTGCGGATCCGAAGCAACCGAAGATCGTTCACGATCCGAAGCTGTTTTGTCTGCTCGCCGCTCCAGATGCGGCGACCAACAGCTGCGGCGTGGCGGGAATTCGCCACGCGACGATGCTCTATTCGTATCTGCTTCGGCCCACAACGGCGAATCACGCATTTGCAGAAGTAGTCTTGCGCCATCTGAATTGCACGCTTTCGGGCGCGCCCGGAGAGCGGGCCGATTTTTTGTTCCGGATCGCACCCATTCTTCGCGCGGAAGTCGAAAAGCAGGGGCTGCTTCACCTTTACGAGAAAATCGACTTGCCCCTCGCGCCGGTGCTGGCGCGCATGGAAGCGGTTGGCGTTCGCGTCGACCCGAAGGAGCTCGACCGCCTCTCGGCAAACATGCAGCAAGAGATCGCCGAACTCGAGAGGTGCATCTTCGATCTGGCCGGATGCGAGTTCAAGATCAATTCACCGCAGCAACTTGCGGAAATACTTTTTGACCGGCTTAGCCTGCAGCCGCCGCGCAAGAGCAGGATGAAATCGCGCTCGACAGCGGTTGACGTCCTGGAAGAGCTCGCACTTATCCATGAAATACCCAAGAAGGTTCTACAGTATCGGGAGCTCACGAAGCTGAGATCTACATATGCCGACGTGCTGCCTCGGCTGATCCATCCCCTTTCAGGTCGACTGCACACACGCTTCGATCAGACGGGCACGGCGACCGGACGGCTCAGCTCAGCGAATCCGAACTTGCAGAATATTCCCATACGTTCGGAGCTGGGCCGCGAGATTCGAGCCGCGTTTATCGCTTCGCCCGGGAATCTGTTGCTGTCAGCGGATTACTCGCAAATTGAATTACGGATTTTGGCGCACCTATCGAAGGATCCGATTCTCGTCGACGCATTCCGACGCGGCGAGGATATTCACTCACGCACCGCGCAGGAAGTTTTCAATGTTCCGCCGTTGGCTCAGACGCGTGAACACCGGCGAGTGGCAAAAGTGATCAATTTCGGCGTCATTTACGGGCTTTCCGCATTCGGACTGGCGCAGCAACTCGATATCGAACAAAAAGAAGCTGCGAAGTTTATCGCGGCGTACTTCGAGCGGTACCGGGGAGTGAAAGAGTTTCTTGACCGCCAGATCGCCGAGACGCGCAAGAGCGGCCACACCAAAACGCTCTTCGGGCGTATCCGCGAAATTTCGGAGATCAATTCGCCTCAGCCGAATATACGTAATTTCGCCGAGCGCACCGCGATGAACACGCCCATGCAGGGCGCCGCGGCCGATCTGATTAAACTTGCGATGATTGAGCTTCACCGCCAGCTTGAGGATGGATTCAAATCGCAGATGATTCTGCAGGTGCATGATGAACTTTTATTCGAGGGCCCGGAAAAGGAGATTCCGAGCCTCCGAAAGCTGGTAAAAGAAGTGATGGAAGGGGTGCACAAGCTCAGCGTGCCGATCGTCGCGGAAACGAAAGTCGGTCCCAATTGGCGCGACATGAAGTGATTGTGGGTAATGCCTTGGCTTCTACCGTGTTAAATTCTCGTTGTTGAATCGCAATAAGGATTGAGAGGTGGATCAATGCCAGATCATTCAGAAGGATTTATCAGGCTCGTGAAAGAAGCAAAAACCCGCATCAAGGAAGAAGATTTTCGGAACATCAAGAAGAAGCTCGACGCAGGCGAACCAATGATCATCATCGATACGCGTGAGGATAACGAATGGGCGCGCGGCCACATTCCCAATGCCGTTCATCTTGGAAAAGGCGTGATCGAGCGCGACATCGAAAAAGCCATCCCCGATAAAGACGCTACGGTGGTTTTATATTGTGGTGGCGGCTATCGTTCGGCGTTGGCGGCGGACAACCTGCAGAAGATGGGCTATCGCAACGTGATTTCAATGGACGGCGGCTGGCGCGGCTGGGCCGAAGCGGGCTTTCCAACGATTCGCGACTGATCCAAAAATCCGCTCCGAACTGCACGGAAACATTGGCTGGGGCGGTTGGACTCGAACCAACACCGTCCTCATTAACAGTGAGGTGTCCTACCAATTGGACCACGCCCCAATTCTCAATCATATTACCATGCGCCCGAAGAGGCGGCGGAAGCGGGGTTCTGCGCAGTGAACCCCTAAAAGGATTCAAAGATCGGGACGTGATTGCCTCGCGTAGAAGCGGCGGTCACATTCTTGGCATCTGTAAGGCGCCTTGCAGCCTTGCTGCCACAGGAAGGGCATTCGTTCAAGTCCTGCCCGGCTCACGACAATCCTCAATATCCATAGGCTTTTTGGAGTGGTCGGCGCAGCACTATTCCTGCTCTAATTCCTGTGCTACCCAGGTGCTTACTTTCCGAGGGCTAAAAAAGCCTTCAGAAAAAACCAGGCCACCAGGACAGCAATTCCGAAGGCGAATCCGACCCAGAGCCTTTGCCAGAAGGGCGATGATCCCCCGCCGAGACTGGCGCCCAGATGGAGGCCGAAGGGCAATTTCTTTCCCAGGTGGAACCTCATTTTCCCCTCCCTATCGAAACACTCGAGCCGGTACTGGCGCGAGTTCTGTGCGACGCGGCTGTCGGCAATCTCGCCCAGGAGCTCTTCGGGGAGAACAGGATCTCTCTCGCGTCTTCGGCGTTCGGGGACTGTCCTCGTGCGTCGGAGAATTATTTAGCGACGGCCGCGCGCCGGCGCGAGTCCTGCCTACGTCACAAAGAGGCCATCCTACGAGAAGCGCCGCCGCGCGCAGCTCACCCGATGAGAGTTGTTGCAGGTTTTAAGAACCGGCCCACGGTTGCCAAGTTGCGGTCTACACCTGCACCGTTGTGCATGTCAACAAAGAAAAACGGACGGGAACGGACGGAGCTACTTCGCCGGAGAGAGCGGAAAGGATCGTTGCGCGTCCGCCGGCGGCGCATCTCTTTTCCTCGACGACCTTATCTACACCGCCAAACATCACTGGCGCGAATAAGTCCAACGTGCCGTTGAGTTGAGAGCCCTGATGTTGTATAAGTGGCGCTTGCGATCTGGCTTGGAAATGCGAGCCAAGCTCATCCTCGTCACGTTGGTCGGATTGTTGTTCTGCAGTCTTGCGACCCTTGAAACCACCGAACTCCTCAAGCTCGCTGACGACATCTCCAACGACTTCTCGCTCCCGCAATCTGAGCACGAAACATCTTCGGCGATTGTTTATAAGAGTGTTGTGGTGCAGCCGGGAGCTTTTCGAACCACGCATGAGAGCGAACCGCGGTGCGCTCGGCGCCGCGCCGCAGGTTCTTCTTACCCCGCGAAGGATTTTCTCCACTTCATCTGCATTATCAGGACATAGAACCTTCGTCCCCTGAATTGCGTCCCTACTTTTCTTCTTTGTAACTAGACCAGGGGAAAACTTCCTCGCTGGACCCGATTTCGGACAGCCCGCGGGAATTCTGCCAGGGCACGACCTCAGCTCTCGGGCTCCCCAATCGAGCCCGGTCTTCGAGACCGGCGGCGGGGAGGTGAACAATATGATCCTCAGATTGCGGCTGTTGATTCGATTCCTGTGCAGGCGGACCGGGTTCTTGGCGGCGCTGGGACTGGCGGCGTGCGGCGGTGGAAATGGGGGCGTGCCACCACCGAATAACATTGCGGTGAGCGTCCGCCCGAAACTGGCCGCCGTGGTGGTGACGAGCCAGACTCATCAGTTCCAAGCCACGGTGACTGGGGATGCCAAAAACCTCGGCGTCACATGGAGCGTGGATGGCATAAGTGGGGGGAGCGCGGCTGTGGGACAAATCACTGCGGATGGGCTATACACCCCGCCCGCCAGCGCCGGGACGCACTTGATCGTGGCTTCCAGCGTTGCCGACAGCACGAAGAGCGACTCCGCCAGCATCGCGGTCACTGATCTCCCTGGGGTCCTTACCTATCACAACAATTTGTCGCGAGATGGCACGAACACGCAGGAGTACGCGCTGACGGCCGAAACGGTTAACCAAGCAACGTTTGGAAAGCTGTTTTCGTGTGCGCTCGATGGTGCTGCCTACACGCAGCCCCTGTGGGTACCGAACACTAACATCGGCGGGACCAAACACAACGTGGTTGTTGTCGGTACCGAACACGACACTGCTTACGCCTTCGACGCGGACACGAGTCCCTGTTCCCAGATCTGGCGTGTGGATCTCCTGGACGCCGCGCACGGCGGCACCGCAGGAGAAACACCGGTGCCGGCAGGTGATGTGGAGCCATTCCTGGTGATCCAACCCGAAATCGGAGTGACGGGGACGCCCGTCATCGACCCGGCTTCGAACACCATCTATGTGGTGAGCACGTCGGAAGGTCCTTCGTCGGGCACTTTTCACCAGCGTCTGCATGGCCTCGACTTGGCTACTGGCCGAGAGAAAGCCGGTGCCCCGGTCGAGGTCTCAGCGTCGACACCGGGAACTGGCTACGATTCCGCGAGCGGCAGCGTCTCATTCAACCCTCAGACGCAGTTGCAAAGGTCGGCCCTGGCTCTTGTCACTGGCGTAGTTTATGTGGCTTGGGCGTCATACGGGGACAGGGATCCTTACCACGGCTGGATGGTCGGCTATGATGCCTCGACCCTGGCTCGAGTGGCAGTATTCAACGACAGCGCGAATGGGCAGAGAGGGGGGATCTGGATGTCGGGTGGCGCCCCTGCCGCGGACAGGAGCGGAAACTTGTATCTCGGCACTGGGAACGGCACCTTCGACGCCGATTCGGGCACGGCTCCAAACACTGATTTCGGCAACAGTATTCTGAAAATCAGCAGGTCGTCCGGCCTTTCTGTGGTGGACTGGTTCACACCTTTCAACCAGGACTTCTTGAACATGAACGACGGCGATTTAGGCTCCAGCGGAGTCGTGCTTCTGCCGGATCAGTCCTCTGGCGTTGCTCACCTTCTGGTCAGCGGCGGGAAAGAGGGGCGGCTGTACTTGGTCAACCGAGATTCGATGGGCCATTTCTGCGCTTCCTGTACAACCACGGACACCAATGTTGTGCAGAGCTTTATGGCTACCACCGGTTTCTTCTGTACTCCAGCGTTTTGGCAGAATGCGCTCTATTTCGCGGGCAGCCTTCAGGGAGCCGGGAACGGGGACCACCTGAATCGTCTCGCCTTCGATCCGTCTAAGGGGACTTTCAATGGTTCGCCCTCTTCGCAGTCCGCCTTTCTCTTTAACTTCCCCGGAGCAACCCCTGCGATCTCTTCACAGGGCTCGTCGAACGGCATTGTCTGGACGGTTGATTCTAGCCATAGCGACCCAAACATGGACTTTCAACCCGGCCCCGCAATTCTGTTCGCCCACGATGCGACCGACCTCTCGAACGAACTTTGGAACAGTTCACAGGCGAGTGGAAACAGAGACCAGGCCGGCGGCGCTGTAAAGTTCATGGTTCCCACGGTGGCTAATGGCAAGGTCTATATCGGTACGCGAACAGAACTCGATGTGTATGGACTGCTTTGAGGCCTACGGCCAGCGCCGAAAGAGTAGCAATTGATGTTCACAGCGGCCGGTCTCTCGTGGTAAGGATCGCTCGGTCGCGACATTTTTCTGGCAGTTCGATCGTAAGTGACGCCATCGATTCGGATGGATCGAAAGAAAACGCTTCAAATCGCATATGCGCCTCCGTAGACATGATACCCGTAAGACGGACCATCATGTTGATTCCTGCGCTTTGACTCCCAACGCCAGAAACGGTAACCCAACCAGCTGAGCCAAGAATTTTCGTCTCATATTTTTTACCTCCTGAGTCGAGATTCCCCCGAAGCAAATGTCGCAAGTCTACACCTCTTTTCTCATTCTTGGCTCAGACGCAACAGCACCAAGCAGCATCGCTGTCAGGCGCCTGGAACTGAGGCGTTCCCGGATAGATGTTGCGAACAGGGGTGGCTGTTGAAAAAGTCGGTTTTTCTGAAAAAAGTCGAAAATCGGGTGATAGAAAATGTCCAGGAGACTGGGGGAAATCGTTTGTAGAGCTTCCTGACGCGATCCAATTTTTTCAAATTCCGAGTGAGCGAGTTTTTCAACAGCCACAAGATTTATCAACATCTATGCGAATCGACGCTAAAAGAGGACTCACCGTTTTCACTCAATTTTCAGATCACGGTGCGAATCTCAGGACATGATTCCAGGTTGGGGAATGTCAGAATGGAGAAGTTCCCAGCTTCAATGTTCTCGGGAGGTTTGGCATGCATTCTGTACTACGTATATCGATTTTAGCTTGCTCGATAGGATTTCCAATTGCGGCCCATGCACAAGGTTTTGACACAACGAAAATCGACCAGGTGTTTGGCAGAACTGGGCAGAAGATGGGTGATGTCTACAGGTTTGGATTCCCTCGTACGGATTTGCACGTCGTGATTGACGGAATCACGCTCAAGCCGGGGCTCGCGCTAGGCTCTTGGGCGGCGTTCAGCGGAACCGAAGACAAAGCGATGGTGATGGGTGATCTGGTGTTGCTTCAAAGCGAAGTGAATCCTGTAATGGCGAAACTGCGCTCCGGTGGATTCGAGATCTCGGCAGTCCACAACCACCTGCTCGAAGAGGAACCCCGCGTGATGTACATGCACTATATGGGACAAGGGCCCTCTGCAAAGCTGGCGAGCACGCTTCAGGGGGCTCTCGCGTTGTCGAAGACGCCGCTGGGCAAGCCCGCAGCCGCAGGCGAAGAACCCCCGAACCCGCCTGAGTGGGTGAAGAGCGTCGAAGATACAGTCGGCCGCAAAGGCACATTCAAAGGCGGCGTGCTTTCATTTGGATTGCCACGCGCTGAAGCGATAACGATGAACGGCATGACGATTGCGTCTGCGCAGGGTGTCGCCGAGTCCATAAACTTTCAGGAGGCGGGGCCCGGGAAAGTGGCGACGACCGGTGACTTCGTTCTGACCGCGGAGGAAGTAACATGCTCGAGGAACAGCCACGCCTTTTTTTCATGCATTTCTGGGCGCTCGGCAGCCCGGAGTCAGTCGCCGCGGGAATCTCCGCAGCGCTCAAACGCGTTGCCATCAAGTAGTCTTCCTCTGGAGAAGTGAGGCTGTTGAGGGAGGAGGCGTGACGTGAAATGGATCACTCGAGAGCACGTCAAGGTAGACCGAGTGGCCTGCCCTTGGCTGATCAAGAAGTTCATTGACCCGAACGCAGAGTTTCACTTTGTAGCTGCGGATCAAGTAATGCTCGAAGCGCAAAGACTAGGCGCCACGCCATTCGACGTTCCAGGGGTGGAACTCGGTCATCACGGGAAAGAATGCTCGTTCGAGGCGATTCTGAAGACACACCGGCTCGCGGAAGACCCCGCTCTTCGGTTGCTCGCCAAAATTGTTAATGGAGCGGACACGGACAACAGTCTGTGGCATCAACCCGAATCCGCCGGACTGAAGGCGATCGCCGAGGGATTTCGGCATTTGAGCTTTCGCAACGACCACGAAATCAATGCGGCAGAGTGGATTGTTTACGACGCGTTGTACGCGTATTGCAAGGAAATGGTGAAGCGCGAAAAGCCATGAGAAGCGTCCGTGCGATCCCTATGGCTGGCGGCCTCGGGCGCCGCTGAGCCAGAGGGGCCACATGATTTGGTCCTGCATGGCTTTTTCGAGGCCGGTGTCTTTCAGGAGCTGTTCGACCTGGGCGCGGGATTGGCGCGGGCCTATGCGTTCTTCGCGGTCGGCTAGTGCGTAGGTCGTGACGGCAGCGATGGCTATGTGTTTCTTGAGCTGGGGGATGTCGACTTTATCGAATGTGTCTGATTGGGCGTGATAGTTGAGCATATAGTTTGCGGGTTCCTGATTGGCGACGAGGGTGGGCACGCCTTCGAGGAGAAAATCGAGATTGTCGGTGCCGGATTCGGCGTCGAGGGTGAAGTCCTTTACGCCGAGTGAGGCGACGGGCTCGAGA
>Ga0307472_100000495_pt1 | contig 13940 bp, 9 predicted proteins | sample atmos_gasesAM5C__2_FD_204582 | JGI IMG/M metagenome (GOLD analysis project Ga0307472, IMG submission 204582) | Hardwood forest soil microbial communities from Morgan-Monroe State Forest, Indiana, United States - atmos_gasesAM5C_05 | ecosystem: Environmental > Terrestrial > Soil > Temperate...
AGGAATGTCGCCCACTTCGTCGAGAAAGAGGGTGCCGCGATCGGCAAGCTCAAAGCGTCCAATTTTTTGATTGATCGCGCCCGTGAAAGCGCCCCGCTCGTGGCCGAAGAGCTCCGATTCGAGCAAGCCGGAAGGAATCGCGGCGCAATTCACCTTGACGAAGGTGCGTTCCCGGCTGGGGCTGAGGTTGTGAATGGCGCGAGCGATAAGCTCCTTGCCGGTGCCGGTTTCACCGAGGATGAGAACGGTGGTAGCGGCGGGGGCGACTAGTTCGACCTGCGAAAGTGCGCGCTTGAGGGAAGCGCTGTCGCCAATGATTTCCTCAAAATTGAGTTCATTGCGGATTTCTTCCTCAAGATAAAGTTTTTCAACCGCCAGTTTGTCCTTGAGCTTGTCGATTTCCCGGAAGGCCAGGGCGTTTTCCACGGCGATGGCGATTTGCGCGGCGACTTGCTGCAGAAGTTCAACGTCCGAAGCCGAAAAAGCATCGGGGTGGCGGCTGGCGAGATTCAACGTGCCGAAAGTGCGGCCATGAGTGATGAGGGGGACACAACAGACAGTTTCGACGCCTTCCTTGCGAAGGATGCGGATGGTTTCGGAGGAGAAGCGGTCGATCTCCGCTCCTTGAAGAAGGAGGGGTTGACCATTCGAGAAACAGCGGCCGGAGGGAGAGTCATCCATAGATACGGTGGTTTCTCCCTTGATGAGACCCGGGTGGCCGGGAAAATCGAGAGCATGAATTTTTAGAAGACCGGTGACAGGATCGAGGAGGGCGAGGCTGGTGTAGTCGTGGTGGATGACGCGCTTGAGGGTGCTGACGAGACTGCGAAAAACTTCGGCCAATTCGCGGCTGGTGACAAGCGCATTGTTGATTTCCAGAAGCGCCTGAAGGCGATCGCGCTGCCGGGCCAACTGCTGCTGGTAGGCCTGCGAGCTTTCGAAATTGAGGGCATTGTCCACGGCGACGGCAACCTGGCTCGCGACGCGCTGCATGAACTGAAGCTCCGCTTCGGTGATGCGTTGCGGAGTCAGGCGGCCGAATCCCATGGCCCCCAATCGGCGCTGCGCGGTGGTGAGAGGAACGAGGGCGATCGAGCGGACCCCGTGCTCGCGCACCCGTTGAATGAATTCCGGAAACCGCGATTCTTGTTCGATGTCGTCCACAACGAAAGGCTGCTGTGTCTGCAGGACCCAGCCGGAAGGATTGTTTTCCACCGGGCTTTCGCGCCCGGCCACTTTTTCCGTGGGGATGTGAGTTTCCAGAACGTGGAGGCGCATCACGTTGCGTTCGGAATCGTGGAGGACGAGCGTGAGGAAATCGAACTCCACGACGGAGTGCAAGCGGCCGGCGAGGTCGTGGAAAAGCGCGGGGAGATCGCGCTGCTGGGCGATGGCCTCGCTGACCTCGAGCAAAGCCTCGAGGAGGCGCCGGGAGTGCTCGAAGGGCGCCGCAAGTGCCGCTTCGGGCGGAGAGATGACGTGGTCCGCCATATCACGCAGGATAGCACCCGGGCAGGAGAAGGCTCAACCGACGGCAGGCGCGTGGAGCAGCGGAATTACTTCGCGGGAAGCGGGTTCTGATACTTGTTGAGGTCGACGGTCTTCCACTCGCCACGCTCGATGCCTGCGCGGATTTGCGAAGGAGTCTTGCCCTTGCGAGTTTGTTCGTAAGTGTAAAACGCTTCTTGGATACAGGTGCCACAACCGGATCCATGCTTGCTCGCAAAGCAATCGAGCAGGCTCTCGTGGCCCTGACTGCGGTCGCAGTGGCAGTAGCACGGCTGCTGATAGAGGGCCTTCTTTACTTTTGCCGCGGCCGCGTAAGCGTTCTTGACAACGGGATCCGGGAATTCTTGTGGGCTCATCGTGGCCGGAAGAGCTCCTTGCGGAGGCTGAGCGTGATATGCAGGCACATCGGCAGCGGGATCTTGTGGCGAGCGTGAAGAGGTGCCTTGCGCGAGAAACAGAGAAGCCAGCGCAAAGCCGGCCAGAGTTGCGCTGGCAAGGGAACGGTTGTCCGCAAACATAAATCGCGCCTCCGCGCCGCGCGGCAGAAACTTTGCATAAGCCGTTGCAGTGCGTTCCTACTTTACGGCGAAGCGAAAGGAATTTCCAGTTTGCCGGTCAGGGCAGGCGGACGACGCCGATGCGGATCGGTTCGAGTCTTGTTACGTCCATGACGTGATCGCCGTTGAGATTATCGATTTGGCTGTTGGCGATGAAATAGAAATCGTTGCCGCGGATAGCGCCGGTCGTGGGCAGCACGGTGAATACCGTGCGATTTTCAAGCACGATCGTCTGCGTGACACGCAAGCCGTCTTTGGAAAGACGAAATGCAGCGACGCGGGGAGAGCCGATGTCGTTTTGGATGGCAACGAGGCTGCCGTTGTGCCAGTAGAAGCCGTCGATGCCCGCGAGCGTGCTGTGCGGACCGGGATCGACATCACGGCTGACGCCAGCCGAAAGATTAACAGTGACGACGCCGAGTGCATCGGCGATATACAACATACGGTCATCATCGGCGAGTGCGATGCCATTCGGGTAGAAGAGCGTGCGGTGAAGCCCAAGCGGAGTAAATGTTTTGGAAGCGGGCGAGAAACGATAAACCTGATTGCTAAGGCTATCGGTCAGGATGACCTCTCCATTCTTGCGCACCACCAAGTCGTTAAATCCGTGCGGCCCCGGAAACGGCGCAGAAAAGCGCCCAAGCAGTTTTCCCGAAACATCGAAATGGAGAAGTTCGGCAGTTCCGCGATTTTCATCGAACGAATTTGCCCACACACTGCCGTCGGGGGGATCGAGCCGGATGCCCAATACAGGCAACAGGTGATACGCATCGCTCGGAACAAAATCGGTGGTTCTGCTTTCCGTAGTGATCTGGACGATCTTCCTTCGATTCAGGCTGCTGAGATAAAAGACGTCCCGCGCGGAGTCGTAGGCTAAGCCCTCCGGGACGAGATCTTTTTCCTGCGTGACAAAAGCCTGATGCGCCTGCGCGACCACCGGAAAGTCGCGTCCGACGCGTTCGACCAGTGCGTCAAATTCCTTCGAGCCTTTCAGTCCGCTGAAGGCGGGGTTACCCGACGGATCGAATCCCTCGCGAAGTCCGATGCACTCCTTGAGCAGGGAAATAGCCTCGCGCGTCTCCCCCAGGCGTAGTTTCAAGGTGGCCAAAAAAAAGAGCACCGCGCCGCGATCCGGAAGCTTCGGCATCACCTGCTCGACACTGGCAATACGCGCGTGTAATTCGGCAGCATTGTCCGGCTCCGCAGGAGCGCCTTTCGTATCCTCTTGCGCGAAAACGGGAAACGCGCAAGCAAGCAGACACAAAACGAACGCGAATAGACGAGCGACCACACCGCTATCTTAGACGAGAAACCCTGAGATTCGTGTGCTTCCGCGCAGGGAGAAAGATTCAGACCAGGGGCAAAGGAACGGCTTGCCCGGGGCCAATAAACGGGGCGGCGGGAGATTGGGCGTCCTGGTGGCGCGCGCGGAGATTCCGCTGAACGCGGCGGCCCCAACCGCGCACAAAAGAAAAATTCACGGCTCCGCCGATGGCGGAGCTTGCGAAAGGAACCAAGCGCCCAGCCCACTTCTCGGCAGTCTCCTGGCCTATCTTTACGGCCATGCGTCGCGCAATGAGAGGCGCAATTTTTTCGAACATCTGTTTTTCGACAAGATCCTTGCCGTAATCGATTCCTGCAGCCGCCGCGGCCGCTTTCCACATTTCGAGCCGGGCGTCCGGCCCGCGCGATTCGAAACCGTAAAGAAGGCAGAGCCGTTGAATCAGGCGCAGCGTGATTACGGTAAGCAAACCAGCGTCAGGGAGAAACGTGATCATGCCTCCCAACCCAAAACCCGCACCTTCCAAGACCGCCAGGCGAGCGGAATCGCGGATGAGGATAGTGGCGATGGCATCCAGCCGTTCGAGCGGCAAATCCTTCATGCGGCCGAAATCGGCGACCCACACGCCGTGCTTCTCGGCAAGTTCCCGGCGAAAAGCTTCCGGGTCGATCTCGATGGAGCGCAGCCCACGGAGAAAGCCGAATCGCATGAAACGGCCAAAGATGCGGCCTCCCGAAGTTCGCGTCGAAGAGCGATGTAACCCTGCCATGGCTAAGATCATCCTAAGGCGGTTAGAGCCTGCCAGGCAACCTCCGCGTTGTATGACCAGGTTGAGCTTTTGGAACATGGCTATTGCCCGGCACGCGTCAGAAAAGCGAGCGTACTACTTGACGCCGCGAAAGTTTCCAGTAAACTGCCTTTTCCTCCGGGAGACAATGGCCGCGAGACGGTCAGACCGATGGCAACGTTGCCACAATTCGTGCCCGCCGAAGTCGTCCACGATTTCGACTTCCCGCAGAGAGAAGCCGCGTTTTTCTACGGGCTATTCCTGCGAGGGCATTCTGCGGAGCATCTGCGCCGGGACATCGAAGTGCCTCCTGCAGTTCTCGCGAAATGGCACCGCGAAGGAGAACGCGATCCGCAGTTGAAAGATATATTTACCCGCATCGTGGAATACCGGCGGCACGTGCTGGCAATCTTTGACACGCTGGTAGGTACGAACGATCAAAATCTGCGCATACAGTAATCCCATTCTTCAGTCCGACCTCATCAGCATAAAAATCGTCCTTCTTTCCAGCCTTCCTCGGGGGAAAACCTACCTGTACTAAGGTCCAGGTCAGGAAGTATCAGGCAACCCGAGCAAAAGAAACGGTCTCTAAGCCCGAGTAGGGGACAAGTGGTAGAAAATGCAGGGGATCTCCCTTTTAACCAGCATTGACGGGGCGCTTGTCCGGGGGGTAGAATCCAAACGTCCTAAAAGCAGAGGTGTCTCTTATGTCACGGGTAGCACGTATCCTGTTCGCGGGTCTTTTTACTTTCGCAATCGCCATTCCACCGATCCCGGCACAACAAGCAGGAGGCGAGAATGCGCCGCCCGCCCCTCAAAAACTGGATAAAGAACACAAGAAAAAACTCAAGAGAGCGGAAAAAGAGCTCGAAGGGCCCTACAAACAGTGGCTCAGCGAGGACGTGATCTACATTATTTCGCCGGAAGAGCGCAGCGCCTTTCTTCAACTGGAAACCAACGAAGAGCGCGAACAGTTCATTGAACAATTCTGGCTCCGGCGCAGCAGCAATCCCGACCTGCCGGACAACGATTTTAAGGAAGAACACTACCGCCGCATCGCCTATGCCAATGAGCACTATGCTTCGGGCATTCCCGGATGGAAGACGGACCGGGGTCACATGTACATCGTGTGGGGTCCGCCGGACGAAGTGGAGTCTCACCCAACCGGCGGCACCTATGATCGGCCCATGGAAGAGGGCGGAGGTTCGACCTCGACGTATCCATGGGAAAGGTGGCGCTGGCGGTACATCGCGGACATTGGCGAAAACGTGGAAATGGAGTTCGTGGATCCAAGCGGCTCCGGCGAGTATCACCTCACGATGGATCCGTCAGAGAAAGACGCCCTGCTGCACGTTCCTGGAGCAGGGTTGAGCTTGATGGAACAGATGGGCATGGCTTCGAAGACCGACCGCTTCACGCGCTCCGATGGAACATTTCTGCCGACGACCCTGGGGGGAACGCCCGCCAGTATGGACGAGTTCAATCGGTTGGAGATGTTTGCCAAGGCCTTCAAGCCGCCCGAGGTCAAGTTCAAGGACCTTGAAGCGCTGGTGACATCGCGGCTCGTTCGCGACCAGATGCGCTTTGCGTGGCGCACGGATTTCCTCAAGGTGACCAACGATACCGTTTTGGTGCCGGTGACTGTGCAGGTTCCCAATAACCAATTGTCGTTCCAATCGAAAGAGGGCGTTCATTCGGCGACGATCAACATATTCGGGCGCGTGAGCACGCTTACGGGTCGTGTGGTGCAGACGTTCGAGGACTCTGTCAGCCGCGATTTTCCAGAAAGCCTGTTCCAGCAATCGCTGAAACTCCAGTCCATCTATCAGAAGGCGGTGCCGCTGCGTCCAGGCCTGTACCGGCTGGACCTGGTGGTCAAGGATGTGCAGAGCGGCAACGTGGGGGTGATCAATTCTCGCCTCGCCGTTCCGCGTTACGAGGACGAAAAGTTGGGATCGAGCACACTGATTCTTGCTGACCAGATCGAACATGTTCCGGCTAAACAGATAGGGACGGGGCAATTTGTGCTGGGATCTTCCAAAGTACGGCCGCGCCTCGACGGCGATTTCACGCCGAACGAGAAGCTCGGGATTTACATGCAGGTGTACAACCTCAAGCCTGACGAGAAAACCCACAAATCCAGCGCAACGTTCCAATTCACGGTGAAAAAAGGCGACGCGCAGGTGATGCAATTCAAGGAAACCTCGGAAGAGATGAAGCAGACCGGCGAGCAGGTGACAATCGAGAGACTGCTCCCCCTGGCCACGCTGGCGCCAGGGAAATACGCCCTGGAAGTAATTGCAACCGACGGGCACTCCAACCAATCTATTACCCGAACGGCGGAATTCACGGTGAAGGCCGCGCCGGAAACTAAGTCGGCGGCGAACATCACACCGGGGAGGTAAGTATCGTGAAACAAGGACGGCTCCGAGTCCTGGGGGCCCTGGTCCTGGCCGCAACATGCTGGTCCTTCGGGGCGAGCAGGGCGGCGGCGCAAGCGAAGCTCGTCTCCGGAAAGCTCGCGGGCGTTGTGCGCGACACTACAGGTACTCCGCAGCTTGGGGCGAGCGTCGAGGTTATTCCCGAAGCCACAGGAAAGCTTTCGAACCTGAGCTTTCTGACCGACACGCAAGGCATATTCCGGGGTGACCGCGTCACTCCCGGTCTGTACACCGTGCGCGTCACGCTCGCCGGTTTCCTGCCGACTCTCGAAAAGCACATCCGCATCACCGCAAATCTCACCACGGTTGTCCGGATTGAACTGGAATCGATGTTTTCTTCGCTCGAGCAGCTGCGGCGGCAGCCTTCTACCGCGCCCATCGAGACCGATGACTGGAAATGGGTGTTGCGTTCGGCCTCCGTGACGCGGCCTGTACTCCAATGGGTGGATCAAGATTCGCTGTCGGCGGCCGACCAAACTCTGGAAGGTCAATCCGGGCAACCCCGGATGAAAGTGGAATTTACAGACGGAGCGCGGCGTCCCGGTTCGGTTTCCAATCTTGCCTCTTCTCCCACGACAGCGTTTGCCTACGATCAAAAACTAGGCGGCGCGAGCAGACTCATCCTGGCAGGCCAGATGAGCTATGAAGGCGAAGCGGGTGCCGGCGGCATCGCGACCATCTGGTTGCCCTCCGGTTCGTTGGGAGCGGGCCCCCATACGGCCCTGGTGCTGCGGGAATCGCGACTGGGTCCATTCGGACCTACCTTCCGTGGTGTTCGCGCCGACCAGGGGGGGTCCATCGGCTTGGGTGATCGCGCGGTACTCCGCTACGGCGCGGAGTATGTGCTAGTCGGACTGGGCACGTCGGCATCCTCGATCCGCCCGCGGTTTGAATTGGACACTCACGTTTCAGAAATGTGGAGCGCGGCCCTTATTTTCGCCTCTCAACCCGGAGCCCCCGGGGTGCTTGAACCTGCGGAGGGTGAAAGCGGATCCTTGACGGCAGCGTTGAATGAGCTGGACGCCTTTCCCGCGTTACTTTGGCGAGGCGGACATCCCAAGCTGCAGGGCGGAACTCATGAGGAGTTGGCAGCGGAACGCAAGGTAGGGGCACAGGGAAAATTTCAGATCGCGGCGTTTCACGACGATGAGCAACACGTAGCTGTCTTCGGCCGGGGCAGCGATCTTCCCGCCGCAGATTATTTTCAGGATTACTTTTCGCATGGATTCGCGTACGACGGCGGATCATCGAGTAGTTGGGGCGGACGGTTGGCGCTGCATGAAAAGCTGGAACATGATGTTGAAGTAACGGCGGCCTACGCTTTTGCTGGAGTGCTTACCCCTGGCGACGCAGCGAACGGCGCACTTCGGGATGCTTTGCGAACTACGTCGCGACATTCCGTGGGCGCCAGCGTCTCCTCGAGAATCCCTCACCTGGGAACGCGGGTGAACGTGGGCTATAAATGGGTGAACGGAGTTAGCGTCTCTCGTTTGGACAGCTACGGAGAATCACTCTTTCAATTAGATCCTTATTTGCATGTGAGCGTCCGCCAGTCGCTGCCGAAATTCGGACCCGGCAGATGGGAGGCAATAGCCGATTGCAATAACCTGATGGCTCAGGGGTATGTACCGGTCAGCAGCAGGGATGGTCAGATTGTCCTCGTGCCCGCCTTTCGCACCTTCCGGGGTGGATTGAGTCTTCAGTTTTAGGCTAAAATTAACCTTTCGAAAGTTGTAGGCTCACTACCAGAAAGTGGATTTGACTGAACTGGTCATGGCAACTTCCTTGGAAAGCCTTGAATAATAGATAGTTACGAGAATGACCTCCTACCAAAGAATGGACATCCAGTTGCATCCACTTTCCGTGCGCGGGCTCTGTCCTCGTCAAGAACAGAAGAAATGAAGCAAACCTTGCGAGTAAGTCTCGGGGCAGTCGTGCTGGCGCTTGCCACGCTTGCCGCCATGATTTTTGCCTGGCTGAACTTCGTCCAGCGAACACAATTTGAGACGCCCGACGATGGCGTGGCCTGGCTGGACACTTCGCACGGGGTGGAAGCCTGGCAAGTGGCCTTCAATTCTCCCGCTATGCGAGCGGGCATACGCCCGGGCGACCTATTGATCGCCATCAATGGCTCAACTGTCAGTAGCCAGGTGCAGGTTACCAAACGTCTGTGGCGTGCAGGGCTTTGGACCCAAGTGCGGTATAAACTGGCGCGCAACGGCGAAGAGTTTGAGGCGCCCCTGGTTACTGCGCCGGCCGAGAAGCCCGCCTCCATAGAAAATTACCTTCGCGTAGTCGGGCTTTTGTATCTCTTCATCGGAATGTTCATCTTTGTGCGGCGGTGGAATGCGCCGCGCGCCGTTCACTTTTATGTTTTCTGCCTGGTTTCCTTCATCTTCTATTCGTTTCATTACAGCGGCAAACTTGATGCCTTCGACTATGAAGTATATTGGGCGAACATCCTGGCGAGATTGCTCGCACCGGCCTTGCTGCTTCATTTCGCGCTGTTATTTCCAGGGCGCACGGAAGACGCGCGGCGCTCTTTTTCGAAACTTGGCTTTGTCTATGGCCCTCCGTTGACCTTGTTCGCGATCCATGTGAGCGCGGCGAATCAGGTGCTGGGATTTGTGCCTTGGCTTGGCTCCCGAGTAGTACTCGATAAAATTGAGCTCAGCTACCTGGGTGCATGCTTCCTTACTGCGGGGCTGGCTTTTTATAAGAGTTTTCGTACCGCGCCTTCCGGCATCCTTCGGCAGCAATTAAAATGGCTGACGGGAGGCACACTCGCGGGGAGCCTGCCGTTATATTGCGCCGTTTGTGTTCGATCTCGAGCAGTCTGCGTGGATGAAATTCGCGGCTCTCAGCCTGGTGCTGATCCCGCTTTGCTTCGGGTACGCCATCATTCGTTACCGCCTGATGGACGTGGACATTATTTTCAAGCGTGGCCTGGCGTATACGGTGGCGACCGCGGGGGTCGCGGCGGTTTATTTCGCACTGGTCGCTCTTATCGCGGAAATCTTTCATGCGCAAACGAGTGGCCCGGCCGGCGGCATGATAGCCATCGTCACCGCGGCTTTTCTTTTCCAGCCCTTCCGGGAGTGGATTCAGGGGCGCCTTGACCGCTTTTTCTACCGAGACCGCCTGGACTACCGCCGCACGCTGATCGAATTCGGCGGCACTCTAACGAACGAAGTCCGCATGGATCCTATGCTCGGCTCGGTAATGGACCGTGTGTCGCAGACGTTGTTGGTCGACCGGCTGGGAATTTTCATGGAAGATCCCGCGCGGCCCGGACAGATGCGATTGGCGAGGTCGATGGGCGTCCGGCTGCCCGAACCAATGGATCTCAGCTTTCTCGCGCCGGACAGAGCCGAATTCGGTCGAGGCGCCCTGTTTTTTGAATCACCGCGTTCCGCAAAAGAAGTCAGCGAATCGCAGCGTCGCACGCTGGAACAACTGGACCTGAATTATTTCGTTCCCTGCCGGATCCGCGAGCATACCGTCGCGGTGCTGGGTCTGGGAAAAACCGTGGATGGCGATTTCCTGTCCAGCGACGACGTGGAATTGGTGCAGACGATCGCAGGCTACGTGGCGGTCGCGCTCGACAACGCACAACTTTATACTTCGCTCGAACAGAAGGCCCTGGAGATCGCGCGCTTAAAAGACTTCAGCGAAAACATCGTGGAGTCGTTGAACGTAGGCGTGCTGGCCGTAGATCTGGGCGGGATCGTCGAAAGCTGGAATACCCGGATGGAGCAGCTCTTCGGCGTCGCGCGGCAGGAAGCCGTCGGACGTCAACTGAGTTCGTTGTTGCCGCCGGAGCTTGCCGAGGAAATTACGGCGCGCGGCGATCAGGAACAGATTACCGGAATTTATAAGCAGCGGGTGCACCATCAAGGCAAACTGCTGACGCTAAACGTTTCGATTACGCCCCTGGTCAGCAAATCCGGCGAACGCATCGGCCGGCTGCTGCTTTTCGATGATGTGACGCAGCGCGAGCGCCTGGAAGAGCAGATGACGCAGACCGAGAAGCTGACCTCGCTCGGGCTTCTGGCGGCGGGCGTGGCGCACGAAGTAAACACGCCGCTGGCGGTGATTTCCAACTACATCCAGATGCTAGCGAAGCAGATGCCGGAGGGCGACCCGAAGCAAACGATCATCGACAAGATCGTGAAGCAAACGTTCCGGGCGAGTGAAATCGTCAACAACCTGCTGAATTTTTCGCGCACGGGAGGCACCGAGCTTATCGATGTGGACGTAAACCGGGTGGTGGAAGAAACGCTGTCACTGGTCGCGCATCCCTTGAAGACCTCGCGGATCCAGGTGGTGAAACATCTGGGTGAAACGTTACCCTCCGTGCGCGGTTCAGCCAACAAATTACAGCAAGTCTTCCTGAATTTATTCTTAAATGCCCGCGATGCCATGCCCGGCGGAGGCATGCTTGAGGTGCGCACGGGCGCGCATAACGGAAGCGTTGAGGTCGAAGTTGCCGACACAGGCGCGGGTATACCGCGCGAGCATATCCACCGTATTTTCGATCCGTTCTTCACGACCAAGGGCAGCGGCCGCGGCACCGGCCTGGGACTTTCTGTAAGCTACGGAATCATCCGCGAACACAAAGGAAAAATTGACGTACGGTCCACGCCCGGGAAAGGCACCTCTTTCCACGTCGAGTTCCCTGCCGTCAGGAAAGCAGCGCATGTCTAAGGGCTCCATTCTTGTAGTCGATGACGAATCGGAAATCCGGGAAGGCCTCGAACTGCTGTTGACCAACGAGGGTTATGGTGTATCGAGTGCGGATACCGGGGAATCCGGCCTGGCGAAGCTGGAGGAACACCCCTTCGATCTGCTGCTGCTCGATGTAAGCTTGCCAGACCGCAACGGTCTCGAGCTGCTCCGCGAAATCCGACGGCGCGATCCGGAGCTTTCCGTGGTGCTGATCACGGCTTATGGATCCATCGAAATGGCGCGCGCTGCTTTCAAAAGCGGGGCGATGGATTACATCACCAAGCCATGGTCCAACGATGAACTGCTGGCGCAGGTGGCGCAAGCCGTGGAATCGCGGCGGCTCCGCGAGGAAAACCTCCACCTAAAGCGCGCGCTGAAGCAGCGCTTCAATTTTCCAAACATTATCGGGAAAAGCGAGAAGATGCTGACGCTGCTGGACCTTGTTGCGCAGGTGGCGCCCTCGCGCTCCACGGTGCTGATCAGCGGGGAAAGCGGAACGGGCAAGGAGCTTATCGCCAAGGCCATCCATTCGGCTTCTCCTCGCGCGGACAAAGCATTTGTACCGGTGAATACCGGATCGATTCCCGTGGACCTGCTCGAATCGCAGCTCTTCGGCCACGTCAAGGGGGCTTTCACGAGCGCGGTGGCATCCAAAAAAGGTCTCTTCGAGGTCGCCGATCAAGGAACGATCTTCTTCGATGAGATCGCCACAATCAGCCCGGAAACTCAGGCCAAGCTTTTGCGCGTCATTCAAGAACGTGAATTCATGCGGCTGGGTGGCACCGAACAGATCAAAGTGGACGTCCGCATCGTGGCCGCGTCCAATGTCGACCTGCTTACACTGGTTCGCGAAGGCCGATTTCGCGAAGACTTGTATCACCGCCTGAATGTGATTCACTTGCAGCTTCCCCCGCTCCGCGACCGCCGTGAGGATGTTCCCCTGCTGCTCGCCCGCTTCCTTGAGCGGTACTGCCAGGAAAACAGCAAGCCACTAAGGCAATTCACTTCGACGGCGATGAAATTGATGATGGATTATGAGTGGCCCGGCAATGTGCGCGAACTTGAGAACGTGGTCGAGCGCGCCGTGGTTCTCTCGACGCAAGAGAGAGTGGATGCCGATCTTTTGCCGGAGAATATTCGCAGCAAGGAAATTGTCGGGGGCATGCGGCTGCAGCTTTCCGAATTCGTTCCCGCTCTGCCCGGTGAACCCGGCGCGCGCACCGGGGCCGATCATTCGAAGCCTTCCCTGTTTCAAATCATGGACGAGATCGAGCGGCGCGTGATTGTGGACATGCTCGAACGCACCGGATGGAATCAGACGGAAGCCGCCGAACGTTTCCTTGTCCCTCTCTCCACCCTGAATCAAAAAATCAAGCGCCTGGGAATCGACGTGCGCCGCCGCGGCCGGGGCAACGATTCTCTCTCGGCTTCGTCTGGCAAGTAAGTCTGCGTTCAGCTTGCGCGACAGCTTCTTGTTGTTTGGTCATCTCATAATTTCATCTTGCAACTCTCATCCGCCCTAGGCAGAGTACCGGAAGATGATCCTGCGCTTGTCCACCCCCGCGGCACGTGCCACGATCGTTTTGTTCGCCTTGGGTTTGTGTCTATCTCTTTCCTACTTGAGCATCCGCAACGCCCGCGCCGCGCACCAGGTCGGCCGGGAAACTCCCGAAGGTTACGAGCGCGCCACGCAGTTGGAGCCCGGCGACGCGCGCAACTGGTATCTCCTCGGGCATTACTGGCAATATAACGTCGAGCAGCCCGACCTCCCGCGCGCCATCCAGGCTTACCAATCCTCTCTCTCTCTCGATCCGCGCTCGGCCGACACGTGGCTGGACCTCGGCAGCGCCTTTGAATTCGAAGGCAATATCGCCGAGGCTCGGAAGTCATTCCTGGAAGCGAAGCGCGTCTATCCCCGTTCCGCGGAGGTTTCCTGGCGTTATGGGAATTTTCTCCTGCGACAGGGGGAGTTGGAGAACGCCTTCGCGGAAATCCGGCTAGCGGTGGCGGCTGATCCCAAGCATGGCGGGGAAGCTTTTTCGCGCTGCTGGCATGCCGACCCGGATCTCGACTTGATTTTGGATCGTGTCCTGCCGGCTAATCCGGAGGTCTACCTGACGGTGATATTCGACCTTGCGGCTGAAGAACAAACCGAGCCGGCGCTCAAAATCTGGTCGCGGCTCGCGGCCCTTCATCCGAAATTACAACTGCGCGAGGCCTTCCCTCTGGTGAATTTGCTGATTCGGGCTTCTCGAATGGAGATGGCGAGCCGCGTCTGGAGCGAGGCAGTAGGGTTCAGCGGATTATCAACAAGTTCTGATCCCGCGGGTTCCGTGGTTTGGGATGGCGGCTTTGAAACCGGTGCGGTAGGCGGCGGATTTGCCTGGGAATACCCTGCGTCATTCAATAGCGTCCAAATCCGCCTGGACACAAGAGAAAAGCATTCCGGCGGGCAATCGTTGCGGTTGCAGTTCAATGGCAAACGCAATTTGGATTTTGAGAATGCCTGCGCCATTGCTCCGGTTCGACCTTCCACGGCCTATCACTTTTCCGGCTGGGTGCGGACGAGAGGGCTCACCACTGATGAGGGCGTGCGTTTTAGTCTGCGCTCGGTGGATGTCCCCGGCGCGCGACTC
>Ga0307472_100000496_pt1 | contig 13928 bp, 16 predicted proteins | sample atmos_gasesAM5C__2_FD_204582 | JGI IMG/M metagenome (GOLD analysis project Ga0307472, IMG submission 204582) | Hardwood forest soil microbial communities from Morgan-Monroe State Forest, Indiana, United States - atmos_gasesAM5C_05 | ecosystem: Environmental > Terrestrial > Soil > Temperate...
TTTGCTGACGATCACCAAATGCACAAACGTCCCGCGATATTTCGGGGACTAGTCGACGAATGTCGGCCGGTCGCGATGTCCCGTTATGGCACACGCTGCCCAGAGCTTATGCGAGGGCATATCGGCAGCCGGCGAAAGCTGTCGCTGCATCGCCAGCGCATCCGTTGGTCAACCGACCGAAACTTGCTTAGATTCAGATTGGCGATGTGACCCGTTTCCTGGCGCCCGCGGTACCGGAGCGCCGCGCGGCGAACGAACCAGCAGCCACCGTTCGCCGCAAACGAATACCAATCGGTGTGATGCGATGATCGTGCTGGGCCTCACCGGGTCGATCGGAATGGGAAAATCGGCCACGGCGAAGCTCTTTGCCGAGGCCGGCGTGCCGGTCCACGATGCCGATGCCACCGTCCACCGCCTCTATGAAGGCGAGGCGGTCGCCGCCATCGGGCAGGCGTTCCCCGGGACGACGAGCGCGGGCAAGGTCGATCGCGAGAAGCTCGCCGACCGCGTGATCGGCGACGCCGCTGCGCTCAAGCGCCTCGAAACGATCGTCCACCCGCTGGTGCGCGCGGCCGGCGCGCGGTTTCTCGCCGAGGCGGAAACGGCCGGCGCCGCGGTCGCCGTCCTCGACATCCCCCTCCTGTTCGAGATCGGCGGCGACGAGCGCGTCGACGCGGTCGTCGTGGTGTCGGCACCGCCCGACGTCCAGCGTGCTCGGGTGCTGGCGCGGCCGGGCATGACGGCCGAACGGCTCGATGCCATTCTTGAAAAGCAGATGCCCGATGCCGAAAAGCGCGCGCGGGCGGATTTCGTGGTGGATACCTCGCAGGGTTTCGATTCCGCCCGCGACCAAGTTCATGCAATCCTGCGCGCGGTTGCCGACCGGGCGAATCGAGGCTAGCCCTCGGGGCGGAAACGACGCTTAGGCCAAACACGATCCATGCGCGAAATCGTGCTCGATACCGAGACGACCGGCCTCGACCCCTATCAGGGCCATCGGCTGATCGAGATCGGCTGCATCGAGCTCGTCAACCGCATCCCCAGCGGTCAGACGTTTCATCGCTACGTCAATCCGCAGCGCGACGTTCCGGCCGAAGCGTTGGCGGTCCACGGCCTCTCGGCCGAATTCCTTGCCGACAAGCCGCTGTTCGCCGACATCGTCGAGGACCTGATCGCGTTCATCGGCGACGCGCCCCTGGTCGCGCACAACGCGAGCTTCGACCTCGGGTTCATCAATGCCGAGCTTGAGCGTGTGGTGCGGCCGGCGATCGGGCGTGACCGGTTGATCGACACGCTGTTGCTGGCGCGGCGCAAATTTCCCGGCGGACCCAACCGGCTCGACGATCTGTGCGGCCGGTTCGGAATCGACAACTCCCGGCGCACCAAGCACGGTGCTTTGCTTGACGCGGAGATCCTTGCCGAGGTCTATCTCGATCTCATCGAGGCGCGTCAGGCACAGCTTGGCCTTGCCGCGACGGCCACGAGCACTGCAGGTGCGGTGCTGGCAAGGGCGATTGTTCGCGAACGGCCGCAGCCGCTTCAGCGACGGCTCACCGAGGCCGATCGCGCAGCGCATCTCGACTTTGTCGCGACGCTGGGTGCGGCGGCACTGTGGCGCGACTATGTGACGATCGCCGCAACGGCCGGATGACGCCGCAGCGGGCAGGGCACGTCAACTCGCCGCCGTGGGCGCCGCCTGTCCCTGCATGCTCGACAGTTTCTGGCGATAGAGCGCGACGAAATCGACCGGTTCGAGCAGGAACGGCGGAAATCCGCTGTTGCTGACCGCAGCGGCGATGATTTCGCGAGCGAACGGGAACAACAGCCGCGGGCATTCGATCATCAACAACGGCCCCATGTTTTCCTGCGGAATGTTCTGCAGGCGGAAAACGCCGCTATAGACGAGATCGAAGCTGAACAGCAGCAGATCAGGCAGTTCGGCGGTTCCGTCGAGCTTGAGCTCGACCTCGAAATCGCTCGCGGCCATGGGCTTGGCCTCGACGTTGATCTGAACTTTGATCTGCGGCTGCTGCGACTGCTGCTGCTGCATCAGCGAGCGCGGCGCGTTCGGATTTTCGAACGACAGATCCTTGATGTACTGGGCCAGGATGTTGAGCTGCGGCTGCGGAGCGGAGGCCGGGCCGCCGTTTGTTGTCGTTGACATGAAATCTCCCGGTATGTGTCACCTGCCTGGTTCCTGGTCATTGTGCTGGTGACACAACACAAAGGATTGAACCAGCTGGCGGTGGGGTCAGGCGAGCGCGAGGGTCTTCCCGCCGGTGTCCGCGCAGCAATCGGCGGTTGGCTAACACAGGGTTTCCGGCCGGACAAGAACGGCGCCCGCCGCGGCACCGGTGCGTGGTCGCGACGTCGGTTGTCGGCCGGACGCGCCGGCTACGCGGCGAATGGTCGCCCCCACGCGGCGACCGCCAGGCGTCCGGAAGTCCGCTCAACCACCGGAACTGGCAAGAGAATTCCGGGACCCGGGGGTAATGCCGGGATCGCCGGCCGCGTCTTGGAAGGGCAGCAGGCCGTGGCGGGCGGTGCCCCGGTGCGCCGGCGACGCGCCGCACGGCGAAGGCGGCGGCGTCGACGGCAAAATCTCCTGTCGTCGTCGGCCGGCATGTCCAGCAGCGCGCCGAACCGCCTTTTGCGGCATCTTTGGACCCTCCTGATGCGATGTTGGCGCGGCGGCGGGGATCGTCTATGGTCGTCTCAACGATGCGATGCGGTCTGCCGGTCTGCGTTGAGCCTCTGGATCGCCCTGTTCGCGTACTTAAATAGGGGTAGCGACGCCGGCTTCAGGGTCCGGCTTTGGGGTCTACCGCCGCATCCGTTCCAACGGCTACCGAAAGCATGCGCGACGTGTTCGATATCTACACCATCATTTTCCTGGCGCTCGCAGTCTTTATCTTCCTGCGGCTCCGCAGCGTGCTTGGCCAGCGCACCGGGCGCGAACGTCCGCCCTATGATCCCTATTCCGCACGCGACCCCGTGCGCGGTGCGGCCGGCGATAAAGTGGTCACTTTGCCGCCGCGTGGGGCGGAAGCGGCCGCCAAGGCTGCCGAGCCGGCCGAACCGGCCGAACCCGTCGAACGCTGGAAGGGCGTGGCGCAGGCGGGATCGCCGATTGCTACTGGGCTCGACGCCATCGTCGCCGAGGACAAGAGCTTCGATCCGCAGCATTTCGTCGCCGGTGCGCGCCAAGCCTACGAGATGATCGTCACCGCTTTCGCCGAGGGCGACCGCCGCACGCTCAAGAACCTGTTGTCGCGCGAGGTCTATGACGGCTTCGAGGCGGCGATCCGCGAACGCGAGGGCCGCGGCGAAACCGTGGAGACGCGCTTCGTCTCGATCGACACCGCCGAGATCACCCATGCCGAGCTGCGCGGCAAGGTCGCACATGTGACCATCCGTTTCGTGTCACAGCTTGTGTCGGTGACGCGCGATCGGGCCGGCACCGTGATCGACGGCAATCCCGACAAGGTGACCGACGTTACCGATGTCTGGACCTTCGCGCGCGATGTGTCCTCGCGCGACCCCAATTGGAAGCTGGTTGCCACCGAAGCCGGGCAATGATCGGGGAGGCCGGCGGTGCGCAGGCGTCACGGTCGGCGATGGGGACGCACGGCCGCGATCGCATGTTCGATCGCTGCGATACTTGCCGCGCCGGCGCTCGTTTCCCCGCTCCACGCCGAAGATGATGACGTCGCCGAACCGGCGGCCGACGTCGAAGGTCCGCTGAAGATCCCCGACAGCCAGATCGAGGTGGTCGACTGGCGTGACATCGACGGCTGGGCGAACGACGACCACGAAGCGGCCTTCGCCGCCCTTCTCCCCAGTTGCCGCGCCCTGGTGAACAGCGCCAAGTCTACGCACGACGAGCGGCCGATGTATCCGGCGCTGGTCGAGGTCTGCCGCCGCGCCCTCGCGGTCGTTCCGCTCGATGGCCCCGGCGCGCGCGGTTTCTTCGAGGAGAATTTCCGGCCGGTCCGGATCAGCAAGCTCGGCGAGAAGGACGGCTTTCTCACCGGGTACTACGAGCCGATTGTCGACGGTTCGCGCGTGCCGACGCAGGAATATACGACGCCGATCTACCGTCGCCCCGCCGATCTGATCGTGTCCGGACGGCCCAACAAGGACGGATCGTTCCCCAACAAGGCACGTGTCATGCGCCAGATCGGCAAGCGCAAGTTCGTGCCCTACTACGAACGGGCCGAGATCGAGAATGGCGTGTTCGACGGGCGCCAGCTCGAAATCTGCTGGGTCAAGGATCCGATCGACGCCTTCTTCATCCAGATCCAGGGCTCGGCGCGCATCCGGCTCGAGGACGGCGCGGTGCTGCGCATCAACTACGACGCACACAACGGCCATCCCTATACGCCGATCGGCCGCATCCTGATCGAGCGCAAGATCCTGACCAAGGACGAGGTGTCAATGGAGCGGCTGCGGCAGTGGATGAACGCCAATCCGGACGAGGGGCGTGAGGTCCGGCGGAAGAACAAGTCCTTTGTGTTCTTCCGCATCACCCAGCTCGCCGACCACGAGGAAGCGACCGGTGCGCAGGGCGTGCCGCTCACCGCCGGCCGCTCGATCGCGGTCGACAAGGCGCTGCATGTCTACGGCACGCCGTTCTTCATCGAGGCCGATCTGCCGATCGCCAGCGCGCAATCGACCACCAAATTCCGGCGCCTGATGATGGCGCAGGACACCGGATCGGCGATCGTCGGGCCGGCGCGAGCCGACATCTATTTCGGCGCCGGCGAGGAGGCCGCGCGTTTCGCCAGCGGCATCAAGCACAATGCCCGCTTCACCATGCTGATTCCGCGCGACGTCGATCCGGTCGATGCTGGCGCGAAATTCCCATTGCCGCCGCGCCAGCCGGGAACGCCCGAGCCGCCGCCGCTTGCTGCCCCCGTCGCGCCGACAATGGCGGCGCCAGCCGCGGTCATCCCGTTGCCGTTGCCGCGGCCTGGCGATGCACCGAACGTCATGCTGATCACCGCGCAGAAGCCGGTCGCGGCCGCCGAGGCCAAGCCGGCGCTTGCCGCCGCCCCTGATTCCAAGCCGGTCGCGCTGGTCGAGCCCAGGCGGGCGCCCGCGATCGAATCCAAGCCGGTCGTGCCACCGGCGCCGACCGCGCTCGAGCGAAAATTGTCGGCGATGATGGACGAAATCAGGACCGGTGCTGCCGCACGCGTGCGGCAGCTGCGGCAAAAAGGGACGCGCCCCAGCAAATCCGAGATGGCGGAGGAGGGCCGCGACAACGCCGCCAGGGCGCCGGCGACGCCGATGATCAGAGCGAGACCCAAGCTGGCTGCTGGAGCGGCGCCTCAGCTGGCCGCCCGGGCAGCAGCGCCCAAACCGGCCGCCCAGGCCGCCGGCGCAGCGGCGCGGGCGAGGCCGCCGCTATGAGCGACAGCGACAGGCGTGGGCGGCGAGTGCCGGGGTCGCCGCAACCCGGCCGCCCTGGCCGGCACGCCGAGGATCAGGCGCTATGGGAGGCGGTGGCGCGTTCGGTCACGCCGCTCAAGCGCCGGCGTGTCAAGGTCCGATCCCCGACGGGGGTGCCCGATGCGCGAGAGGTGGAGCTGCAGGCGAAGCCGGGTCGCGTCGCAATACCGGGGGCAAGATCGGTTCCGGCGCCGCCACCGACCGCACTCGCGCCGCTCGGCCGCCGCACCCGACACAAGCTCGCGCGCGGCGCGCAGCCGATCGACGGTCGCATCGACCTGCACGGGCTGACCCAGAGCGAGGCGCACCATGCGCTCGGCCGTTTCCTGCGCCACGCACAGGCGAGCGGCGCGCGTTTCGTTCTCGTCATCACCGGCAAAGGTGCGCGCCCGGGCGACGCCGGCGAGCGCGGTGTGCTCAAGCGCCAAGTGCCGATGTGGCTCAGGCTGCCGGAATTCCGCGACTGCGTGGTCGGCTTCGAGGCCGCGCATGGCGGCCACGGCGGCGAGGGGGCGCTTTACGTCCAGTTGCGGCGCGTGCGCTAAAGTGCGTTCCAGTACAGTTGAATCGGAAACGCGCCTGGCTTGTTGAGTTGATCGCATTTGCTGCGGAAAACCGGTGCCCACTTTTCCCGGAAAATGCTCTCGCTTTTAGCGTAACGCGCTTACTCAGCCGCCCGGGCCATCACGTGCTGGCGGAATTTCGGCATGATCTCCTGGGCCAGGAGGCGCATCGACTCGCGCTCCCACTGCTCGTTCGGGCCGCCCCAGTCCAAGCCGGTCATCAGCAGCGTTCCGAACGGGCCGACCTGGTCGCGGAAGGCGATCAGCTTGTCGAGCGTGGTCTTGGGCGAGCCGTAGAGCACGCAGGCTTCGGTGATCGCCTCGACCGTCGCGTCGTCGTCCGGCATGTCGGGCCGCGGCTTGAGCACGACGAGCAGGCCGACCTTGTGCAGCACCTGGCGCATATAGGTGTAGAAGTAACGGTTCGATCCCATGTCGCCGAACACCCGGTCGGCGGCTTCCGCGTCGGACGGCGCGACCATCACGTTGCGGGCGACGCGCCAATTGTCGCCGCGCGGCGCCTTGCCGGCTTCGGCGCAGGCCTTGCTGTAGATCGCCCAGTGCGAGGCGACCGAATAGGTCGGGATGATGTTGGCGGAAAGAATTCCCCAGCCCTGCAGTGCGGCCGTGCGCGCCGTCGACGAATGGGGGCTGGCGAGCGAGATTGAGATCGGCGGACCCGGCTTCTGGAAGGGTTTTGGCATATAGCCGATGCCGAGCTGCGGCACGATCGCGTCCCTGAGGCGCACGGTCCAGAACTCGCCCTCGAGATCGTAAGGCGGATCCTGCGACCAGATGCACTCGATCATGCCGATCGATTCCATGAGCTTGCGCGTACGCACGCCGAGATCGGCGTTGTTGAACAGCTCGAAGTCGGAAACGAGCCCGCCCGGACCGATACCCATCATGAAGCGACCGCGGCTCATGTGATCGAACTGCGCGACTTCGGCGGCGACCACCACCGGGTCGTGGTTGGGGAGGTTGATGACGGCGGTGCCGAAGCTGAGGTTCTTGGTGCGCGGCAGCAGGCTCGCCATGAACATGAGCGGTGAGGGGATCGGCTCGGTCGAAGCCGAGAAATGCTCGCCTATCCATAGTTCATCAAAGCCGAGCGCGTCGGCAAGCAGCGACTTCTCGCTGTCCTCGGCCAGCGAATCGGTGAACGAGCGCGCCGGCGGATGCACCGGCATCATGAACATCCCAAGGCGCATGTTTCCCCCGAACTCTATGAGGCGGCCGTCGTATCCATCAGAATAGAGACGGAATCGACGCGACCAAATCCCTTTCAGGTCGTGTGCTCATGAAAAGCGCCATCGCAGTGCCGCCCCAAGGAAACAGCCGAGTGCAATTCCAAATAGGGCCGAATAGAAGACTGTTGGAAAGTTGATACATTCGCCGTTCGCCTCATAGCCCAGTTGGCCCCATTCTTTTTTGATGCGCGTTTCGACGGGCATGCTTCTCTCCCAGGAGGCGTCCGTCGGACCTGCGACATATCGATGATCCTGCCCATCCGGGCCGCGAATCACATATTCGGTAACGTACCTTCCCGATGACTTCGGGACGTCTCGACTGGAGATGATGGTCCCCTCGACCGCGAGGGTGAGCCGCTGCCACACCGTTTCAAAGCCGAAACCCCCATAGAATCCAAAATGCCGAAATCATGAGGAGAACGGACGCCGGCGAGGGCATCCACGTCGATGTTGTTTCGGCTGGCTGCACGCTCAGTCCCTCTGTGCCGTCAGCATGGCGTGCTGCGGCAGAGCACTACAGAATGAACCGGCTCAAATCCGCGTTCTTGGCAAGATCGCCGACGTTCTTGTTCACGTAGTCGCCGTCGATCGTCACCGTCTCGCCCGAACGGTCTGGCGCGGTGAAGGAAATGTCGTCGAGCACGCGCTCCATCACGGTCTGCAGCCGGCGGGCGCCGATGTTCTCGACGCTCGAATTGACCGCTACCGCGACGTCGGCGATGGCGTTGATGGCGTCCTCGGTGAACGCCAGCGTCACGCCCTCGGTCGCCAGCAGCGCGACGTATTGCTTGATCAGCGACGCCTCCGGCTCGGTCAGGATGCGGCGGAAATCGTCGCGCGTCAGCGGCTTGAGCTCGACGCGGATCGGCAGCCGGCCCTGCAATTCAGGCAGCAGGTCGGACGGCTTGGAGAGGTGGAACGCGCCCGAGGCGATGAACAGAATATGGTCGGTCTTGACCGATCCGTGCTTGGTCGAGACCGTCGTACCTTCGATCAGCGGCAGCAGGTCGCGCTGCACGCCCTCGCGCGACACGTCGCCGCCGACGCGGCCATCGCGCGCCGTGATCTTGTCGATCTCGTCGAGAAAGACGATGCCGTTTTGCTCGACCGCGCGGACCGCTTCCTGCACCAGTTGATCCTGATCGAGCAGTTTGTCCGATTCCTCGCTGACCAGCGGTTCGTAGGCCTCCTTGACTGCGACGCGCCGCGTCCTGGTGCGCCCGGCGCCGAGCTTGCCGAAAATGTCGCCGATCGAGATCGCCCCCATTTGTGCGCCCGGCATGCCGGGGATCTCGAACAGCGGCATTCCGCCGGAGGCCTGTACCTCGATCTCGATCTCCTTGTCGTCGAGCTCGCCGGCGCGCAGGCGTTTACGGAAACTGTCGCGGGTCGCGGCCGAGGAATTGGCGCCGACCAGGGCGTCGAGCACGCGTTCCTCGGCGGCGAGATGGGCGCGGGCATTGACGTCCTTGCGCTTGCGTTCGCGGGTTTGGGCGATCGCGATCTCGACCAGGTCGCGCACGATCTGCTCGACGTCGCGGCCGACATAGCCCACTTCGGTGAACTTGGTCGCCTCGACCTTGAGGAACGGGGCGCCGGCGAGCTTGGCGAGCCGGCGCGAGATCTCGGTCTTACCGACGCCGGTCGGACCGATCATCAGGATGTTCTTCGGCGTCACTTCGTCGCGTAGCTTCTCGTCGACCATCTGGCGGCGCCAGCGGTTGCGCAGCGCGATTGCCACCGCGCGTTTGGCGTCGCCCTGCCCGATGATGAAGCGATCGAGCTCGGAGACGATTTCGCGGGGGGAGAAGTCGTTCATTGAATTCGCTTAGGTCGTCGTCAGTGTTTCGACGGTCACGTTGCGGTTGGTGTAGACACAGATGTCGGCGGCGATGTCCATCGCCTTGCGGACGATGGTTTCGGCGTCGAGCGGCCCGTCAATGAGCCCGCGGGCGGCGGCAAGCGCATAGTTGCCGCCCGAGCCGATGCCCATGACGCCGCCCTCGGGCTCGAGCACGTCGCCGTTGCCGGTGAGCAGCAGCGATACGTCCTTGTCGGCGACGATCATCATGGCTTCGAGCCGCCGCAGGTAACGGTCGGTGCGCCAGTCTTTGGCAAGCTCAACCGCCGCGCGCATGAGCTGGCTGGGATATTGCTCGAGCTTGGCTTCGAGCCGTTCGAACAGGGTGAAGGCATCGGCGGTCGCGCCGGCAAAGCCGGCGATCACGTCACCCTTACCCAACCGTCGGACTTTCTTGGCATTGGCCTTGACGATGGTCTGCTGGATCGAGACCTGGCCGTCGCCGCCGATGGCCACGACCCCGCCTTTGCGGACGGTCAGGATGGTGGTGGCGTGCCAGGCGCCGGATTCGGGGCTTTGCATCGGTTGGAGGGTCTCAAAGAAGGGGCCAGGCACAGATGTAGGAGCCCTTTCGCCCGGTTGCAAACGCCTGCCCAATGGATCGGCAACGATGTCGCCATGCTGCAGTGGCGAATAGGCCAAACCCCTGATAAAAGGCGCGCGGTTGACAGCGAAGGGATCTGCCATGCGCAAGGCGTCGGTCACGCGCACCACCAAGGAAACCGCCGTCGAGGTCAAGGTCGATCTCGATGGCGCCGGCGGCGCCTCGGTCGCGACGGGTATCGGATTCCTCGACCACATGCTCGACCTGCTGGCGCGCCATTCGCGCATCGACATCGAGGTCAAGGCCAAGGGCGATCTGCATATCGACCATCACCACACCACCGAGGACGTCGGCATCGCGCTCGGCCAGGCGGTGAAGCAGGCGCTCGGCGACATGAAGGGCATTACCCGCTATGCCGACGTGCACGTGCCCATGGACGAGGCGTTGACGCGTGTCGCGATGGACATTTCCGGGCGGCCGTTCCTGATGTTCAAGGCGCAGTTCGTGCGCGACAAGGTCGGAACGTTTGATACCGAGCTGGTGCAGGAATGGTTCCAGGCCTTCGCCATGAACACCGGGATCACGCTGCACGTCGAGACGCTGTACGGGACCAACGACCATCATATCGCCGAATCCTGCTTCAAGGGCTTGGCGCGCGCGCTGCGGGCCGCTGTCGCGATCGATCCGCGCGCCGGCGATGAAGTGCCGTCGACCAAGGGCACGCTCGGCGGTTGAACAGCCCCGGCTCGTCTGGGCGGCTTGCCGCGCATGACCGCGACGGAAACGCGAACGAATGAGGATGACAATGGCCGCCTATTCGGTGTTCGAGCCGCCGCTGCGCAAGAACGAGACTGCGGCGGATCCCGATCGCTTCCGTTTCGTGCGCGACGGCTTTTCCTGGGGTGCGTTTCTGCTCGGCCCACTGTGGATGCTGTGGCGCCGGCTGTGGCTCGTACTGGTCATTTATTTGGTCGGCACCGCGGCGCTACAGTTCGGACTGGCGAAGCTCGGCGTGTCAGTCAACGCCATGACGCTGGTGGCGTTTCTCATCGCCCTGCTGCTCGGCTTCGAGGGCGCGACGCTCGTGCGCTGGACGCTGTCGCGGCAGGGATGGAAGGATCTCGGCACGGTCGTCGGCAAGAACCGAGAGACCGCCGAGCGGAGGTTCTTCGATCGCTGGGTCGCCGGCGAGATCGTGCGCCACGAGCCGCCGCCCGCGCGCCCGGCGGGCGCGATGCCCCGCAGCTATACGCCCGACGTGGTCGGGCTGTTTCCCGAGCCGGGAGGAAGCCGGTGACGGTCGCGATCGTCGACTACGGCTCGGGCAACCTGCACTCGGCCGCCAAGGCGTTCGAACGCGCAGCGCGCGCGGCAGGCCGCGATCAGCCGATCGTGGTCACCAGCGAGCCGGAAGAGGTGGTGCGTGCCGAACGCATCGTGCTGCCCGGCGTCGGCGCGTTCGCCGACTGCCGGCGCGGGCTCGACGGCGTGCCCGGCATGATCGACGCGCTGGAAGATAGCGTACGTAGGAAGGGCAGGCCGTTCCTCGGCATCTGCGTCGGTATGCAGCTCATGGCCGAGCGCGGCCGCGAATATGTGGTGGTGCCGGGGCTCGGCTGGATCGCCGGCGAGGTCAACCGCATCACGCCCACCGATCCGGGCTTGAAGATTCCCCACATGGGCTGGAACACGCTCAGTGCGATCAGGCCGCATCCGTTGCTCGACGGCATCCCGGTCGGGCCGGATGGGCTGCACGCCTATTTCGTCCACAGCTACCATCTCAGCGCCGCGCAGCGCGGCGACCTCGTCGCCGAGGCCGACTATGGCGGACCGGTGACGGCGATCGTCGCGCGCGACAGCTATGCCGGAACGCAGTTCCACCCGGAGAAGAGCCAGCGCCTGGGGCTCAAGCTCATTGCGAATTTCCTGAAATGGATGCCGTGATCCTGTTTCCCGCTATCGACCTCAAGGAAGGGCTCGCGGTACGCCTCGAGCAGGGCGACATGGCGCGCGCGACCGTGTTCAACCGCGACCCGGCGGCGCAGGCGCATGTGTTCGAGGCGCAGGGTTTCGAATATCTCCATGTCGTCGACCTCGACGGCGCGGTCACCGGCAAGCCGGTGAACGCCGCGGCGGTCGAGCGCATCCTCGACGCGGTCACCATTCCGGTGCAGCTTGGCGGCGGCGTGCGCGATCTCGCGACCGTCGAGGCGTGGCTCGACAAGGGCGTCAATCGCGTCATCATTGGCACTGCGGCGGTGCGCGACCCGGGCCTGGTGAAGGAGGCGGCGCGTCGGTTTCCCGGGCGCATCGCGGTCGGGCTCGATGCCCGCGACGGCAAGGTCGCGGTCGAAGGCTGGGCCGAGACCTCCGAACTCTCCGCGCTCGATATCGCGCGGCGCTTCGAGGACAGCGGCGTCAGCGCCATCATCTATACCGATGTCGCGCGCGACGGCATGCTCAAGGGCCTCAATCTCGACGCCACCATCGCGCTAGCCGATGCCGTGGATATCCGCGTGATCGCCTCTGGCGGGCTTGCTTCGCTCGACGACGTGCACGCGCTGATGGCGCCCCGCGCGCACAAGCTCGCCGGCGCGATCGCCGGCCGCGCACTTTATGACGGCCGGCTCGATGCCAAGGCGGCGCTGCGGCTGATCCGGTCCGGACGGGCGGCGTGAGACACGGTGATGTTCAAGGTCCGCGTCATTCCCTGCCTCGACGTCAAGGATGGCCGCGTCGTCAAGGGCGTCAAGTTCGTCGACCTGCGCGACGCCGGCGATCCGGTTGCGGCGGCGATCGCCTACGACGCTGCCGGCGCCGACGAATTGTGCTTCCTCGACATCACCGCGAGCCACGAGAACCGCGGCATCATCCTCGACGTGGTTCGGCGTACCGCCGAGGCCTGCTTCATGCCGCTCACGGTCGGCGGCGGCGTGCGCACCATCGATGACATCCGCGCGCTGCTCAAATCGGGTGCCGACAAGGTGTCGATCAACACCGCGGCGGTGAAGGACCGCGGCTTCGTCAAGGACGCAGCGGAGAAATTCGGCGACCAGTGCATCGTGGTGGCGATCGACGCTAAGAAAGTGTCGAAGGCGGGCGAGGCCGAGCGCTGGGAAATCTTCACCCATGGCGGCCGCAACCCGACCGGCATCGACGCAGTCAACTATGCCCGCCAGGTGGTGGCGCTCGGCGCCGGCGAGCTCCTGCTCACCTCGATGGACCGCGACGGAACCAAGCAGGGCTTCGATCTCCCGCTCACCCGGGCGGTCGCCGATGCGGTGACCGTGCCGGTGATTGCCTCCGGCGGCGTCGGCAACCTCGACCACATGGTGGGCGGCATCCGCGACGGCCATGCCACCGCTGTCCTCGCCGCCTCAATCTTCCATTTCGGCGAATACACCATCCGCCAGGCCAAGGAACACATGGCCCGTGCTGGCCTGCCGATGCGGCTCGATGCCTAGGCCGGCAAAGGGGATGCGGGCTGACTTGTCACGAACCAGATGGTGGGGTCAGACCGCCGGCGGTGCCACTCCCCGGCAACGGGCAGAGATGCTATGAGCGAACGATGAACAAGTTCACCCTGCACGACCTCGAAAGGCGCGTGAAGGAACGTGCCAAGGCGAAGCCAGAAGCCTCCTATACCCGCCAGCTGCTGGACAAGGGCGTGGCGCATTGCGCCAAGAAACTGGGCGAGGAAGCGGTGGAGACCGCGCTGGCAGCGGTCGGCGAGGATGATGGCCGGCTGATCGCCGAGTCGGCCGACCTTGTCTACCATCTCATGGTCGTGCTCGAGGCGCGCGGAATCACCTTGGCCGACATCGAGGCGGAACTCGCCGCGCGCATCGGCCGGTCGGGTCTCGATGAGAAGGCTTCGCGCAAGGGCGGGTAACCGGGCAGCGTCGATGGAACAGCGTACCGAACACGGCCTCTCACCCTACCGCGTCTTCTCGCGGGCGCAATGGGCGGCATTGCGCGAAGACACACCGATGACGCTCACGCCGGCGGAAGTCACGCAGGTGCGTTCGCTACACGATCGCCTCGATATGGCCGAGGTCGAGGACATCTATCTGCCCCTGTCGCGTCTTCTTTCGCTCTATGTCGTAGCGACCCAGCGCCTGTTCCGCGCTCAGCAGGGCTTCCTCGCCACCGAAGACGCCAAGATGCCCTACATCATCGGCGTCGCCGGGTCGGTCGCCGTCGGCAAGTCGACCACCGCGCGCGTGCTGCAGGCCCTGCTGGCGCGCTGGCCGAAC
>Ga0307472_100000497_pt1 | contig 13914 bp, 14 predicted proteins | sample atmos_gasesAM5C__2_FD_204582 | JGI IMG/M metagenome (GOLD analysis project Ga0307472, IMG submission 204582) | Hardwood forest soil microbial communities from Morgan-Monroe State Forest, Indiana, United States - atmos_gasesAM5C_05 | ecosystem: Environmental > Terrestrial > Soil > Temperate...
TGATCATCGCCGGCTTCGGACGCTTCGGCCAGATCGTGGCACGCGTCCTGCGGGTGAAGGGCAAGCCCTTCACCGCCCTCGACAACAGCCAGACGCACGTCGATTTCATCCGGCGTTTCGGCAACCAGGTCTACTACGGCGACGCCTCGCGCCTCGACCTGCTGCGCGCGGCCGGCGCGCAGAGCGCCCGGGTGCTGGTGCTGGCGATCGACGATGTCGATGCCTCGGTGCGCACGGCGACCGTGGTGCGCGAGCAGTTCCCGCACCTGCGCATCTTCGCGCGCGCCCGCAGCCGCCAGCACGCGTTCGCGCTCATGGACGCCGGAGTTACCGAGATCATCCGCGAGACTTACGCATCGAGTCTCGAGATGGCCGGCGCGGTGCTCGAGGCGCTCGGAGAAACCGCCGGCAGCGCACGCGAAGCGGTGCGCCGCTTCCGCCAGCACGACCAGCAGACTCTGCAGGCGCAGTACCAGGTCAAGGAGGACGAGGAGAAATTCCTCGCCACCACGCGTGCCGCCGCGCAGCAGCTCGAGACCCTGTTCGAGGCCGACCAGGCGAGTGCCGAAGCGACGCGGCGACATGGATGAGGCGCGCAGCGTTCGCGATTTCTGGTTCGGCACCGCGCCCCCGTCCGCCGACACACTGAATCGGCGCATCCTCTTCTGGTTCGGGGACGAAGCCTCGTCACGGCGCCAGCGGCGTGATGAGCACATCCGCGCGCGTTTCGGCGCGCTGCTCGAGCGCGCGGCGCGCGGGGAGCTCGCCTCCTGGGCCGATGGCCCGCGACGGCGCCTGAGCCTGATCATCCTGCTCGATCAGTTCCCCCGCAGCATCTTCCGCGGCACGGCGCGCGCGTTCGCCTACGACGCTCAGGCGCTCGGGCTCACGCTCTCGGGCATGCAGTCAGCGGCCGATGCGGCGCTGACGGTGGTGGAGCGAATGTTCTTCTACCTGCCGCTGGAACACGCCGAGAGCCGCGAGGTGCAGGAAGAATCCGTCGCCGCCTACCGGCGGCTGCTCGCCGAGGCCCCCGATGAGCTGCGCGAGGTCTTCGCCAGTGCGCTGCGCTCGGCGGAGAACCATCGGTCGATCATCGAGCGCTTCGGCCGCTTTCCGCACCGCAACCGCACGCTCGGGCGCGCCAGCACACCTGCAGAGCTCGAATGGCTCACCACGGGCGGCGAGAGCTTCGGTCAGTAATTCGCCGCGAGCCGCTCGAGGTGGCGCAAACGGCGCTCGAGCTCGCGTTGCGCCTCGAGCAGCTCTACGGCGAGCGCCGCGCCGCTCGCGTTGACACCGAGGTCGCGGATCAGACGGCCGGCGACGCGCAGACGTGGAAGCGCCGTGGCCGCAACCTGCCATTCGCCCGGGACCCGCTCGCGCGAGGACACGATGCCGAGTTGCGCGAGCTCCAGCACCGCTTCGAGATCGAGCCGGCAGAGCTGACAGATCTCGCTCACGGCGATCCAGTCACCCTCTCCGAGGACGTGCGCTTCGAGCACCTGCGTCACCCGCACCATGACATCACCTCGCCTCGGTTGCGCGCGGATCGAAGTTGAGTTTCGATCGCATTTCCTCGTAGAGCGCTTTGGCCTGCGCGGTATCCGCCGGCGGCAACACGACCTTCAGTTGCACGTACTCATCGCCTGCGGGCTGGCCCGGAAGCCCGCGTCCGCGCAGGCGCAGCCTCTGGCCCGACTGTGCCCCGGGCGGAATGCGCATCTCGACCGGGCCGCCGAGTGTTGGCACGGTGACGCTCGCTCCGAGCGCGGCTTCCCAGGGTGTGACCGGGAAAGTGATGGTGACGTCGCGATTGTCGAGCGTAAAACGCTGGTCCGGCAGGATGTGCACCTCGAGATACAGATCTCCTGCGCTGCCCCCGCCGGATGCGGGCTCGCCCTGCCCGGCGAGCCGGATGAGTTGGCCTTCGGTGACGCCCGGCGGAATCGCGACCCGCACGGTGTGCGAGCGCAGCTCGATCGAGCCGTCGGGCTTCACCTCGGGACGCTTGAGCTCCAGCATCCGCGTGGCGCCGCGGTACGCTTCCTCGAGAGAGATGTCGACACGCGCGTGGTGGTCGCGTCCGCCGGCGCGGACCCCCGCACCCGCAAAGGGCGAGCCGCCGCCGAACAGCGAGGAAAAGAAGTCGCTGAAATCCTCTTCACCCACCGTGCCGCCGCCAGCGGCCCTGCCGGCAGAGTGACGCCGGCCAGCGCCCGCAGCCCCCGGACGGCCTGAAAACTCGAAGCCGCTGCCCCAGTCCGGAGGCGGCCGGAAAGACTGCCCCGATTTCCATTCGCTGCCGAGCTGATCGTACGCCGCACGCTTTTCCGGATCGCGCAGCACCTCGTACGCCTCCTGCATCTCCTTGAAGCGGGCTTCCGCGTTCGGCTCCTTGCTGACGTCCGGGTGGTACTTGCGCGCGAGGCGGCGATACGCGGTCTTGATCTGATCCGCGCCGGCGGAGCGCTGCACGCCCAAGATCTTGTAGTAGTCCCGGAATTCCATCCAACACCCCGCCGCGGCGACGGCACCTTGTGATTCTAGCCGCAGCCTGCACCGCCCCGGGGCGCGCGCACGCCACTCTGCACCGCTGCAGGGCGGAGAGGCTCAGCTCACGCCCTGTGCCTGCCAGCGGCCCTGCGGTACATGGGGCACGGAACTTGCTTCCTCAAGCGCGCGGCAAGCCATGGTGGGCCGACGATGCGCCTTTCCCGATCTCCGCCCCTGAAGAACCTGCGGGCGTTCTGCGTGGCTGCCCGTCACCTGAGTTTCAAGTTTGCGGCGGAGGACTTGTGCCTGACGCCGTCGGCCGTGAGTCACCAGATGAGGGAGCTCGAGACGATGCTCGGCGTGCGGTTGTTCGAGCGTCGGACGCGCTCTCTCGAGCTCACGGCGGCCGGCCATCGCCTGCACGAGGAGGCGGAGCCGCTGCTCGATGGACTCGACCGTGCACTGGCGCAGCTTGCCCGGCACGATGGCCGCGAGACGCTGCGCGTGCGCGCGCCGGCCCTGTTTGCCAACGAGCTGCTCATCCCACGCCTCGACGAGTTCTGCGAAGCGCACCCCCTCATCGACGTGCAGCTCGACACGCGCGACCCCCGGCCGGTCAGCCACCCACCGACGGCAGACGTATCCATCGTGCTTGCCGACGCACCGCCCGCAGGTGTCCGCAGCACGCGGCTCTTCTCGAGTCCGCTGACCGCAGTCTGCGCTCCCCGGCATGCCGGTCACGTCGCGCGGCTCGGGCGAGGGGTGTTCGGTGCGCTACCGCTGATCGTCGACCGCACGCGTCCCCTCGCCTGGAGCAGTTGGGCGGAGGAAGTGGGTCTCGAGAGGCCCGAGCCACGCCAGGTCATCGAGTTCGACACCATGATCGCCGCGGTGCGCGCGGCCGAGCGCGGTCTCGGCATCGCGCTCGTGCCCGTGATCCTGTGCCAGTCATGGATACGCAGCGGGGCGCTCGTGCGCGTGTTTGCCGTCGAGCTCGCGACACCGGAGGCCTACTACCTGGTGAGCCGGCAGCGCGATGCGGACCGCCCTCCGGTCAAAGCGCTCACCCGCTGGGCGCTCGCGCAGTACGGCGTCGCCTGAAGAGTCCTCATGCGCGAGCGATTCTTTATCGCTCCGAGTCCCGCAAAAAAAGCGCCGCGAGGCGGGGGAAGTCGCATCGCGGCGCGCAGGAGCGAACACGGGGAATTGTTCGCAACTGCACTGTAATCAGCAAAGCCTGTGCCAAACGATAAAACCTTTCAAAAACAAACTGTTATGGTTCGAACGACGGGGGTCGCCAGGTGACGTGAATTGTCACTTTGAGCGTGAGGCAGCCCTGTCGGGTCAACGGTCGTCAGGCCGGGGAAGGCCACCCGGATATCGCTACCCGCTCATCAGCGCGGCACCACCGGAACGCACGCCTGAGCCTGCTCCTTGAGCGAATCGCAGATGGCGCGCGCCTGCGCCTCGCCGGAGGCCGCCACCTGCAGCCGATAAAGCTGCCGGGAATCGCTCTCTGCAACCACGATCCGCGGTGACAGGTTGCCGAGCTCGGCGCCGAAGCGGCCCTGGAGCCGCCGCCACTCCCGATCGGCGCTCGCTTCGCTGCCGAATGCACCGAGCTGAACGCCGTAGCCGCCCTGATCGGGCTCGGCCGCCGCAATGGGCTTAACCACCGCTTCCTCAACAGCCTGCGCCGCCTCGCCCGGCAGCGCCCGGGACCCCGGCCCGGGCACGGCGTCGCCTGTGGCGGCAGCCGCCTCGGCGGCCGGTGCAACGGCTTCCACTGGGCTGGTCTCGCCCTCCGGCAGCGCCGCCGTCGCAAGGCGCAGTGCCCGTACACCCGAGTCGCTGAACGCGGCGGCCTCCTCGGGTGTTGGCGGTGCAATCCGCGGTGCGGATCCGAGCGCGAACGACTCGATGCGGATGCGCGCGTGCTCGGACCATTTGCCGCTCGGGTGATGCGCGAGGAAGTCGCGGTAGGCCTCGACGGTCCCGATACGGTCGGCGTACTGAAAGTCGCGACGGACGTCGAGCTCTGCGATCCGGTTGCGAGCCTCGTTCACGAGCTCACTGTCGGGGTGCTGGTCCACAAACCGCTGCCAGGCCTCGGTCGTACCCGCGCTCTCGGCGGAACGCCAGTCCTGGTGCTCCTGGCCGCAGGCGGACACGATCGCGGCGAGGAAGGCAACCAGGGCGACTCTTCCTGCCGGGAATGTGACCATGGTCGGCATCCTTGGAAGACCAGCTTCGTATTATGACCCGCATTATGACCCCGGCGAAGGTTGCGGAGCTGCGGATGACCCAGACATTGAAGCGCAGGCTGATCGATCAGATCGGTGACTCGCCGACGTTCGTCGCCGAGGGTTCCCGGGTAACGGGGGACCTGGAAACGGCGGGTCCGCTCGTGGTGTGCGGTGCAGTCCGGGGCGACGGGCGGATCGGCGGGGCGCTGCGGATGGCCGTGACCGCCCAATGGGAGGGAGAGATCCACACGCGGGCCGCGGTCATCGCCGGGAAGATCACCGGAAAGCTCGTTGTCGAGGACAAGCTCGAGGTTGGTATGACCGCAGTAATCCGTGCCGACATCGTGGCGCGCAGCATCGCGGTCGCACGGGGAGCGGTCATCGATGGTGCCGTGACCGTGACCAGCGGCCAACCGGTGATGCAGTTCGAAGAGAAGCGCGCCACGCGCTGAGGGGTCTTCAGCTGGTCTCGCGCAGCTCTGTGGTCGCCTCCTCCGGCCGCGGCAGTGGCTGCGCGTCGTCCGCTCCAAGCAGCCCGAGCACACGCCGCTCGAGCCAGGTCGGTCCTCGCAGCTCCTCGAAGAAGCCGCAGTGACCGCCGTAGCGCGTAACGGTGAGGGAGAGCATCGGCGGCCGGGCGAGGTTTGCAAGACCGCTCGATGGAATGATGGGGTCATCCAGCGCCGTCAGAATGCTCGCGGGCACTTCGAGCTTCGCCAGGCGCTCGCCGGTGATGGCGTAGCCATGCAGATAATCATCGAGAGAAGGGAAGTCGGTGTGCGAACGCACGAGTTCCGCCGTCATGAGCTTGAGGTCACGCAATCTCGCTAGCTGCCGGAAGTCGTAGGTATCCGGCCAGCACAGCTGCTTCTTGCGCAGGCTCCGCAGCCACTTGCGCACGAAGTAGCCCTCGTAGCCCGGCATTCCACCTTGCAGCGCCGCCAGAGTCTCCACCGGCTCCAGCACCGGTGAGACCGCGACGACACGCGCCAGGTTGAGCCCCGCGGTGCCCGCCTGCGCCGCGACGCGCAACATGAAGTTGCCGCCGAGCGAGAAGCCCACGAGCTGCAGCGGCCGGCCTCCGCAGAGGCGCTGCAGGGCCGAGACCGCGCCGACGACTTCGGGTAAGCGACAGGAGTGAAACAGCTCGCGGTTCAGATGATGCGTCTCGCCGTGATCGCGCAGATTGAGTCGCACCACCTCGAAGCCACGCCCGAACAGCTGTCGCGCCAGGGACAGAACATAGAGCGAGTCCGCACTGCCCTCCCAGCCGTGCAGCAGCACGACTGGCCCGGAGGTCGCATGCGCTGGCGTGGAGATGAAGCACTGCAGACGCACGCTCTCGCCGCAGTCGAGCAGCACCTCGCGCGCAGCAGCCAGCAACGAGGCCGACTGCTGCCGAAGGCGGCGGCGGCGCCAGCCGGTGCTGGCCAGCATGGACTGCAGATGAGGGTTGCGCAGCCAGCGTGCCGGCCGGCAGTCGTCGTCAGCGGTCGGCACGGACAGGACCGTCGGCTTCAATGCACGCGGATCTCGACCCTGTTGTTCGCAACCGCGGCGCGGTTCCACTCTCCCGCACTGAGACCCGGGGTCGCGGGCGGGTACGGTGCGAGCACGTTTGCCGGATCGCCACCGGATACCTGCGCATCGAGTGCGCCGCGTGTCGTGCTGCGGATCTCGCCGATAAGGTTGGCGAGAGCGAGCGGGGTTCGCTGGCCGATGGTGAGTGCGTCTTCCGAGGGGTTGCCGACCAGGTCACAGCGGGAAAACAGGGTTTCATCGGGCGCGGGCGAGTATCCCTCGAGCGCGTTGCCCACGAGACAGAAGCGCCCCGCAAAAGTCTTGATGTCTGCAACGCCCGTCACTTTCTGATGCGCAAGCCGGTAGAGCTGCTGGCGGATGAGGTCAAGGCGCGCGCCGGCGAGTGGCTCGGCTCCGTAGGGCACCGGCAGGATTATCGGCTTGCTCTCGTCGGCCGTCGCCGACGCGGTGGAGGAAACCTGGGACGCCCCCGTTTCAGACGAGGAGCCGCTCGCCGCCGTGGCCGGTGCCGCCCGCTGCGCCTGCAACTGCGCCATTTCGACCTCGAGCCGCTCGAGAAGTTTCACGCTGCGCCACCACAGGGCGCTGCTCGTGAGGGCAATGGCCAGCGCCGCGCACGCGACGATCCAAGCCCACGGCGGCGGGGCTGGACGGGGTGCGGGCTCGGCTGGGGGCAGTGGCGGTGGCGGCGGAAGCGATTCCAGCAGCAGTGCACGCACCTCGGCGGTGATGCGATCGGTCTGGGTGTCGACGCCTGCGACCAGGGCGCGGCGCAGCTCCGCGAAATGCTCGCGCAACGTGCTCTCGGTGAGCGCGCGGGACCCGACGGGCGCGGAATCGGCTGATACCTGATCGTTGCGCACACCGACGGGAGTGAAGCTCGACTGCTCGCTGGTGCGGCGATCCGGGACCAAGTGCAGCTGGTAGAGCACCTTGGAGACATCGGCGGGCTTGATCTGCTTCGGCAGCACCCCGAGTGCGCCGAGCGCGCGCGCCTGTCCGAGATACACCTCGCCCTCCTGGGAGGTGTACATCATTATGGGAATCGTGGCTGTCCGCGGATCGTTCTTGATCGCGCGCACCGCCTGCAGGCCGTCCATTCCCTGCATCAGGTGATCCATGAAGATCACATCGGGACGGTTGCTGCTGAGATAGTCGATCGCGGCTTCGGCGCTCTCCGCGCTGTCGACGTCGATGTCGTATTTTTCCAGGACGCGGGCGAGAAACAGCCGCGCGGACTTGGAATCGTCCACGATCAACGCCCGCTTTGCGCCCATTCCCAGCTCCCAAACGCCTGCGGTTCGATACCGCGGGCAGTGTAGCCGAGAACCGCGGGTGTTCAACTGCTCGGCGCGCGCAAATACTGAGAAGCAGTCGACGATCCCGGGCGCTGTACGTGGGGCGCGTGCCGGGCGCGGCGAGCGAAATTCCCGGAGTGCCTGTTTTCAGGCCGCCACGCTCACCATGGGCGGCGCCGCGATCAGCTCGCGGTAGATATCCGCGAGTCGCCGCGCCATCGCGGCCGATGACCAGGTGCGCGCGTGCGCGCGCCCGCGGGCCGCCATGTCTGCGCGCAGCTGCGCGTCGCTGAGCACTCGCACCACCGCAGCCGCGAAGGACTCGCGCTGCTCCGGGACGATGACGGCACCGCTCCCGGGCAGGATCGAGCGCGTCCCGAGCTCCGCGGTCGATACCACCGGGACTCCCTGCGCCATTGCCTCCAGCAGCACGAGCCCCTGTGTCTCGGTGCGTGAGGCAAACACGAACACGCTGGCTGCCGCGTAGCAGTCGAGCAGTGCGGTGTCGCGCTCGAGGTAACCGGCAAACTTGACCTGCTCGCTCAGTCCGAGGGCGGCGACCTGAGCACGCAGCGCAGCGCGCGCGGGCCCTTCGCCGGCGATCACGAGCAGCGCCTCCGGCACCGACTTGAGCACTTCGCGGAACACCTGCAGCAGAAAGCCGATGTTCTTCTCGTGTGCCACGCGGCCGATGTAGGTGACGAGCGGCCGCCGGGCATCGATCCCGGCGCGGGCGCGGAATGCAGCGCCATCGCCGCTGCGAAAGCGGTCGGGCGCGAGCCCTGTCGGCAGGACATGAATGGGAGTGCGCACACCGTAAGCCTCGAGCACCGCACGCATCGGCTCCGAGGGCGCGATCAGCGCCTGCACGGCCGCGCACTGGGAGCGTGTGAAGCTGCGCGCCAGGAAACGGCCGAGCGGTCGCGGCAGCACTGGAACGTAGTGGTGCAGGTACTCCTCGAAGAAAGTGTGATAGGTCGCGACGCACGGGACCCCGGCGCGGCGCGCGCAGCGCACCCCGGCGTAGTGCGCAATGAACGGAGTGTGGATGTGCACCAGGTCGAAGGCGCCTCGCGGCAGTTCATCGAGCGTGCCGGTCAGTGCGCGCCACGACATGCGCCGATCCTCGGGGTCGCGTGGCACCCGTGCTGCCGGCACGCGCAGCACACCCTCCTCCTCGGGCAACGCGACATCGCCGCCTGCAGCGGCAGCGGCGGCGCGCGCCGCAGGCGTGTAGCGAGGCGCGATGAGCAGTGTGTCGACGGTGCAGTCGGTAAGGTCGCGGCGAAAAGTGCGGATCGATGTCGAGACGCCGTTGACGCGTGGGAAGTAGACGTCGGAGATGAACAGCACGCGCACGTCAGCGCCACGCGCGAAACTGCGCCCCCCGTCTCGCGCGGGTCGCTTCAGGCGAACGCGAGGCCAAGCTCCGCCAGCGCCGCGCCGATGGTCGCCCCGGCGAGTACGTCCGTGGGATAGTGCAGGCCGAGTACGACGCGCGAGCCGGCGATCAGTGCGGTGAGCGGCAGCAGCACCCAGCCGAGCTCGGGAAAGTGGGCGCAGGCCTGCCAGGTGAAGGACACCGCGTGCAGCGTGTGTCCCGATGGAAAGCTGTAGCGGTCGAGGGGCGCGGCGGCCCGGCTGATCCCCCGGTGTGTGATGAACGGGCGCTCACGAACGAACAGCCGCTTGAGCAGCGTATAGAGCGCAACCCCTAACGCGCCGGTGAGCGCCATGGTCACTGCGGGCTTCACGGCCGCCGCTCCATAGAGCACCGGCAGCGCGAGGATCAGTGCGTACCACACCACGCCATCGCCCAGCCGGCTCGCAATCTGGAACACCCGGCGCGGCACGCGGCGGTGCGCTCCGCGGTTCAGCCGGCAGCACAGCCCGTATTCGGCCGCGTCGATGCGCGCCATGAAGCTGTTCAACCCCGTCGCCTTCATGTGGCCCCGGCCCTCCTGGTGGAATGGCCCATGAGTGGACGCCTACAGCTTTGCCGGGGCGCGCGTCACTCCCATGACGGAAATGTGAAAGTTTTGTTTCTCCAGTGGGTTAGGCGCTGTTCCGTGTGTTCTACATCACATAATTGATGCAGCGTGCCATGGCCGCGGAGCCGAACGCAGGCTCAGGCGGCCAATGATTCCCGACGCAGCCGCTCCAGCGCAGCCGTGACGAAGCGCGGGGCGGCTTCGGGCGCGTACGCCAGGAACAGGGAAGGCTCGGCCAATTCGAGCTCGAGTACCCGTGGCTGCCCGGTTGCGTCACGGATCAGATCGACACGCGCATATAGCAACTCTTCGAAGGGCACCTGCGCCACCGCCTCTTCGGCGACTGCGGTCTCATCTGCCCCGGGAAGGCGCGGACTGATCTCCTCCGGGGCGAAGAGTCCCGCGGTGGCCGGCGCGCCGGCAGGGAGCAGCGCTCCCTTGCGGATGGCGTGACTGAGGCGGCCTTCGATAAAGACGAGTGCCGTCTCTCCATCACGGTCCACTCGCGCGAGGTACGGTTGCAGCATCATGCTGCGCCCCGCGGCGAGCAGCGGCTGCAGGTGTGCGACGATCTCGCCGCTGTCGGCGCGCGCATGGCGTCGGGCATCGCGCGAGCCCGCACCCACCGCCGGCTTCACGACCACCTCGGCGCACGGCTCGCGCGTCAGAAACGCCTCCAGCACCCGTCGCGGGTCAGCTCCGGGTTCGACGAAGGTCGTCGGCACCACCGGCACGCCGGCCGCGGCGAGATCGCGCAGGTAGTGCTTGTCGGCGCTCCAGCGCACCACCGGCGGCGCATTCAGCAACAGCGTGCGCTCCGCGGTCCGCGTCACCCAGGCGAGAAACTGCGGCAATCGCTCGGCGTAGTCCCACGCCGAGCGCAGCAGCGTCAGATCGAAGCGTGACCAGTCGATCTCGGGATCGTCCCAGATGGCGATCTCGGCATCCGCACCGGCTGCGGCGAATGCCGCCAGGAGCGGCGGCATGTCCTCATCCAGGTCGGAAGCGGCGCGTGCCGTGACGAGGGCGACCGCTGCCGGGGTCCCCGCGAAATCGCGCATCTTGCTGGGCGATGTGCGCTCACCCGCCGTGGCAAGCGCGATTTCGTGGGGTGGCCCGGGGATCACTCGCGGATTCCCGTGCCGCGATTCATCAGCACCACCGCTACCGCGTACAGCAGCAGGGCCGCCGCAGTCATGAGCGCGAAGGCGCTGCCGACCTCCACATCGGAGACGCCCAGGAAACCGAAGCGGAAAGCGTTCACCATGTAGAGAATCGGATTGGCGTAGGAGAGGCTGCGAGCCCAGTCGGGCAGCAGGCTCACCGAATAGAACACGCCGCCGAAATAGGTGAGCGGAGTCAGCACGAATGCCGGGATCCAGTTGACCTGGTCGAAGTTCTTGGCGAACAGCGCGTTGAGGAAGCCGCCGAGCGCGAAGGTGAGCGAGGTGAGCAGCAGCGCCGTCAGCACCACGAGCAGGTGATGCACCGGCAGGTGAGTGAACACCAGGGATACGACCGTCACCGCCACGCCCACCAGTAAGCCGCGCACCACCCCGCCCGCGGCGTAGCCGCCGACGATCACCCAGTTCGGCAGGGGCGATACCAGCATCTCCTCGACGTGCTTGCCGAACTTGGCGCCGAAGAAGGAGGACACGACGTTACCGTAGGAGTTGGTGATCACCGACATCATGATGAGGCCGGGAGCGATGTACTGCTTGTAGTCGAAGCCCCCCATCGAGCCGACGCGCCGCCCGATGAGGCTGCCGAAGATCGCGAAATACAGCACCGCGGTCACCACCGAGGGCACGATGGTCTGACCCCAGATGCGGATGATGCGGCCGTACTCGCGGATCACGATCGTCCTGAAGCCGACCCACCGCACCACGTTCAGCCGGATCGGCGCTGCCGCCGGCTGCGCGAGGCTGCTCATCACCGCGTCCCGAGGCGCGCCTGGGCGCCGGTGGCGGCGGCCACCGCCTGCGTGCCGCCGTCGCGTGGGGCCGCGCCCGCGCGCCGCTCGACCAATTGCATGAAAATCTCCTCCAGCCGATTCACCTTGTTGCGCATGCTCAGCACCTCGATGCCGAGCGCGCTGAGGCGGGCGAAGATGCCGTTGAGGTTCTCCTCTTTCGAGACCTCCACCTCCAGTGTGCGATCATCGACCAGGGTCGTCACGTAGCCGGGCAGCGGCGGCGCCACCGCGAGCGGCTCGCGCAGGTTCAGCACGAAGGTCTCCACGTGCAGGCGGCGCAGCAGGCTGCTCATGCGGTCGCGCTCGACGATGCGCCCGTCATTGATGATGGCGATGTCGCGGCACAGCGTCTCGGCCTCTTCCAGATAGTGCGTGGTGAGGATGATGGTCGTGCCGCGCGCATTGATCTCGCGCAGGAAATCCCACATCGAGCGTCGGATCTCGATGTCCACGCCGGCGGTCGGCTCATCCAGGATCAGAAGCCGCGGCTCGTGCATCAGCGCGCGCGCGATCATCAGGCGGCGCTTCATCCCTCCGGACAGGCCGCGCGACATGCTATTGCGCTTGTCCCACAGCTGCAGCTGCTTCAGATAGCGCTCCGCCCGCACCCGTGCCACCGGGCGCGGGATGCCGTAGAAGCCCGCCTGGTTCACCACGATGGTGAAGGGCGTCTCGAACATGTTGAAGTTGATTTCCTGCGGCACGATGCCGATGCAGGCCTTGGCTGCCTCGAGCTCCCGATCGATGTCATGGCCGAAGACGCTGGCGCTGCCGGCGCTCTTGTTCACGAGCGAGGTGATGATGCCGATGAGCGTGGTCTTGCCGGCGCCGTTGGGCCCGAGCAGCGCAAAGAAGTCCCCGTGCTCGACGTCCAGGTCGACGCCCCGCAGCGCCTGCACGCCGTTGCTGTAGGTTTTGGTGAGTCCGCGTACCGAGAGTGCGTTCATTGCGGGGAGAATCGGGGCTGGCGCGCGGGAGTGCAAGGGATGCGGCGGGCGGCCCCATGCCTCCGGCGGGGTATTGACGGGGCCGGCCGCGCCCGCCGGGCCTCTCAACTCGCCGTCTTCAGGAGATCGGCCGCCTGCTGCTCATCGAGCGCTGGCTGCGCAACGCCGGCCGCATTGGCCTGCTCTCCGGGTTCCTGGAGCGACCAGCCATCGCGCCCGCGCGCCTTGGTGGCATAGAGCGCCACGTCTGCCAGGCGCACGGCGCGCTCGTGGCAGTAGTCGCCGTCGGGCTCGACGGTGGTTACCCCGATGCTCACTGTCACGTAGGGACGCGTGCCCGAGGCGGCGTGCGCGATGCCGAGCTCCGCTACCGCGCGGCGCACGCGGTCGGCTGCGCCCGCCACGTCGGCGCGGCCGCTGTCCACCAGGATGGCGATGATCTCCTCTCCGCCGTAGCGCGCGACGACATCGAGCGGGCGGCGGCGCGCCGCGCCTTGCACTGCCGTGGCGACTTCGCGCAGGCAGCGATCACCTTCCTGGTGTCCATAACGGTCGTTGTATGCCTTGAAGTGATCGACGTCGATGAGCATCAGCGACACCGGCAAGCGCGCCAGCTGCGCGTGCTGCCATAGGCTGCGCGCCTGCTCCTCGAGCGCAGCGCGATTGAGGAGCCCGGTGAGGCCGTCGTGGGTCGCGACTTCGGCGAGCCGCCGGCGCTCGAGGAACGCCACGCGGTTGGCGTACTCGAGCGCGTAGCAGCCGGCGCCGCCGATGACGTTGGCGCACAGGAGCACGAACAGCGAGTAGGTCGCTACCGGTACGGCGATCGCGCCGCCGAGTGCGGCGAGCGCGTACGCGAGCATCAGGAGCGCGTTACTGCGCAGCGCCGCGTTGAACGACAACCCCAGCATGAAATAGAAATAGAACGCCGCGAGCAGCAGCCGCGCGGCCACCAGTGGCAGCTGCGCCGGGGTTGCCTCCACCGCCATCAGCACGGTTCCGACACCGAACAGCGGAGCCGCAATCTGGATCGACGGTTGGTACCAGCGCACGTACAGGCGCGGCGTCGTGAGCACCAGCATGATGAGCACGAGCGGCAGCTGCAGCCCGAAGCGCCAGATGTCGGGCCGCGCCAGGCGCGGCCCGACCAGCAGCCAGTGATCGATGACGGTGAAGCCGAGCACGGTGGACAGCGCCACCACCAGGCTCATGCGGATCCAGGGACGCGCTGCCGCCCGGTAGCTCAGTAGAAAGTGCCGCTCTAACTCGGCATCGGGGAAGCGCAGCACAATACGCCGCGCGCGAGTTGCGATGGACGACCGCCGCTGTGCCTGCGTGCTGCGCAACCCGCAGCCCCCCCTGCGGAGATTCGATTTAGGGAATCAACGCAACGGCTCGTGCCCGCGCTTCTCTTTTGCG
>Ga0307472_100000499_pt1 | contig 13912 bp, 12 predicted proteins | sample atmos_gasesAM5C__2_FD_204582 | JGI IMG/M metagenome (GOLD analysis project Ga0307472, IMG submission 204582) | Hardwood forest soil microbial communities from Morgan-Monroe State Forest, Indiana, United States - atmos_gasesAM5C_05 | ecosystem: Environmental > Terrestrial > Soil > Temperate...
TCGCCCGGGCCATCGAGGGATTGATGACGGTCGCGACCATCCCGTCTGACGGCTGGCCGCCCCATCACCGCGTCGAGCCCGCGCTCCGCGACGCACGGATGTGTTACGACCATATGGCCGGGCGCCTGGGCGTCCTCGTGTGCGACATGCTCCTGCGCCGCCGTCACATCGTGCTCGCCGACGGCGGCGGCGAGGTCACGCCGTCGGGCGAGAGATTCCTCGCCGAGCTCGGCGTCGATCTGCCGAAGGCGCGCGGCGCGAAGCGCCACTACTGCCGCGGTTGCATCGATTGGACCGAGCGCCGCCACCACATCTCGGGTGCCGTGGGTGCGGGCCTGGCGGAAGCGTTCCTCGCGCGACGCCTGGTCCTGCGCGTCCCCGACAGCCGTGCCCTCTCCGTCACGCCGCTCGGCCGGAAGACGCTCACCGTTATGGGTGTGGCCGAGTACCGCGAGGTCGCTCCGCGCGCCGCCAGCGTGGGCTAGCTCTCGGGGCCGTCGCCGCCCCCCGCTTTGCCGCCAGCGCGGTCGGGCGCTGGGGTAGAATCACGACGCCCGACGGCGGGCGATGCGATGGACAAGCCGTGGCAGCCTGACTCCGAGTTCGAGAAGCGGGCCGCGTCTCGTCTGCTCGACGTGCTGATCCGCGCCGGCGTCATCGCCGTGATGGCGGGGCTGTGCTACGTCGTCTTTGCGCCGTTCCTGATCCTGATGGCCTGGGCGCTCATCCTGGCGATCACGCTCTATCCGCTACACCGATCGCTCGCGCACCGGATCGGCAGAAAGCAGGGCCTCGCCGCCACCATCGTGGTGCTCGCTGGCGGCCTGCTCATCCTCACACCGACCGCGCTGCTGATGAATTCGTTCGGCAGCTCCATTCTCGATTTCGTTACGTCCGTGCAGCAGAACACGCTGACGATCCCCGCCCCCCGCGAGGGCATCAGCGAGTGGCCGTTCGTCGGCAAGAAGATCTACGGCTTCTGGTCGAAGGCGCACACGGACCTGCCCGCCCTGGTCGAGAGCATGCAGCCAAAGATCGGCGAGCTGGCGCGGAAGTCGCTCTCGATCGTCGCGAACATCGGCGTCGGGCTGCTGCAGTTCCTGGCGTCCTTCATCGTGGCCGGCATCGTGATGGCGTACGGCGAGGCCGGCACGCGCGGCAGTCGCGCGATCTTCGAGCGCATCATCGGCGGCGGGCGGGGCGAGACGTTCGCGCGACTGTCCACCGCCACCATCCGCGCCGTCGCTCAGGGCATCATCGGCATCGCCTTCGTGCAGGCGATCCTCGTCGGCCTCGCCCTCCTGGTGGCCCACGTGCCGTGGGCCGGGGTCCTGGCGGCGATCACGCTCGTTCTGAGCATCGCGCAAGTGCCGGCGCTGATCGTCATCCTGCCGGCGATCGGCTACATCTGGTCGAGCGGAAATTACGGCCACGGCGCCGCCATCGCGTACTCGATCATCCTGCTGCTGTCCGGGATGGCCGACAACGTCCTGAAGCCCTTGATGCTGGGCCGCGGAGTCGACGCGCCGATGCCCGTCATCCTGCTCGGCGCTCTGGGCGGCATGGCGACCGGCGGAATCCTGGGAATGTTCGTCGGCGCCACGCTTCTGGCGCTCGGCTATCAGATCTTCATGAGCTGGGTCGCCGCCAATCCCGATGCGACCGCCGAGGCGCCCACGACCGATTGACGAGCCGGCCTCGATCCTGGCGGAACGCCGGGCGCGCCGCGTCGAGCGGGGTGAGCTCGCGCATCTGCTGCAGGCTCTGCGAGCGGTAGAAGACGCGGACGTAGCGGGCGCCGGCTCGGTCCGCCAGCAGCTCGAAGCCGACGCCCGTCTTCGAGCATCCTTCGGACGGCAGCAGCCCTCGTGCCACCAGGCTTTCACGGTCGAAGCGTCCCAGCAGCCGGATCGCCTCGGCGCCATGCGCCGTCAGGTGCCCGTAAGGTGCATCCCACTTGGGCCACGGCGCGGCGGCGATGCCCGGCGGAGTCACGGTCGCCCTGGTGGGCGGGCGGATGCCGTGGCGCATCAGCAGCACCACGCGTTCGAGCGCGAGGCCCGCGGCGGCATCAGGTTCCGCCGCACCCGACGGCACCGGCGCGAGCGCGAGTGCAAGCGCCGGCGGCTCTTCCCTTTCATCTCGGATGGCGGCGCTGTGGCAGTTCTCCGGCGTCTACGTGGACGGTGATCCCCTGCAGATCTCCGCCGAAGTGGTGCGGACGTCAGACCGGCGCCGCATCGGATAGGGCGCGGTCCGCTCAGCTCGGCGCGGCGCCCTGCGTGGCGACGTAGAGGGCGTAGAGAGACTGGCTGCCGCACATGAACAGCCGGTTGCGCTTGGGCCCGCCGAACGCGATGTTGGCGCACACCTCGGGCAGCCGGATGCGTCCGATGAGCTTGCCTTCCGGGGTCCACACGGTCACCCCGCTGTAGCCGAGACCGCGTCCGCCGGGGTTACCGTTGCTCGACACCCAGACATTGCCGTCGATATCGCAGCGCGCGCCGTCGGGGCCGCACTTGATGCCGTCGATCATGAAGTCGCTGAAGAGCTTCTGGTTGGAGAGCTTGTGGTCAGCGCCCACGTCGAACACGTGCATGTCGCGCTTGCCGCCCGGCCCCTTGTCTCCCGGGCCGGGGCCGGTGCTGATCACGTAGAGCTTCTTGTAGTCGGGCGAGAAGGTCAGGCCGTTCGGGTTGGGCAGCTGATCCTCGCTGACGACCTGGTCAAGGCGGCCGCTCGGATCGACGCGATACACGGCCGTCGGCAGCTCGCGCTTGAGGTTCGCGACCTCGGGCGGCTGCCCGAGTCGGTGCTTGAAGCGGCCCTGCGGGTTGCTCGGCCCCCCGGGCGCGTCGGGCGTGCCCTCGTAGAGCTGGCCGCCGTACGGAGGATCGGTGAACCAGTAGCTGCCGTCGGGGTGCGGCACGATGTCGTTCGGCGAGTTGAGTCGCTTGCCCTGGTAGGAGTCGGCGATGATCGTGACCGAGCCGTCGTGCTCGTAGCGGACGACCCGCCGGGTCAGGTGCTCGCAAGAGAGCTGGCGGCCCTGGAAATCGAATGTGTTGCCGTTGCTGTTGTTCGACGGCGTGCGGAACACCTTCACGCTGCCGTCGTCCTCGAGCCATCGCAGCTGCCGATTGTTCGGGATGTCGCTCCAGACGAGATAGCGCCCCTGCCCGCACCACGCCGGGCCTTCTGACCAGAGGGCGCCCGTCCACAGCCGCTTGATCGGCGTGTTGCCCTGCCGGAGACGGTTGAACGCCGGATCGATCGTGATCACGTCGGGATCGACATAGGTGGTCGGGTTCGCGTCCGGCGACCAGTCGCGCGGCGGCGTCGTGATGGTGCTCGCCGGCTCGGCCGGCTTGCCGGCCGGCGGCGCCTGCGCCCTCACGACGGCGGGGGCGAGCGCCGTCGCTCCCGCGAGCACTCCCGCTGCACCGACGAACGTCCGCCGCGTGATCACGCTATCGGTGTCGATGGGATTCCTCCTTGACTCGAGTGCGTTGCACGACGAAACCGTATCAGAGGGGTTGGGCGGGCCCCAAGAAATTCTCGACCGCGAGCTGCTGGAGGATGCGCGCGACCTTCGGCGCGAAGGGCTCGCCATCCACAGCACCATCGGCAATGCCGACGGATCTCCGGGCCTGGTGGCGGAGGAGGGTCTCTCCAGAAGGAGGAGCAGATCTAGCGGACGGGGAAGAGCTCCGCCGTCAGGGTGCTGTTGTCGGAGAGCGTCCCCTCGACGTTCATGACGAAGTCGCCGGCGGGGTTCTTCAGCAAGGTTCCCACACCGTGCCCGCCTCCGGCGCCCTCGAAGAGCAGGCGCCCATCGCTGATCACGACCTTGCCGTGGACACGGGACGAGGTGTTTCGCTGAGCCGACACGATGTTGAACGAGCCGTCGTCCTGGATCGTCAGGGTGACGTTGTCGGGCTCGACGCCGGACTGATAGACGATGCCCTTCCACGTGCCGGTCACGGATTTGACGTCCGGCACGGTGATCTGGGTGACCGGACCGACCTTGGCGCAGCCAACCAGCAGGGCCGCGAATCCGACGACGGCGCTGAGGACGAACCAGGACGATCGAGGGCTACGCTGTGTCATCGCTGCTCCTCCGTTCGTTGCGCGCGCATACGGCGCAGATCTTAACAGCAATCGAGGCCACGCGCCTTGACTTGACCATCTATTGCGGCAATCATGGCTACATGCTGTGGCTGCGCGGCATACTGGGTGCCGTCCTCGCGATCCTGGTCGTCGGACTGACGCCGATCGCGTATGCGGATCCGCCCGACCCGACCTGGCTCGACGGCTACTGGGATGACGACGACTTCGACAACGTCGTCGCCTTCATTGCCAGCGCCGCGGCGGTCGTCGCCTCGCCGGTCATCGACGGCAGACCCTTCGGCGTCGCCAAGCACTGCGTCGAGCTGGCTCGACCTCCGGCCCGCTCGGCTTCGTTCCTCGCGTTCGCTCCGCCTCGTGCTCCGCCCGTGGCCCTCGACTAGCTGATTCGCAACTGACGGCAGGCCCCCGCGACAGGCAACGTCTGTGCGCGGCTGCGCGCCGGCGCCTCCGCGGACGCCTGCCAGGGACGTGCCCGTGACGCGAGAGGGCCAACGTGGAATGTGTGGCATTGCGGGATTTATAGCGACCGGCTCATCGTACGACCCCCGTGCCGTCGTACGCCGCATGGTGGCGGCGGTACGCCATCGCGGCCCCGACGACGAGGGCGAGTACGTCGACGAGCAGGCCGCGCTCGGCGCCTGCCGCCTCAGCATCATCGATCTGGCCGGCGGGCGGCAGCCCATCGCGAACGAGACGCGGACCGTTCACGCGGTCCTCAACGGTGAGATCTACAACTTCCGCCGCTTGCGCGCCCGCCTGGAGCAGCGCGGGCATCGGTTCGCGACGCAGTCGGACACCGAAGTCCTCGTGCATGCGTACGAGCAGGACGGAGAAGACTTCGTGGCCGATCTCGACGGGATGTTCGCCCTGGCGCTCTGGGACGGGCCGGCGCGAAAGCTGGTGCTGGCGCGGGACCGAATGGGCGAGAAGCCGCTCTACTACTACGACGGTCCCGGCGTGTTCGTGTTCGGCTCCGAGCTTCGCGCGCTGCTCGAGCATCCGGCGGTGCCTCGCATGCTCGATCTTCGGAGTCTTGCGCGATACCTGGTGTTCGACGCGGTCCCCGCCCCGAGCTCGATTCTGGAGGGAGTCGCCAAGCTCGCTCCGGCCCACACGATCGTGGTGTCGCCGGGAGCCAAGCCGAGCATGACACCGTACTGGACGCTTGCCTTCTCGCCGGACCGCCGCGCCAGCGAGGCGCAATGGCGCGACCGGCTGATCGGTCAGCTCGAGGGATCGGTGAAGAGCCGGCTCGGCAGCGACGTCCCGGTCGGGGTCTTCGTGAGTGGCGGGATCGATTCCGGCGCGGTCACCGCGTTCGCGGCGCGCCACGCGACCGCCGCTCCGCTTCGAACCTTCGCGATCGGCTTCGACACGCCGAGCTATGACGAACGGGGCTTCGCCCGGATCGTCGCCGCGCGGTTCGGCACCGAGCATCACGAGCTCCTGTTCACCGCGACCGATGCGCTGTCGCTGATGGAGCGCGTCGGCGGGCTCCTGGACGAGCCGCTCGGCGACGCGTCGTTCTTGCCCAAGTACGCGCTCGCCAGAGCCGCCCGCGGATCCGTCAAGGTGGCGCTGAGCGGCGACGGCGGGGACGAGCTCTTCTGCGGGTACCCGACCTTTCTCGCGGAGGCGCCGGCGCAGTGGCTAGGCGGAGCACTCCGGCCCTCCGCCCGACGCCTCCTCACGTGGCTGGTCGAGCGGCTGCCCGCGTCGTCGACGTACGGCAGCGTCGACTTCCTGCTCAAGCAGTTCGTGCGCGGGCTGCCCCATCCGGCGGCCGTGCGGACCCAGCTGCTGCTCGGCGGCATCACCGCCGCTGAGCAGGAGAGTCTCTTGGCCCCGGGCGTGCGTCACGCGATCACGAGCTTCGATCCACATGCGGAGCTGACCGCCGCGATCGAGTCGGCCGCGCTTCGAGACCCGTTCGAGCGCCTCATCTATCACCACGCCCGGTTCTATCTTGCGGACCAGACCCTGGTCGCCATGGACCGCGCCACCATGGCCGCCGGCCTCGAGGTCCGCGCGCCGTTTCTCGATCCGGTCCTCGTCGAGCTGGCGGCGACGATCCCGAGCTCGCTGAAGCTCAGTGGATGGCGCACGAAGTACATCCTGAAAGCCGCGCTCGCCGGCATCTTGCCGCCGACCGTGGTGTGGCGACGCAAACAAGGGCTCGGCGTTCCCATCGCGGCCTGGCTGCGCGGCCCTCTCCGTCACGTCATGGAAAGCCACCTCGCGGCCCTGACGCGACGTGGCCTGGTCGAGGCGACCGCGGTGGCGCGACTGGCCGCGGAGCACGTCGACGGCCGCCGAGACCACCGCAAGATCCTGTGGGCCCTGATGATGCTCGACGCCTGGTGCGATCACTACCTGCCGCATGAGCGCTGGACCTAGCCGCCGCTCGCGGTTTCTCGCGTGGACGCCGTTCGCGATCGTGATCGCCGGCAGTGCGGCGCTCTTCGGCTTCGATCTCGGCCGGCGCGTGCTCGCCACCAACGACGAAGCGCGATTCCCGGTGATGGCGCGCGACATCCTGGCGAACGGCCACTGGCTCTTGCCCGAAACGTCGGGCGGTCCCATGCTCAACAAGCCTCCCCTTCACGCGTGGTTGATCGCGCTCGCCGCCTGGCCCATCGGCGGCGTGTCGCAGCGCGCCGCGGTTGTGCCGTCCTTTCTCGGCGCCCTGGTCGTCGTGATGCTGACGTGCTGGATCGCGCGCCGCCTGTTCGAGCCCGGGGTCGCACTCGTCGCCGGCGTGATAGTCGGGACGACCGCGGGCATGTACGCCCTGGCGCGATCGCCGGTGCCCGACATGACGCTCGCGTGCGGCATCGTTGCCGCCATGGCGGCGTTCGTCGCCGCCGAGCTCCACGGCCAGAGGGGCGCATGGCTCGGCTTCTACGTTCTCGTCGGGCTGGCCTGCTGGGTGAAAGGCCCCGCCGGGCTCCTGCCGCTCCTCGTCGCGCTGGTCTATGAGTTGACGGCGTTCGGATGGCGGGGGGCCAGACGCATGCGTGCCGGTGTCGGCGCGGCGATCCTCGTGATCCTGATCGCGCCCTGGTGGGCGCTCGCGGCCAATGCCGGCCGGGCGCAGTTCGTCGACGACGTCGTGCGGGCCGATATGATGCACGGCTACAACCCGCTGCGGGCGCTGGCATGGCATCGCATCGTCGAGCCGCTCGGCGCCGCGGCGACGATCCTCTTTCCATGGTCCGTGTTGCTGCCGTTTGCCGTGTGGTGGGCCGCGCGGCGCTGGAAGACGGCGGCGGCGGCCGGTGAGCGGTTAGCGCTCGTCTGGGCACTCGTCGTCTTCGTCGTCGTCGCCGCGTCGTCCCGGCAGCGATGGCGCTATTACCTGCCGCTCTGCGTGCCGGGCGCGCTCCTGATCGCGCCGTGGCTCTTGACGCGGCTCGGGCGGCGAAAGACGGCGGCCACGATGGTTGCCGGCGCGGTCGCCGCCGGTATCCTGGTCGTGGGCGGGAGCTACATCGCCGATCGCGACAACCGGAGCACGCAGTTCCCGACGATCGCGCGCGCGCTCGAAGGAACGCCCGCACCGGTGTTCGCGCTCGACGCCCCGGAGCTGGTCTTTTCCTTCTATCTCGAGCGGCCGATCCGGGCGATCTCCGCTCCGGCCGAGCTTCGGGGGCTCGACCCGCCGCTCTACGTCATCGCCAGAAGCGCGCCGGCCGACTCCTTCGACCCGCTTGCCGAGGGCCGCGTGAATCGGCGGTCGTTCGTGCTGTGGGTGAAGCGATCTATTCGAGCCGCCTCGTCCGGCTCGCGCGCCGCCGGCGCATCAGGTAGAGCACGATGACGACGTTCAGCGCGATCACCACCAGCCGTATCGGCGTGAGCCGTCTGGCGACTTCGTAAAGCTCGAGCGGGATGAACGAGCTCGTGACGATGATGGTGAAATATTCCGCCCACCGGCGTTTCAACCAGAGCCCGACCGCTTCGGTCATCAGCACTGCGGCGTAGGCGAACGAACCGGCGGCGACGGCGACGAGACTGTGCGTGTCAGCCGACATCAGCGGGCGCAGCGCCGCGGCGACGTAGCGATTCTGAGGGTCGATGCTCAGACGGTCCGCCCACAGGGTGACGGACGCGGAGAGATCCGCGTGAAGAAGGCGTAGCGCGCCGAATCCCACGGCCACCAGCAGCAGCCCCTTGGTCAGTTTGAAGAGCGCGATGAGGCGAAGGGCCATGGTGAGGCCGCCGCGCGCTGCCACGCGCGCGACGATGCGGAAAATGACGCGGTTCCACCGATAGCGCGACCGGGCGGCGACCCCGTCGCGGATCGCCGCCCGGTCGTCGTCGGCGTCGTCGGCTAGATGACGTCCTTCGTCTTCAGATCCTCGAGCTCGCCCGCGCTCATGCCGAGCCACTCGGCATAGATCGCGGCATTGTGCTCGCCGAGCAGCGGGGCGCGGTCCACGGCCACGTGCGAATCGGACATCTTCACGGGCCACCCGGGCAACGTGAACTTGCCGCGCTTGGGATGGTCGACGGTCACGATCATCTCGCGCTTCTGCAGCGCGGGATCCTGCGTGATCTCCATCGTGTCGTAGACGGCTCCGGCGGGCACGCCGGCGTCGCCGAGGATCTGCATCACTTCGGCCTTCGTGCGGCTCTGGGTGAACTCACTCAGGATGCGGTCCACCTCGTCGTGGTGGGCCCAGCGCTTCTCCGGCGAGTTGAAGCGCTCGTCGCCGATCAGGTCGGCCCGGCCGATGGCCTTCAGCAGCCGGTCCCAGTGCCGGTTGCCCGCGCGCGTGGTGTAGATGAAGCAGTAGTCGTTGAGCCCGCCACCCTTGCACTTGTAGAGGCCGCTGGGAGCCGTCGTGCCGAGCGCGCTGCGATTGCCCGAGCGCACCGCGGCCTTGCCGCTGACGGCCTGACGCGCGAAGGCGATGCGGCTGAAGTTGATGACGGCGTCCTGCATGGCCACCTTGATGTGCTGACCCCGCCCGGTGCGCTCGCGCTGGTGCAAGGCGGCCAGGATGCCGATGGCGCAGTGAAGCCCGGTCCCGGTGTCGCCGATCGTCGGTCCGGGCTTGAGCGGCTCGGTCTCCGTGGTGCCGGTCAGGCTCAGGGCGCCGCCGACGGACTGCGCGATCATGTCGAAGCTCACGTAGTTCTCGTAGGGCCCTTCGCCGAAGCCCTTGACCTGCGCGTAAATGATTCGCGGATTGATCTTCTGGACGACGTCGTAGCCGAAGCCCAGCCGCTCGATGGCGCCGGGGGCGAAGTTCTCGATCATGACGTCGGCCTTCTTGAGCATCTCCGTGAAGATCTCGCGGCCGCGCGGGGTGCCGAGGTTCAGGGTGACGCTGCGCTTGTTGGCGTTGAGCAGCATGAAGTAGTGCGAGTCCACCCCCGGCGTGTCGGTGGACGCGCCGCGCCCCTGGTCGCCGCCCTTGGGATTCTCGACCTTGATGACGTTGGCGCCCAGCCACGCGAGCGCCTCGGTGCACGAGGTTCCAGCCTCGAACTGGGTCAGATCGAGGACCTTCACGTCCTCCAGCGCGGTCTTCTGTGACATGGTGTGGGCTCTCCTCTTGGCGGTCTCGGTTCGCCGCCGTCGGCCGTTCGTTCCGCGTGCCGATCGTACCATGACACAACTCTCCGCAGGCGGGGCCCCTCGTTCTCGCTAGGGGCGCACGGCGTCAACGCGCTGAAGGGCGCGCTGCCCGGCGTCCACGATCGCCGCAGCGTTCGTGGGGGGCGCCACGCCTGCGCTGCCGTAGGCGTAATAGTGCGGGACGGCGCCATCGTCGAGCCGCGCGAGCAGCGGCGACCCGCCCTCGGCGATCAGCATCAGCACGCGGCGCGTCGGGCAGGCGCTGGCGACGCACCCCGCAACCGCGACGTAGTCTTTGCCGGCAATGTTGACCATCCGCAGCGGCCCCGCCTTTTCGAAGAATGCGGACGCGCCGGACGCGATCTGCCCGCGTCCGGGCATCCAATCCGTTCCGAATAGAGCCGGAATCTTGTCCCGCAGCTCGGGACTCTGGATCACCTCGCTGACCGTTCGCCCGTAGACGAGCGCTCGGGCGTCAGCGGGCAGTACCTCGGCCGGGATCGTCGCCGACGAGCCCGGCTCGGGCGCCATCGTGCATGCGGCGGCGGAGAGAACCGTCAGCGCGCAGAAACATCCGCGGAGCAGCCAGCGGCGCATGAGACCCTCCTCGGCCCGGCCCATCGAGGGGCATGTGGGCCCGCCCGCGATGCGGGCTCGATACGAGGGTACCAACTCCGGCGTGAGAGCGCGCTGCTAGAATGGGCGCCGCATGGCTAACCGCGAGGAGATCATCGCGTCGGCGGGTCGGGATCGGAGTCCGGCCGCGGCGCGCGCTATGATCCGGTGATGAGGGTCGAGAGCAGGCTCTGCGACACCGGCTTGACGAGGTGCGCATCGAACCCGGCCTCCCTCGACCGCCGCCGATCCTCGGCCTGACCATAGCCGGTCACCGCGATGAGCATGGCCGACTTGCCGCCCGGGGTCGAGCGGACCGCGCGGGCAACCTCGTAACCGTCCAACCCCGGCAGTCCCAGATCGACCAACAGGACTTCGGGGCGATGTTCCAGGGCCTGCGCGACGCCTTGATGACCGTCCACCGCGGCGAGCACGCGATGCCCGAGCGACTCGAGCAGCAGTCGTAACGACTCGCGGGCGTCGTCGTTGTCCTCGATGACGAGAATGGTCCGGGCGCGTTTGGGAGCGGGCACGGCCGGGGCCGGCGCCGGTGTGGGCATCGCCTCGACCGGAAGCCGCACGGTGAATTGCGCGCCGCGCCCGCGGCCCTCGCTGGCGACGGTGATCGTGCCGCCGTGCATCTCCACCAGGCGCCGGCTGAGGGCGAGCCCGATGCCGAGCCCGCCGACGGACCGGTCTAGGGGCTGCTCGGCCTGGGCGAACAGATCGAAGACCCGGGGCAGCATCTCGGGAGTGATGCCCATCCCACGATCGCTCACCCGGATCACGCCCTCCTGCCCTTCGCGCATCACGTCGACGTCCACCGCGCCGCCGGTGGGCGTGAACTTCACCGCGTTGTCGAGCAGGTTCGTGATGATCTGCGCCAGTCGCGTCGGGTCGGCATTCACGATCACCGACTCGACACGAATCGTCACGCGCCGGTGGTGGGCTCGCCCGCTTTCCCGCAGCGAGCGGACGCAGCCGCCGGCGACGTCCGCCAGGTCGATGGGCTGCCGGTTGAGCGCGATCTTCCCGGCCGTCGCTCGGGCCACGTCGAGCAGGTCGTCGACCAGACGCGTGAGGTGGTGGGTCTGGCGATGGATGATCTGTCGCAGCCGCGCCGCCCTGTCCTCGCCAATGCCGCCGTGGTCCAGCGCGGCCGCGGCGTTGACGATCGCGCCGAGGGGGTTGCGCAGCTCGTGCGAGAGCGTGGCGAGAAATTCGTCCTTGGCCCGATTGGCCTCGGCCGTCTCGCGATAGAGCTGCGCGTTCTCGAGGAAGATCCCCGCGAGGTCGCTGATACCCTGGACCAGGCTGATCTCCCACTCCGTGATCGACCGGCGCGCCGTCCACCAGATCACGAAGAAGCCACCGACCGGCTGGTCCTGGACACGGATCGGGACGAACAGGTCGGACTGGTGCGGGAAGTGCCGGAGCGTCTCGGGATCGACGCGCGGGTCGCCCGGCATGTCGTCGGTCCAGATCGCGCGCCGGTGAACCCACGCCTCCTCGATCGCCGTGTGACCCCTGATCGGGATCGGAATCCGCCGGAACGCGTCGAGCATGTGGCGCGGCACGCGATAGCCGGCCGTCGGCCACAGCTTCTCGGACGAGGGATCGGCGAGGTAGGCGCCGACCATGTCCGCGCCGAGGGCCAGCGCGATCTCTCGCGCCACTCGCCGCATGGTCTCCGTCGGGTCGCGCGTCGAGCTCAGCGCGCGGCTCACGGCCAGCAAGGTTTCCGTCTCGCGCAGGCGCAGCTGCTCTCGCCGCTGCAGCTCGACGCGCTCTGCCTCGGCCAGCTTGCGGCCGGCGATGTCGCGCAGGATGGCCAGGTGGCGCCCGGCCACGAATCGCGCCGTGGCGCTGTACTCGACGTGCCTCACCTCGCCGTCGGGGCGAATCACGCGCAGCTCGCCGGCCTGCTCGCCGGAGCGGAGAAAGATCCGCCACGCCCCCTCGAGATCCACGCCGGGCTCCAGGAAGTCGTCGAAGCGACGGCCGAGCAGATCGGGCGCGGACACGCCGAGCAGGCGGCAGGCGGCGGGATTGACGTCAACGAACGTCCGCGCATCGTCGACGACGATCACGCCATCACGGGCGGCCGCGAGGAGCGCCTCGGACTGTTGCTGGCTGGACACTCGGCCTAGATCTACCGCCGACCGCAGGGCACCGTCAAGGTGCCAGAGGTCCTACTGCTCTACGGCGAGAGGCCCACGGAGGACGCGCCCGGAATACGCGCCCGTGTGCTCCCCGTCGCGCAGCACCACCCGGCCGTTCACGATCGAGGCGTGAAAGCCGGTGGCCTTCTGACGCAGGCGCCGGGCGCCGGCCGGTAGATCGTTCACGACCTCGGGCATGTCGGGCGCCACGCGGTCGGGGTCGAACACGATCAGGTCGGCGGCCAATCCCTCGCGAAGCAGCCCGCGCTCGTGCAGGCCCCAGGCCGACGCCGGCTCGAAGCTGAGCATCCGCACGCCCTCCTCGAGCGTGATCGCCCGGCGGCGGCGCACCCAGTAGGCGAGCACCTGGGTCTGCAGCGACGAGTCCATGATCTGAGAGACGTGCGCGCCCGAGTCGGAGAACGTCACCACCGAGTGCCGGTGCTGCATCATCTCCAGCACGTGATCGAGGTTCTCGTTGAACAGCGGCTGGACGAAGAACGCCTTCAGATCGCGCTCCAGCGCGACCTGGATCAGCGCGTCCACGGGATCGACGCGGCGCTCGCGCGCGATCTCGGCGATGGAGCGGTGCGGCCCGCACGGATCCTCCATCAGCATCGTCCACTCGTAGTCGGGCTTGCGGGCCTCGGCGCCGACGACGCGGCCGTACTCGGCCTCGGCGGCCGCCTTCATGAGCCGGCGGCGCACGTCGGCGTCGCGCAGGAGCGCCTTCTGCTCGTCGAGCGGGCGCCGGCGCACCTCGCGCCACTCGGGCAGGCGATCGAAGGGCAGCCGCGTCTCGAACGAGAACACCACCGAGAGGGCCCGACTGTGCACCTGGGCGAACATGCGCCCGCCGGCGCGCGCGGTCTCCTCGAGCATCGCGAAGTAGGCGCGCCAGGCCTCCGGCATGAACCGCGAGCTGAACATGCCCCACGTGACCGGCACGCCGGTCTCCACGGCGAGGTCGCGCAGCCGGCCGAGATAGTCGCGCTGGCGGTCGAGGTCGCGCCCCGTGTCCTCACCGGCGATCTCGAAGATGCCGGCGCCGAGGTCGCCCATCACCTGCACCAGCTCGCGCACCTCGCTCCACTCGGCGACGCGGCTGGCCACGGGCCGCCGGTCGGCCGTCTCGTGATTGCGCGTGCGCGACGTCGTGAACCCCATCGCGCCCGCGGCCAGCGCGTCGGCCAGCTCGCGTTTCATCACCGCCAGGTCCTCGGCGGTGGCCGGCTCGGAGAACGCGCGCTCGCCCATGGCGTAGGTGCGCAGCGCCGAGTGGCCGACGTAGCCCGCGTAGTTGATCCCTTTCGGCCAGCGGGCGACGGCGTCGAGATATTGGGCATAGGTCTCCCAGGTCCACTCGATGCCCGCCTGCATCGCCTCGGCGGGGATGTCCTCGGCGCGCTCGAGGTTC